>Ga0209367_1004652_pt1 | contig 19003 bp, 4 predicted proteins | sample WorMetLIZISLAND2_FD_187412 | JGI IMG/M metagenome (GOLD analysis project Ga0209367, IMG submission 187412) | Marine gutless worms symbiont microbial communities from Max Planck institute for Marine Microbiology, Germany - Olavius geniculatus... ... | reverse complement strand
GGCCTACGAATACCAAACTTGGTAGGAAGAGTCCCTGGGACACGAGCACCCCGTGGACCAATTTCGAGGTCAAGGGGTCAAAGGTCAAGGTCACAGGACACGGTAGTTGTGTCAACGTAAGCCTAATTATCAGACCCAGTAACGTGGGGTATAGCACAAGCGTGAGCGGAACGCTACTCTGCCATCGCGAACGATTCACCGGGTGGCGCCCGTGAATACGGCCTGTTACATACGCCCGTACTCAACTGCAAGGACGGCCCCATAGCGGGCGGCCCCTCAACGGCCGCACCCTCTTGTTTGTAGTGCTGCTCTGGTTACAGGCTATTTAGATTTGTCAACATTGATGACCTTGATTGCCCTTGAACCTTGCAAAAAGGGGGTTTTGGTGAATTTTTAGCAATTTCTGGCTGCAGCGCACATTTCAACAGTAAATTGCAACGAAATGGCCTGAGATAGATTAAGACAACGTGCATATGAAATTTTCAGCATTAAACGCAGATTTTAGCACTTTTTTATCAGCAGTCCAAGTCCCGACCCTCTAGGTTCAAGGAGGCCAGCACAGTTGGGCATCAAAGACAGTTACCTTTCTAAAAAGTAGTTATTTTGCCGCTATTGGCTCGTGTAGCATGAAAACGGTTGCAGATGGGCACAGACATGCTTATCATAACAAGCAATAGTGACAAACTTTTTGTTTTTGTCAACTTTGATGACTGTGAATGACCTTGAACTTTTAAAATCGGGGTTTTGATGTTTTTTTTGCAATTTGTGGCTGTGGCGTATATTTCAACAGTGAATTGCATTGAAATGGATAGAGATAGATCAAGACAACCTGCGAATAGGAACTGCTAAGGCTGTCGCACGTCTCATGAGCTTTGCTCAAATTACTTGTTTTGAATACTGGGTATAATAGTAGGCTCTTTCTGATGATGTGCATGTTGATTAAACTGACTGGTGTTGTGTATTGTTTGGCAGCTTCTCTTCTCTTTCTGGTGTGGTCGACATATCAACATAAACTCCCACAGTGTCTCACGGTAATTGCACTATTAATGTCTCTTTCTCTGTCTGTCTGTCTGTCTGTCTGTCTGTCAGACCAGTGCACGCGATAATTGCCAATAGCTTCAAAACAATTAATGCTACAAATTTGACGTGCACATTTCCAAGGACAGTCTGGACAGTGGACTTAACTCTTTAAAAATATTCCGAAAAGGCCGGTGTTGCCAGTATGATGTGGCTCCCTACATTATTGTGCATTTAATGCTCGTAGCTACAAAGTGATTAAAGCTGTGGACTTTGAATTTTGTGTGGGTGTTCCTTGGGACAGTCTGGACGTGACCCCTTAAATATTTCTTGAAAAGTTGGCGTCACCAAGGTCGTGGCTCTCTACATTATTGCAAGCTTAAGCCTATGGACTTCAAATTTGACACGCGTGTTTCCACAGTTCAGACTTGACATATCCCCTTTAAAATTTTTGAAAAGGGGACGTGGCCAGTTTCATGTGACCCTTAGATTTTTGGGCGTTAAACGCATATAACTCAGAAGAGGTTAAGGTTAGCAGACTTAAATTTTGTACGCATTTTTGTACGTTCATTATTATTTTATTGTTGACTAACAGAGTGATTAAAATGCATATAAATTACTATTTTGTCATCTGTCTGTTTGTACGTTTTTACCTTTCTGCCTTTGTCTTTCTGTCTAGTGGGAGACGCTGTGGTTGGATGAAGCATTCTGGCATGTTCTCTTCTCCCTGCTGCTGGCTGTTGTCATGTTTCTATGGCGACCATCCGCCAATAATCAGCGGTATGTCGTTTATGACTTGGTGATGGGTCAAACTGAAAAACCAGTTGTGGTTGTGGACATGCCATCAGCTCTGATTGCGGAAAAACAAAAAAAATGTCCCAGTGCAGAACTAAGTGACGATTAAAATAGAGAAGAGTGTTGGAGATGTGTGGAATGCGGACGCATCTGTTTGCAGACGCAGATCGGCAGGATTTTTGCAGATGCAGACTGATGCAGATCCTGTTCTGCTATTAGTAGGCCTATATTTTTTTAAATTGCTGATAGCCAGCTTTGAAAAGCATGTTTAATTTCTATCTTGTTTTGCAAAATGCATTGCCATGCATTTCACGGTGTTATTCTGTCAAAATCTGCTATAGGCCTAGCGGCCTACCTTACCTAGTTAAGACTAGGCCTATTCAGTGCAGGTGCAGACTAACGGCGGATCCAATATTTTTCTCCTGTTGCGGTTGCAAACGTGGATCCTTGGTCATAATCGATGGACTGGTGCAGACCTATAATTTTGGGATCCGCACTTCTCTCATGAGTGTCTCTGACTCGTCATGGAAATATTGCAACTCTTTTTCACTGGAATTGGTGGATTACCAGTACCTTGTTTGTATGTAGGGTTTAAAGCTCCCGTAATGTTATCGGTAACTTACAGTAAATTACGGTAAGGTAAAATTGCAAAATTACCGGTAAATTACGAATTTTTATTTTATTTTATTTTTTTCATTTTATTTTACACACATTAAGTGCCATAATAGTCCAATCAATTTGATTTTGAAACTAAAGCGCCAAAGTCGTCTACTTACGTATGTTAACAGCTATTCAGAGACTTTTTCAGCGGGATGCACTTCTGTTAAAGGTAAAATATGGGTAATTTACCGGAAATTTAGTGGTTTACCAGTAATTTACGGTAACGGTAACATTCCCAATCTTACCGGTAATTTTCGAACACTATTTGTATGTGGCTAGGTATGCCTATTCGCCAGCTGTTGATGAAGCCAATGAAGACTCCACTGAACATATCCTACTGTCGTCATCGTTAGGTCTGTCCGTCTGCGTGTTTGCCTCCTTGCCTGTCTATTTATCAGTCTGTTCGTTTGCTTCTATTTATCGTCTGTCTGTCTGTCTTTTGTTTGTCTGTCTTAGTGTCCAAGTGCTTGTGTACCAGGTGCCATTGTATTTCTGGATACTCTTTGATTGTATTTGTATCTGTCTGTCTGCCTCAGTTTCAGAGGCTTTTTAGAGGCTGTGAATAATTAGATATCATTTTATAGTAATTGCAATTAATGCTAGTCTTTTCTGCATTTCATGCTGCATTATTCAGCTAGTTGTGCAGTTAAGTGTAATTGGAGATCAGAGGCCAAATTTTCGAAACTTCTTAGAAAAATGTCATTGGAAGAATTTGAGAAGATCTTCCAAAGAAGATTTCGAGAAAGGGTGCACAATTTTCGAAACTTCTTTGGAAACTTCTTAGGAAGAATTTAGGCAAATATATAGGAAAGCACTAAACTTGTCCTGTACGGAGAAAGCTGTGTAATAAAACGAAATTTGCAAAAAAAGTACACAATGTTGACACTTAGCTTAGACGTCATATGTGACGTCATAGGTTATTTGCGTAATGCTGCGGTAAAATCAACAATGAGTAAGTAAAGGAAATTGACGTTTGGTCAACTTAAAAAAATGAAGCGGTGTGTAATACGTTTCCCATGGACGTGCTAAGATAAGAAGTTTTCCAAAGCAGTTTTTCTAAGAAGTTTTGATTACGTCACATGGTTGGTATAAGCGCATCTGATTGGTTGAACTAGTTTAGGAAGATAAGAAAAGAAGAAGTTCTTTGGAAATGCAAAGAAAGCCATCGAGAATTCGGATAAGAAAACTTTTTTGGAATTCCTAAATCATCTGACATAGGAAGATCTTTGGAAAATGTCTTAGGAAAGTTTCGAAAATTTGGCCCCAGATCTCAAAGGTAGGCCGTGGGCCAAACCAGTGAAAGCCTTCTAGAAATTAACTTCCGTGGCAGCTGTTTGTAGGCAACTTTCTTTTAGCGTAAACTGATGTAAGAAAAAATGCATAACAATAATCCGATTTGTTTACATCTCTTGAGTTGCACCTTTAAGTGTAATTGTTAGTTTTAGTCAAAACCAACGGAGGTAATTGGCCAGTAAAGCTTTTTTAATGTGGAACATTGCGTTTATTTGTCAATAGCTGAGTAGTAGAAATTAGTTAAAACTAACACTGTAGTTTGTTATTGATTTGAAACGTGATGACTAGTAATCATTTGTGCGGACAAATGATTCATGCTAAGACATGCATAAGCTACATCAAATCTGTGCCGGTGAATGCTAATGGCATTTTATTACAAGATTGCTCTGCGATTGTTCTGCATCTGATACTTTTGAGTCGTTCCGTACTGGTGGAATGTGCGTAGATGTGAAAAAAGTCCGCAGTTCTCGGAACATGGATCAGAAATCGTCTCAAGTAGTAAGTCTGTCTAAGTCATTTCTCCAGATCAACTAGTGCGTGGACTGTTATTTCAATGATCCTGTTGTGTTGTACATTTTGTGGTTGCTTGTTACCACTGTCTGATTATTATGTAACATAATCTCTTTCCTGGTGGCAGTTTAGCTTACAGGCTTAGTGCCGACACATTTTGCAGGCATACTTAATCATACCACTCCGGCCAACTCAGCCTGGCCATCCCTCCATGGGTTGGCACAATGAGTCATGGCTACCGCCACGCATTCAAGGTTATTGAATTACGACCGTAAGTGAGTAGAAAAAAAACTAGTCATTGGGTTGTTATTGTTACCATGTTTTTGAAGTTGATAAACTTACAGACTGAATTTCACTGAAAAACTGTTGCAACATAGAACTAACTTGGGGCAGGCCTAAAGTAGGCTGATTGGCCCACCAAACTTGAATTGGCAACCCACCCTGCAAAAATACTGCTCACTTAGCTATTGTAAGTGCTTGACTGAAGACGTAACGGTTAACTTGAATATATCTGTTTCTGCAGGACGAAGCTCTTCAATGGGTTGATGAAAACATTCCTTCATCGGCTGGCATCGATGTGTATGTTCCTACGTATCAGTGTTGTTCTTTCAGACATTAAGATATTTTATAAAAATGCAGCCGTGAGTGCTTAAAAGGTTACAAAGCAGCAGGTACAACAGCCAGTCACTGATTTTATAAATGCACACACAAAAAAAACTAGAAATTTGGGGCAGAGCCCATGTGAGGCAGCCCGGTGCCATAAGTTCAATTGGGGGACAGTTAGGGGGTTGAAATTTCGTTTGCAGTAGTTTGCAACAGTCACGTAGCTCGAATGCAATTGCATTGTCCTACACGGCAAGTGCAATGTTGAACTTGTTTCTGATTTGAAGTGAGACAACAGAACTTTATGTTAGTGAACCCAAGTTTACCGAATTTTTTTGCGTTCGACGTGGAATAGATCACCATTTTCAGTTTATCGATATCTCTATAAATTCACATGAAGTAGAAAAATGAATAAACTTAGGTTAATGTCCCCTTTTTAAATGTTAAACGTTAATGTTTTATTTTTAACGTATTACCCAATTTCTTTCAAATATTTTGTCTTGTCTGTCAACACTCTTTTGAATGCCTGATGTGAAGAACGATCCTGGCTGCTGTCCAAGCCACTGACGAAACTCTTATTGCACTTCGGTAGCTGATGCAAATTGTTGCAAATCTAGCATTCTCTTACACAAAACCTTTACTGTTGGCTTTGTAATATCGTGTCGCCATACACCGGATGCATCTCAGAGTGAATCTAATTTTCATTAAGTTTTTTTGCTCACAAAAAAGCAATAACCGCATGCTGTTTGCAACAGGATGATTTCAGTGGCGACATCGCTGAATTTAATGTGTCACAATGACGTCACCATAATAAAACTCACAGCTGGAACTCGGAATGAAATTCTGTACAAAACGTATACATGTATTTCGAGTTTTTCGTAATTTAAGAATTAGTGGATTGGCGCTATTTTGTAAACTTATTTATCAAATGACCCTTGTATTCTAAAGTTACAGTGGCAAGACCAGATGCTTCTTTATGCTTTCGGCAGATTTGGCCTGAGGTGTTTACAATAACCTTACTGACCTTTTGGTGTCGTATCATAGTGGTAATGTGTTGATTTGAATCGGCGCGGTTACTCTGTGACGAGCCTATTTAGTACATGGGTCGACGACTGTCTGCGCCAACTCTGTGGTCAGGTAAACCATTTCACTTTGAAGCCAGCCAGCAAGGTTGACTCAGCCTTCTCCCCTTTGTGGGATGTAGAACAAGTATCAGTTTTTTGGCTGAGTCTTTGTTCTGAGATGCACAAGTGGCAAATATTTGGTGAAATTTGATCAAACGCAGCCTGTAGTGATAGTCCATTGTGCTGTGTGATAATAGAACGTTTCCCGGTCTGCTGGATTCTGACGATGAACTGCAAGACAGACGCTATCAGCTGTCCAAGATGCAGTGAAAACAGTTGCCTTCATCGACACTCATCAGACTTATATTGGTTTAGTAGGACCAGTAGCATCCATGCCCCTTTCCCGGCCAAATTGATTAGCCTGTGGGAACATTTTTTGTCCGAAAATTTGGAGCTTTTTACGGCACCTGTATCAAAATTGTTATAGGGCTAGATGCACCTCTGGTCAATAACTCATTTCTCACTCTTCCAAAGTATATCAAGTTACGGAGAAGTCTAGCAAAGCAGTCGTGGTTTCCAATGCTATTTTCGGATTGTCGATGTCTTGCCCCATTGTAGGGATATTCACGATCAGTTTTATAGTTGTTTGAAGGGTGATGCTTTTGCCCCATCCCAAATTTTGCTGTTGGGTATTTGCAGTTGTCTGTTGTAAAGTTTCCCGTCTCTTTAGGATAGTTTCGTTTTGCCACTGGATGTTGCAATCAAACTGTCATCGATATGAGGGGTCAGCAACTTAACAGTAGGGCTGTACGAAAATCACGGTGCAAAAGTGAAAAAATCATGGCATACTTTTAGAAAAGTCGCAAAATTCACGGCGAATTCACGGTGCCAATTCACGGTCATATATAGCGTTAAAAAACGTCTCATTGGCAAACATTTTTGTTCTCTGCCTAGTGAACAATCAGTCATGTATCGTCGTCTCACAAAATGACTAACATTAATCGTTCTTAGTAACTTTCAGGAACAGTTTTAGTAACTATATGCAGTTATAATGATCAACAAGGTCATATTGGGGTCAACTTTCAATGTTTAACTATCAAATTTTACGGATTTTGACACAAAAATGCAACCCGTGCAAAAATTCACGGCAAGCATCAAAATTCATGGCTTCCGTGAATTCCGTGAATTCGTGATTTTCGTCTAGCTCTACTTAACAGTAATAAATGTTGTATGTCTTATGTCAACGAATTTAGGTGTGTATAGCTTATTAAGTTGTTGCCTTATTGCACATTTTGTCGACTTGAATGTTTAATGGTTTGTCTATTTGTTTGTTATAATTTTTTAATGTTGTGCAATTTGTCGTCGTAGTGCCATCTGAGACTGCATTAATTTCAGTTTTATTTTAGTTTTTCTGTGCTTTTTGTGTTAGGGTTTCAGGCCATGGAGGCCTCGCAGGACAGATGGACTAATAGATAAGCAAGACACGTATTGAACCAAAAATTATCAAAATCTGATAATTGGTTTTCAAGTTACAGTCGAATATGTCGGCGGATGGTTTTTTTGAGACACAGTGTACACAGTTGTAATCGTCTTCAACATATCGTTAAGTATAATACATGACACGTGTGATTGTTATCAGGAAAATGTTTATGTGATTGTTATCAAGAAAATGTCTTGAGCCGAACTTTAAAATTAAAATCATCATAAAATCACTCTACACAGATATAATTGCGCAAGCAAGTAGGCAACAAATGAACAAAGTATGCAACAATTGATGCAGCAGCCAAATTTAAAAAAGCATAAAATCAAAATCATTATCACGTAATTGCCAGCTGTCTCAATTGTCGCAGGACACTTCATTGCTTGATGGTAACATCTCCAAGTGACCTGTCCAATATTGTTCTTTCTAAGCCTCCAGTACTCGAAGCCACCGTGTATGACTGTGGGTTTCCTAGCTTGCTGACACCAACTTCAAAACACCGTTCATACATTACGTATCATTTTGTCTTCCGTTGCACAAATGCACAGATTAGGCTTGCTGCAGTCATATGACTGTGACGGACAAAGTAAGTAAGTAGAGTGTAAATTTATATAGTGCATGCTCAAAAAGATGTCTAATGCGCTTAATACATTTTGTCATTAATATTTCGCAAAAATGTACGTTTTCAGCGATTTCCCGGAGCCCATATGCTATGGTGACGCTGCTATATCGAACGCTACAATCAACGCTAAAATACGATACGGTAATTCGGCGCATCTGAGTAATTGGTTGTAGGCAACAATTTGCATTTAAAACTGGCCAAACCGCTGCAGATAGAGACATGGCTACTATTGACAGCCCACAGGAACTCGTGGATCGCCATACCTATCCTACGTTAACACTGCCGACCCCCTACAACGTACTGTTTAGCCACAATACATGTGTTACAGATGACGTAAAAAGACAGGCTAACGACGGACAGACGATACATTGGTCGGCCGAAAAGCTGTCAAGCAGGGCTGGAAAATTAGTCCGAAAAAACAAGGTTTTTAAAAAACTATTAAAAACTCAAAATTCCAATTTTAGTTTTTTAAGGTTTTTTATTTGTTGTTAAATTTTTTACAACATATCATATTTTAATATATACTTTTATTGTAGGCCAAATTTTTTTTAGTTATGACATCAATTATGTCATTATCTTCACTCATAACTCATAATAGAGTGTATAACATGTTTTTACTGGGTCGTAATTTTGTGTACAGTGTTTATTAAACATTAAACTAAAAAAACCTTTAAAAACTTATAAAACCTAAAACCTAAACTTTTTGATTAAAAACCTAGGTTTTTCCAGCCCTGATGCTAAGTTCGGCTATCATCAATGTTGCGTTACGTTATGTTATTTATTTGCCGCCGGAAGTAAATATGGCAGCTCGAAGTAAGTGTTATTTTGTGAATGTAAAGGCATAAATTTAGCGTCGTTGAATAATTCTTGTGGTTTGAAATTTTGTCCTTTGTTTTTGCGAACTTTTATGTTATGCTGTGAAAACGCAGTACGGAACTGTCATTGCTGTAAACTGGTATACTTGTCGCTCAGTGCTACGGTCAGTTGGGCGAACTGAAAGATTTGTGACCAAAATTACTATCGTCCGGTCGTGCTAAAGAGTGCACGCAGTGCGATCAGTGCACGCAGCCCGTTACTACAGCCTTCCCCACTGTCCTTAACCGGCCGCCCGCACTGTATACGACAGCGGCGAACAATGCCTGCAGGCAGGCGGCCTGCTTTGATCTGATGTGCAGCGGTGGCGACCGTTAATTGACGTCGATAGGTGCCGTACACGCGACAGGGGGCAAGCAGAACACGCGCAGCAGGAGATTGTTAACGTCAGTGGTATATTGCTGTGATGCATAAGGTCACTAAGGGGTATGAAGCGGCTCTGTTACCGCACTTTTTACCAGCAATTAGGCTAGCTTTTAGTCATGTAAGCCTATTTATATGGTTTATGCTATTATGTTTCTGTGCACTGCCAATGCAGTGGCGGATTCAAGGAAGCCGGCGCCCCCTACTGACTAGATGCATCTTAAGACAAGTGAAAATTTTGCATGAGAATGCATTGCTTTTGCATACAATTTTTAAACCAATTACGTGTTAGTTTAACCCAAAAGTGTTGGTTAAAAATTTCCATTCACTACCACTGGTAGCAGTATAATAATAAAATAATTAAAGAAAACAAATAAAAATTACGAAATATACAATACAGTTCATAGCCTGTAGCTTATGACTAAATCAATGTTGCTGCTATTATTATAAGCCCCTATGCAAACTTTTATCCATACTGACAGTCTAGTGTTTTCCATGTTTAGCTTTTAGTCCTGTAGGCCTAGTTTTGTTTACTTCATCTGAGTATTTGCTTTAGGTAATTAAATTCTTCTTCTTCTTGCACTGTAGAATGCCTGGGTCAAAATATCAAGCTATTGCTAAATAAAATAGGTCCTACTGTTGCTGAAATCCTGTTTATTCCCTGAGAAAAAAGTGTGAATGACTGATGAGTATTCCTTCATGTTCAGTAATTATCAACACTGTCACAAGGTAACACTTGATTAGACTAAGACATACGCAGACTCTTCATTACTCGCATCATGCCATCAGTTATACTAATGATGGATATGCAAGTACAAAATGCAAATCATATTGTCCAACAGCACAATACATGCAGATATTGTCAACACCATTACAAGTGAACGTTACAAGTAAACACTGGGTTTGACTGATACATACACAGACTCTAAATTACTCGCATCATGCTAACATTTGTAGTAATAATAGACATACGAGCACAACATATATACAAAGCATAATGTCCAACAGCAACATAAGTGCGGTTATTATTAGCACAATTAGCACAATGTAAACCAAATTTAATCACTTGTAACTTATGCCATACCCGACATACCCTCAAAATTTCAGAAAGATCCGTCCATAACTTTTTTAGTTATCTTGTACACACACATACACACAGACAAAATATGGCAAAAACATTACCTCCTTGGTGGAGGTAATAAGAAACATTCTCATTCTGCACAAAATAAATAAAATAAAATAAAATACTAGTAACACAATCAGTAGTATAGTGTAAAGACAAATGGCAAATAGTGTTATGGCATGATACTGTCACTGCCACATGAAGCTGTTGCATGATCGCAAATCATACAACAAACACTGTTACATATCACCGAGACAATTATTGGTCATACATAAATGCAAATGCGACCGGTACATGCATTTACTTGGGCTTTTGCGATGTGCGTACAGCCCTGGGGCGCTTGCTTTGATTTGGTTTTCGCTTTATTTGGTTCTGCCCCTTAACGGTCAAGTGCCCGTCACTAGACGTCACTGTTGATTCTACTGTCCGCACCCCTTTGTCCTTCAAGAAAGCTTGGAAGAGCATGTCCTGTTTGCTTTGTGCCAGACCATTCCACTTGACAAAGGGCACATAGTGCTTAGAGATTTGTGGCACCAACTGTAAATCTCCTTGCCCAAACAAGGCTCGGCGGAGGGAACTGTACTGCAGGTTGACAGCATCGCGCAAATGATCAACCAGATCTGTAAGCCTCTGTGGCTTCCAGTCAACTGTCAGTTTCAGTTGATGGTTGATTGATTCTGCATTGTTATTGTTCTATGCAGTCTGCCCAAGCCATTTTTCCTGCCACATGAGGTGGCAGTTTGATCGAATCTTTGGGAGAACATGTGCGTTTAAATACTGGCATATGTCTACACCAGAAAACCTGATGTACTGGAGCACATCACTGATTCTTCCCTCCAGTGTGGCTTCATCACCTGATATGGCTGCACCCTCCCCTCCAAATAACATGCTTACCATTTATTGTGATCCAGAGCACAGTCTGCACAATAAAACGTTAGGTTTGTGTTCTGTCCATATTTCTGCAGCAGCTCTTCTGGCATATTAATGCATTCGGCATGGAGCCAGGTTTGACATGCATCGCAACAAATGCAGATATCATTGGCACTGCATTCTTGCAGACAGGCCCTGCATGGCCAGTATACCCTAACACGTTTAGACCTCTGCATTGCTAGAAAGACCAAGAATGACTGCTATGAGCAACCTATATATACCGTTTGTGGTCAGTTAATTACTGCTTCTGATTTACTTATGTGCACTTTTCATTCATGCTTGGTCCACACTTAAAGTACTTTGAAGTCGGCGCTTTATTTGTGTATGCCCTGTGCAGTTATAAACAGCAGCACAGTGAGAAGCTGACTCTCACAGTACTGCCGCTTCATGCTGGTGCCTGCATGTCGTAACGGTCGTTCGCACTTCCTAGTAATCACTGGTTATTACGTAAGCAGCAGTGCTGGCTGATCGCACTATTGACTGCTTCCCAGCATGCGACGTGCTGCATGCGTGCGTGCGTGCGTGCGTGCTGTGCCTTTCATCTCCCCGTGCACGCACGTCGCACGCTGGTGGCCACCTGCAGATAACGGCTGCGCGCACTGATGGCACTGCGCGCATTGCGTGCACTCTTTAGTTGATCGTCAGTTCGTCAGTTCGCCGGACTGAATTGAAAGAATCAGAATTTATTTACTAAAACAGTTTGGCGGTCTGAAATACAGCTAATTGGGCTACTAAAATCAGTTTGGCCGTGCTGCTGTCAATTTCACACTGCCACCAGTACACTGCATTAGAGATGGTGAACAGATTCACTAATTCCAAAGTGAAAAATATTAAAAGGATCTTTAACTCCGAGTTCTAGTAAACTTTTCGTTACCAGCGCTGGCTGCTGCAGCTTAGATGAAATCTGTGCAGGTGACGAGTGATGCGATTTGCCATGATTTTATCATCATCATCATCGTCAATGGAAGCAGGCCGAAGGCCTCTATTTTCATCCGAAGTAGATAACTTTAACACAAATATCAACAAAACTAAACTAATACTGTTTTTACATTGACTTCCAGTACTAGGTGACGGATTTATAATCATAATACAAACTAAAACCATGCCAGATCAAATCTAAACATCTCTTAAAACTACTAACACTGCATGCTAATACAACGGCAAAGGGGCGAAAAAGCCAGACAGCATTGTTTTTGCATACAGATCATATAATTGCTAAGACCGGTGCTATGATCACGAATTCGCGATCGCGATGCCGATTGCATAAATGCAACCATGATCATAGGCGATTGGCGGCCATGATCGCTGCCGACGTTCATCTATGATCACGAATTCGCGATTTACGTCTTAGTGTTGTGCTTCACAAACGTAACGTGATTCGCTTCAGAAAATTGCTTCAGAGGGGTAGCACTAATTGCTGAATCGGCTTAATCGGCACTTCCTGGCATGGACATTTTACACTGTGTCTCAAAAAACTGGGACCCCATTAAAAGTGATTGTAAGTCGGATTCAGGCTCACTAAATTAAGCGAATTTTTTACCAAAAAAATTTTAAGCCAATTCTACGTAAAAGCTGAAATTTTTAAGAAAAACTGCTGTACAGTTGCAGAGATATGCCCTTTTAAACACAAGCACCCACAAACTCGAAATTACCTGCTCAGTTAGCATCTTCTTCCAGCTATTCGTAACATTTCTGGATCTTAGTGTTTTACATTTCAGCAAGACGATGCCCCAGCGCATTGAGCCAGGGAAACAGTGGAATTCTTGTCTCGCAATACTCCTGATTTCATTGCACCATCGTTGTGGCCGCCAAACAGCCCGGACTTAAACCCGGTTAACTATCAAGTTTGGAGTGCGCTCCAGCAGCGCATCGATTCACAATGTGGAACAGTTGAAAAAAAACTCTGATCGAAGAGTGGCACCATTTCCCACAGGGAATCATTGACAATGCCATCAAGCAGTGGCGTGTTCGATTGAGGGCATGTGTTCGTGAAAGTGGTGACCACTTTGAGAACAAACTGTCCGTCTAACTGTGAGTCAAACCGGTGCTGCGAGTGACTTCCATATTGAAAACGTTAGTACAACAGTGTCATTTTTGAAACATCTGTATCTCATAAACAGTATGAGGAATTTTGTTGAAAATTACACAGTTTATGGGGAATAAGTCATAGTTAATGTGGCAAAAAGGATATGCCATTAAAACAAAAAATCACGTAGTTGTTGCTATGTGTATAGGGGTCCCAGTTTTTTTGAGACACAATGTATATATATCTACCGCTAAATTGCTTTAAAACTGAATAAGCTGCAGAATATGAATACATTATTACGAAAAAAACGTTAATTACGACAGCGAAGAGAAAAAAGTGACGCGTGACGACTCAGGTGGCCGTGAATGCAGCAGTGGGCCGATTCAATAATTACTGTTAGTCCATCGGCGTCATGAATGCAGCAAGTATGCTCCATCGGCGCTGATTCAGCAATTAGTGCTACCGCTTCAGAGCAGTGTCAAATGTATCCCAGTCGTTGAATTTTGCACCTAATTCTATGGAAGCCACATCGCAAACAAAAACTAGATTAACTACACGAAATGAATGCAAACAAAACCAAACTTTTTTGTTCGAAATACGCCACGCCCATCGATGTTCCATGCTCTGATTGGTCAATAGCGACAGTGCACGTGCTGACTGTATTGGCTCTTCCTATTGGCTGCCATGATCATAGGCAATCGGCGACACGATCACGAATTCGTGATCATAGACACTGCAAATTGCTAATTGTAAATGATTAGCTTTTGATTATGAAATATTTGGGAAGATTTAGGGACCTGTTCAGTATCAGTGAGTTATTGCAACAGAACTGGTTTTGGTCAAAACAGATCCAAGCTATTTTCGGAAAAAAAATTTCGGTGGACTCGGGGTGATGCCTTTGCCAGGTCCCACTCTCTTTTGCGATCCAGTAAACTGTACACTAGATAAGTAGTAAATGAAGTGACTGATCATCATAGCATATCATATCGAGATAGTGGACACAGCAATATATGTCATTATGCTGCTGCTGGCTTTCGTTGGTCGATCATGAGGTACATGGCTGAGATTTGTACGAGATGTTAAGTGTTTGTTGTTAGAGTTTCGCCTGGCTCTGATACAACTAGCCGTAACTGCTAACAAAGCGGACAATGTGCGTCGTGCTACCGAGCTCATTGCTAATGCCAGCAAGCAGGGTGCACAGCTCATTTCACTTCCCGTGAGTCAATTCTTTGTGTCACAATTCACTTCCGATGTGCTTTGGTTCCTGCTACCATAACAGCGTTCAAGAAGTTTTGCACCTTGACTGTCGCACTGAAAATTGTTTCTGCTCAACTCCATATGACATCGTAAACAGCACTGACATTGTATTCACTTTTAGGCTTATACGAGTGGAAGAGAAATATTTTTCGTCAGACTATAAAATGCATTGAACACCCTTCGTATGATGTAGTTTTCGAACATTTGTTGGTATATTTTGAAAAACTTGTGAAGCGTTGTGGGAATTGTGATAAACTGAATACTTTAATCATCTATGTCTGTCCACTTTTTATTGTAATTTGTATTTAATGGTATTTAAAACAAATTATTTTATTACATGTATCTACTGGTCTACACCGTGTCTCAAAATTAGCGACACCCATAGCTTCAATCACAATTTAGTTTGTCGTTTATGGATTTTATCTAAATATTGTACACTGTGAGTCAAAAAAACTGTGCCACTTTGTTATTGTCCATATTTTCGCCAAATGTTAATGGATTTTCATTTTTTTCACTTGTACATTCCGTGGACAATTAGCAATAAAGTGTTTATTGACTATGCCAGCACACCTTAATGGTGTTGCTACACTACCTTGTGAAATATAAATGTACTAAAAAAATAACAATAATAGGCAGCAAGTGTGTTGGTAAACAAAAGACACTTCAGACAAACAAACACAGTGAATGATCTGTACATTGCTAGATAATTTTCTGCTTCAATGTAATACAGTAATTTTAGTGATTTTTGTAACTCTGTGTTTCACGTGGTAGTGTAGCGATGCAGTTCAAGTGTGGTGGGATATTTAGTAACCGCTTATTGCTAATGGTCCACGGAATGCATCAGTGAAAAAGTTTTGAAAATCCATTAACATTTGGCGAAGATATTAACAATGAAACATTGGCACCGTTTTTTTTGACTCACAGTGTACACTTCACTATCGCAGCATTACTTGCTGTCACACTTATTGTAACGTTTGCACCTTACCGTGTGTACTCAGTGTAACGTCATTATGATGTCAGAGTTTGTTTACGTTAGGGTTACGTTCACTACGTTGTTATTCACAAAACGATCAAGTTGTGGCGTACCTATCTAAAACTAAAAGCCTGCATCGAGGCTAAAGGCGGTCACTTCTAGCACAAACTTTTAAGACGGTAGTTCAGAATGATTGTCTCCACAAGTGTTTTACATTTTGCAAAAATTTGCCAGTAATTAACGATTTTACACTGACTTATCCATAACGGTGTCGCTAATTTCAGGACACTGTGTATAAATAGAGGAAATAAATGTCAGTGAATTGATTAAATGCAGATTTAAAATACAGAGCAGTATTAATGATGCGTTTATGCTATTTAGGAGTATTGCAACATGCCGACATGTGACATGGGTCGATGTCGAGAGTTTGCGGAGGATATTCCGGGTGGCCCGTCAACTCACGCATTTTCTTGTGCTGCCGCGGACAATAACATACATCTAATTGCTGGTAAGATCACTAATTGTTTGGCAATTTTTTCATCTTGTTCGAAGTCAGAAGGACTTAGCTGCATGGAATTTAGTCAACTTTCATGTTTTGCCAGGATAAATACTCATTTTTTCACTGTGAGAATTTATTCTGCATTTTGCTTGTGAAGTATCATAGTAGCAGTGCATTGTAAATAGCACTTCGTAGTTGTCTGTCTAACTCGGTGGTACAACTAACACACCAACCTTCGTAAATTGTCCAAACAAGTTTTTTTTCAAACATTAGGCTTTTCGTGCACAGAGTAGTTTTTCACTGCCAAAAAAAGAAGCAGGCTGTTTATTTATTTATTTATTTGCTTGTCAAATTTACTCTTTGAATGACTACTGAAGAAGTAACAAACAGATTTTTTTTCTTATAGGGGTAAGGCATAGCCCACAGACCTATCATTCAGTTTTTTGGCGATCTGGATTTGCTACTGTGGATCTGTGACTCTGTTGTGTTCTGTTAGGTTTACGTAGTGTATTCCTGCTCTGCTGCTAGCATGATGCAGGGACAATTCCATTGTTCAATCAGTAGGGGTGTCATAATCACTAAAAGTTGAAAGTAGGGGTGTCAGGTGCCAGTTTTTTGAAGCTTGCATATTATGTGTTTGTATGGTAACTGTTAAGGCACTGTGCCGGAGAAGTGTAATGGTCGTCTGTATAACACAGCGGCTGTATTTTCTCCCGTGGGAAAAATGATCGCTAAACACAGCAAGGTCAGTCACTCTGTGTGTGTGTGTGTGTGTGTGTGTGCATGCCTGTTATTCTATGTATTAAGCAATTATTATTAAGCAGATATTCCTCTGAAGAAGTAACAAACAGATTTGATTATTTTTTTCCATAATTATTCCATAATTCCAGCTTGTCACTTTAGGTGTGTGTCCGTGTCATTTCAAGGCACGAAGACCATAGAGTCTGTACTAGAGTAAACTAGTAATTTGGGACAGTGCCCAACTTGATCGACCCAGCCTTCTATCCTCCATGGGATGGTAAAATGAGTAGTGGCAGTGGTCAAGGCCATCGCTAGGGAAGAAACGGCGAGTTCTGCGCAACAGTAGGCCCTGTGGCCAGGACTGCAAGTATACTGATCCAGTCGGTTGATCCAGTCGGTTAATCCAGCCGACTTGGGCTGTATGCTGGCTTAATTGGGCTCCGCCCTTTCCGGCTCAAAGTGTCATCATGGGGATGAGCTCCAACGCAATGGGCCTAGTTCAGCTTCGCTGCCTAGTGTCTACACAAAATCTTCTTCTTCTTCTTTCAACTTGATGCCACCCGATGCATTATGTCTGATTGTCTTGGTTCACAAGCCATCGATTTTTAAATGCGGGGTAAAGTGCCTCTCCTTCCAAAGCCTTTCAACGGATTTTGCTAAAATGTGGTCTCAGTTTTTTCCACGTATGGGTCATTTCCCCCCCCCTGAGTTTGGTCTTGGTTTGCTGTCCGGTTTTGGAGGGGAAGTGGATAAAGAAGAAACAAAGCACAAACATAAGGCCCGAAAACTGCATTTAAGAGCTCATTATTGGAGACCAGTCTAACAAGGAGTAAATGTACGAATGAGCATGTGTTAATCACTTTCCAGATGACATTATCTTAGTGTGTTAATAGCTGAGTGTGATGATACGGGCTTTTCCTGTTATTGCTGCTAAGTTGTGGAACGCACTGCCGGGCGACATCACATCTGCTAGATCACTTTTAATTTTTCGACATAAACTGAAAACATTTCTATTTTGTCAATCTTATGGTGCGTGACTGTTTTTAACTCTCTGTGTTTTTGTCTTAGCATTTTATTTTTTTTTTTGGTTTTTGTTTTTTTAGTGTTTCTACGTGTTTTTATCGTGTTGTAACGTGTTCTTGAAGTGCAGTTTGCACTTATACCACGCTAATCAGTTCGTAGTGATGATGACGGTGACTTAGGTCAGCTCAGCATTCTATTTTCCTGGGACAGATGAATTGAGTGCTGGCCTTCCTAACTGGGGTTAAGGTCGTGCATGTTTGCCTCTGTTGGGTGGCAGGTAACACTGTGTGATCTCATACGGTAGGTGATGCTTTGAGATGGGTTTCCATGAAGCTTTACTGGTCGACTCAGCCTTCTACCCTCTGTGGGATGGTAAAATGAGTACTAGCGGTGGTCAAGGCCGAGTTCTGCGCACCAGTAGCCCCTGTGGCCAGGACTGCAAGCATACTGGTCTAGTCGGTTAAAGGCGCTGGCTGTTAACTTAAGCTGGCCATCCGGCCGACCTGGGCAGTATGCTAGCTTAATTGGGCTTCGTACTGCGGTGGGTGACTGCCTGCTGCAGGCAGGTGTGCCATCGCACCGGCTTCGCCCTCGCCGGCTCAAAGCACTGTAAAGGGGATGAGCTCCCACGCAACGGACCTCGGTCTATGCGGAATCTTCTTCTTCTTTACTGGTGGTGAGTGATGGAGAGTGTCGGTTGTGTTCTGTTAGGTTCATCTGTTTGACATCGACATACCGGGCAAGATCACGCTCAGAGAGTCGGACACAATGTCGCCCGGCCAGCATCTGACAACGTTTGACACCTGTTAGTTCACGTTTTTCACTCAGTTGTTCGTTATGTTATATCTGTCATATTGTCTCCGTTAGCAGGCTTTCCATGTCTGCATTCCGCCCATCTGGCTGGTGGCGTGGCATAGTTGGTAACGCGTTTCGGCTGAAACGAAGTTACTCTATGCCGAGCCTGGTTAGTACTGGGATGGGTGACTGCCTGCGGGCAGGTAAACCATCTCGGTGCGAAGCCTGCCAGCTAGGTCGACTCAGCCTTCTACCCTCCGTCATCGTCATCATCATCGACAACCGTGGGCTCAATGCCCGTTGGTGTCTGACGCCATTCTTACTATCGCTGCCCACCGCTGCCTATCTAGGGCAGC
>Ga0209367_1004651_pt1 | contig 19004 bp, 18 predicted proteins | sample WorMetLIZISLAND2_FD_187412 | JGI IMG/M metagenome (GOLD analysis project Ga0209367, IMG submission 187412) | Marine gutless worms symbiont microbial communities from Max Planck institute for Marine Microbiology, Germany - Olavius geniculatus... ... | reverse complement strand
CAACAAGGGATGGCACAGACAGGACAGTGCCCAAAATGTGGCCGACAAAACCATGCACATCCGAATTATTGTCCGACGATAAATAAGATGTGCAACTATTGTCTCAAGAGAGGCCACTTCTCAAAGGTCTGTCGTGCTGCCGTGAGAAGTCGCACACAGATACATTTCGATTGACGGATTCAATCTCCTATTGCCGACTACGAAGACCAAAGGATTTTACGACGAATAGTGAACAATAAAAAACAAAAATCTTGTAGGGCAATAGTAAGGAAGCCAATATTAAACAATAATTACGTCCTCGTTAGAATAAGGCGTAGATTAGTTAAAGAATTGATCGACACAGAATCGGTAACGACTATCATTAATAAGAAAATAGCCAGACAACTAGGGTTGAAATTTGGACCCACCGACAGAACTGTAGCTCTATATTCGGCAAATGGTTCACGAATGCCGGTAACAGCAAATGTAGATATTTCTTTGTATTTCTCTGGTCTATCTATTTCACATACGGCTAAAGTGGTTAAAAAGCTAGTGCACGACCTAATTTTGGGTGCCGATTTTTAAGCCAAAATCACGTAATTATTGACTATAAAGAAAACATGGTTAGTATTGCAGATGATTTGGTACGTGTCCCTTTACAATCACTTCAAAATAAGAAAGATTACGTTACTACAATTTTGTCTACGTGTATACCAGCTTTATTGAAGCCACGATTCCAGTGGGTTTACCACAGCAATACAATAACAAAACAGTACTTTTAGAGCCATCGAAGCATTTTCAGTTTTGGCAATTTGCGACGGCAAGATCATTGTCAAATTGCCAGAACGGGAAAACGGTCTGCACAGTTTTAAATTATAATCCACAAACATTAGTCCTGAAAAAGGGAATTAAAATAGCAACAGAAGAAAATATCGATACATTACAAAGCTGTATACCATATGTCGAGAAGAAGACTCGTAGTAGTGTAGCGGCAGTGTCGGTTTGTCCAGAGGACACTGATACACGCGCAGACTTGGACAAATTCCTAGAAGAATACAAATTTCAAATTAATAATAAAGACATTACAGAAAAACAAAAATACGAACTATTAACCCTGTTACGACGATATAAGTATGTTTTTGCTAGATCGTTAGAGGAGATCAAACAGTACCCTCATTACGAACTTCATTTAGATCGGCTGTGAGATAGAAAAGTTTTTCGCCGTCAATTTCGTTTACATCCAGATGACGCCACGGAGGCACAGAAACAAATAGATAAAATGTACCAAGCGAGGGTTATTAAGCATGCTCCGACAGCGGATTATAACAGTCCTATATTTTTCGTTGTCAAAAAAGACGCCTCAAAACGTTTAGTTATCGACTTACGTGGGATAAATCAATTAGTCGCACCAAGATTGGTTCAATTACCCAAAATAAATGAACTAATTGACTCTGTAACGTCATCAAAATGTAAATATTTCTCGGTTTGTGACCTACGCAGTGGCTATTTTCAGATCAAGCTCCAAAAAGAATCACGCCCATTGACAGCTTTTACAGCTCCTAATGGTTTGAGATATTGTTACAAAGTCTGTCCGTTTTGATTAAACACTAGCCCTAGCGCCATGTTGACAGTTTTAGCTAATATATTTTCGGGTAAATCGAGTAGAATTAACGCGTATATGGACGATTTATTGACTACGTCTAGTACTTAGTCAGAACACATGGATAATTTAGAATTGTTATTAGAGACGTTACGTATTAATAATTTGAGTTGTAATCCTACAAAATGCGAGTTCGCAGCTACGAAAATTGAATATCTCGGATACTGTATTAGTGAGAAAGGCATCAAGATGAGTTTAAGAAAAATCAAAGTTATTAAATTTATATGTTTACCAACGAATTATAAATCTTTGCAACGTCAATTAGGTCTGTTTAATTTTCGGAAAAATTTATACGGGATTTTGCACAGCGAACTGTAAACATGGGTCAGTTACTAAAGAAGGATACAGTATTTAAAGGAATGCACTGTGCCAGGAAGAACTGGAATATCTCAAGCAATGATTGATAAGCGAACCCATTTTACAACCCATAGACCCTAATAAAAACTTGGTGATTAACACAGATGCGTCTTGTACAGGCGGCTATTCGTATGTATTAATGCAATTGGGGAACGATAATAAGTAGCATGTGGTGAGCTATGGAGCACAGGCGTGTACAAAAGCTCAGACACATTATACACCCGCAGAATTAGAGTTAATAGCTGTGATTTTAGCTCTTAAAGCATATGAATGTTTTGCTATTACTAAAAATGTAACGATTTTGACGGACAACACGCGAGTGCTACATTTTGATCGTTGGCCAGCAGTGAACGCGAGACAACGTCGAATGTTGACTTATCTTATGCAATTTCGCCTTACAATAAAATTTATTAGAGAGTGCAAAAATTATTCGGCGGATGCCTTGTCCAGAATTTTTGAGGATATGAGCGAAGAACAAAAAAAGAAATTTTTACCAGCGCCAGATTCGCAGGAATTTATAGTGGCAGTTAGTGATAAAATAAAAAAGGAATGCTACTCTTATATTTATTCGTATAAACCGACGGAAACAAGACTTAAAAACGTAGAGGGAAATGATACTATTTTAGATGACGCTATAAGAATGAGGGACTTACCGTTACAAAATATAGATGACGAAACGGAACGTCCAGGCCTACGACAGTCGGATTCATGCCCGACGCTGGTGGAATGTACGGCCGTCACTCAGCATAGTATGCAGACACGGAGCAGAAGCTATGCCGACGTTGCACGACACGACAGTCGACCCTCGTAACGACGGCGCGGACACTAATAACAACAGCGAGTGTAGAATACAAGACGGCGACATCGTGCAACAAACCTCACATATAACGGATAAGGACTATATAGAAAAAGAAGAATTTCGGGATATTTTTTATTATTTGATAACAGGGGGACTAACAGGAAACAACAAGAAAGATAAGGTTACGTTGTTGATAGCAGATCAGTATTTTGTAGAAGATGGGGGTTTGTATAGATTATCGATACCGAGAAATAAACGTGTAGCACGGATGCGACCGTTGACAGAAAGATTATGCATCCCAAGAAAATTTCGCTACGATTTATTAGCTTATCACCACAAAAATCTAGGACATTTTGGGATTTAACGTTTATTTTTGTCTTTGTTTTAGAAAGTCTACTGGAAACAGTTATTTCAGGATATGGCAGAGTTTTGGAAAAACATGTGATATATGTTTAATTGCTAAACGGTATTTTAGTCTGAGACCACCACCTCTGCATCCGCTACCAGTACCGACAGCACCTTTTAGCCATTGGGCATTGGATCATAAAACGTTAACGCGTAAAACAAAACAGGGAAATGTGGCGATATTATGCTGCGTGGACGCTTTCAGTGGCTGGCCTGTTCTTCGGGCCGTAAAAGATTTGACGGCGTTTACGACAGCCAAATTATTTTTTGAGCGCGTGGTAGCTCAATACGGAAAACCGATTTTGGTGTTAAGTGACCGCGGACCAGCATTTGGCGGGGTTTTAATCAAACATATGGCAAAATTATTAAATATTACTCATAGGACAAGCAGTGCCACTACGGCACGCTTAAATGGTTTAGCGGAATCATGTGTAAAACGCGTTGGCGAGTTACTGAAAATTTACGCGAAAAATGATACCGAGATTAAGGACGTGTTACCAGTACTGGAGATGGCCCTTAGATCTACGGCTAATACACGTTTGGAGCTTTCCCCATGTCATTTAATTTATGGCAAAAAGATGCCGGTAAATGAACCAAATTTCAGTATCAACACGTCACCGTTCACAGGGGATTATAAACAATATTTTGATTGGTTAGGCAATGATTTAAAAATTCTACATGAAGCTGTACGTGAGAATAAACAAGAAATCAAGCTAGAAGATAAAAAACAATATGATCGGAAGAACGCAGTGATAACTCCTGCATATGCAGTAGGCGATCAAGTCTTGTTGTACGACAACAGGATTAGCCCTCATTCCGATCAAATATTAACGCATAGAAATTATGCTTTAGGACCATTTTATATCGCACCATTTTATATCGCACAGTTAGTGCAAGGTAAAGATGATATAGGACTCAATTATAAGCTGATTGATGTCAAAACAGGTAAGTCGTTTAGACGACTTGTTTCAGCCGACAGACTGAAACCGTATACTGCGGACCGAACAGACCTGCTTGCGCGGTTACCGTTTAACCTATATAAAGAACAACAAGCAGTCGATACAACGAATTCGGACCAGGATCAAAATAAGACGACTGACGAAGCGGCAGACCCCGAGTTATCCGGGTGCGAAGCCGCGAAACGAATATTTAAAAAACGAGTACGAAATAAGAAGAAAGAGTTTTTAGTACTTTTCGCGGACGGTTCGAAAGCACGGGCGGACTTTGTGACGCCTACACTTTTACAACTGTATAGATTACTACAGGACAGACAGAGACAGAAGAAGAGAAAACGAAGAAGACTGACAGACGGACGATAGCGTGCTGAACTTAATTAGAGCACAGTCTCTGCATAACAGCAGATTGCTTTATACGGTGAAATAGTATTTAAAACGTGCACGTATATTTTAATAAGGGGTTCGGCCAAACCAAAAGGAGTGACGCACGCTATCGGACGTGTCTGTGTGTAGCGGATGGCAGATCGCAGCAATCTGTGTCGGTAAGTTGACGATGATTAATAAACACAATTATGGGTTTATCATGACAAAAGAAGGCGAGGTGCAAGTGGCCACTGCGATGGCACGCCTAATATTTACCTATAAACTACCGGAAATGTTAAACCAAATACACAGAAACTTAGATGTGGATTGTCGTTGGACAGGCAATTATCAGTTCCAAAATTTTTCGGCATGCCGTAATGTAAGACAGTTAACGCAGACGTATCACCGGATGTATGTAAGAATGCAAACGCATTTGCGAACACATTTGCGTAAGATATACGCTGTGATGATAGACATTCCACCTAGGCTACAATCGATATCGAAACGTAGCGGTTGGAGTAACTTTTTATCGAAAATCACAGGACTCGCCGAAAAAGAGAAATTGGATGAAGTCATTACCATGCTAGTGCACCTAAAACGGTCTATCCTAGAAGCCGATAAAATATAGACACAAGGGGATGAGCATTTTCTTGCGGCTTTTAAGGTGAAAAGGACAAGAATTGATAATATATTACATCTGATGCAGATTCAAAAACAATCAATTATTCAAATCCAATCGGAGTTAGTCCAAGGGTTCACAAAATCTTAAAATCGTATTCACGTGTAATCGCACATTACTCAGACGTTATATAATTTTAGTCTTCAAATAGCCGATATTGACCAACTCTATGAGGCGACTGAACTGTTGACAATGGGAAAATTGCCTCATTTTTTGTGGAACACAGAACACTAGCGAAAGCTTTGGTTAAACTAGACAGCTTTCTTCAGACAAATAACCCTGAACTACGGCTCCTGAAGACGGATTTGAAATATTATTATAAACAAGCATGTTTTCACAGTTATCGATACACAAATTTTATTGTTATTGTTATACAAGCTCCGCTGACTATCGCGCCATTAAATAAATTAATGAATGTATATCATCTGCATAAGATCGCCCTAGCCTCACTGACCGGTAAGGATCACTATACTATGATTGCCACAAACATTAAAGCGTTAAATTTTTACCGTGATCTAGATTATTACCTTAGTATTTCCGATGAGGCGTATCTCCCAACGACCGACACTTTGGACTTAAGAAACTCGCCTTTGTTGCTAGACACTCGATCAAAAATAAGCTGTGGCTCGGCACTGATAGAAGGAAATTTACAGACGTTGAAAAAATACTGTCGTTATTACATTGTTAAGGGACAGATCCCTAAGGAAATTATAAAAATAACAAATAATAAATTTTTACTAACTAACATCCCTAAAATCACGATCACGTGTAAGCAACAAAATCTTACTCACAATTTTGTCACGACGGAAATTCAGTACGTGCAGAACGTACACTGCGGCTGCGTGATGCAGGCGGACAGTTATGTCGTTACGGCGACATCGTTGAACTGCCCCCTGGACGACAATATCTCGTTGTCCTTTACGCCAGAGTATTTGACGAATCTTCCATATCTATCGAAATTTTTGACAGACAACAGCGAGTTAAATTTAATAAACGAACTTGCTTACTTAAACCAGTCGATAGAGGCCAGTCTTTCACAGTTAACTATCGTCAGTAAAGATTATAAGGCGCGTTTGGCGATCAAGGAGGCCAGTAAGTTTGATTTACAACAAGCCATTAATAATACCTTAGAAGACGAGAAAATATTTGAAAACCTTGGCCATTATGTTACCTCGGATTTATTAGAAAATCATTATCACATTAAGAATTTTGACATTTTCAACGCATTTGACTGGTTGATTTTTTTTTCGACGATTTGTGGCATTTCAGCATTACTTCTAACGCTTATCATTCAATATAAGGTGAAAACACTTTTTGCACTACTGGCGGCGAGTAGAACTGCACAAGCCTACGAATTCTCCAAACATTTCACATACACAATAACGACCAATATACCCAAAACGGTTACATTGAATTTTTTTGCAGTTTTAGAATATGTTACGGAAATTGTTTTCTGTGGAGTTAATCTTAATTCTGTCATTCTTGGTTTCGGTGTTTATATTCTTTGGCTATTTACTTTATAGATATCGAAAAAGTTTTTGGGCTAGGACAACTTTGTTGTTGGAGCTAGGGGCGGATAATGAGATTCACCCGCGTTATTGGCACGTTGCCATTAAGTCCAGCGTTTTACTCTTTTCAAGTTAATCGTCAGGCTACAGAAATCCGATTACTTGACGGCTTTTTAAGTATGCAACTGCATTGGGCGGGCTTAAACGTGGAGGACACTACATTGAATACCCCGGCAGAAGTGGCAACATTTATAAAAATATACCCTTGGCAACTAATTAAACTCCGCAGAATCATGTTTCAACCGTTCTTTGCCTTGCTACATGTGTTGGGCATTAACAACGAATTAATAGACAGTATTGTTCTGCGTAGACACCATGCTGCTGCTGCACAGGTCGGCTCAACAGCTGCCACGGTGTCTACGGTTCTTCAGATTCCGAGTATCTACCCGGGGAGAACATTGGAGGAAATGAACTAAAACTGTATATATTTCTGTGTAGTATAGTACGATATTCTTTGCATATACCACATTAGGTAGTGTATATTATGCACAGTGTACAGTGTACATACAGTGTGTTGTTTTACTTCTCAGATGACGACGTTCAGTAGAATGGAAGATTCGAATTCGGAAACCTGCAGAAACATCAGAGCAGGAGGTTTAAGCGATGATGAAAGTGCAAAATGGGAGGAAGCATTGAAAGCAATATATTACTCGGATGAAGATGTGTTATTGATACCGCCGGTTGAGAACGAATTCTGGGAGGAGACCACACGGATGGACGACAGGAGGCACGGTTGAATGTATATAGTACATTTCGAATCAGGCCTTATATTTCAATTCTCAAAGCTCAATTCTCACGAGCTTTTTGCTTTTCTGCAATTTTCAAACTTACGACGTTAATCAGTCAATACAATGCTATTGGCAGGAATTGGGGAACTGTTTCTGGCGTCACGGCGTCACGATACAGTTCCAACTCGAAGATGATTTGAGGAAACTCGGTGTCACATCAGCAAATTTCCTCTTTACTTTCCGTAACGCACTATATTCACTAGTGCATAAACTTATATACGTATAATTCAACGTTTATGCTTGCGGCCGGGTGTTTAACGTTAGATGTTGTGTTTTATTATGAAATATACAAAAAATTATAAAATATGAAAAAAGATAAAACCATAAAATTTATAAGAAAAACCGTTTACGCGCTATGTATACGAGCGATTCTTCTATTTTGCGGCGATGCTGTTGTTGTTGCGTCATTATTACGACGTTAAACAAAACTGAAAAATAACCGTACACGGGAGCTTCGTTTTGTATATAGATGATCAGCCATGAGCTTAAATAGACCTAATAATGTAGCAACCGTATAGCATAAACGCATGCACGTTTACGATATCTGTATGTAACTGTATATAGCAAATGGAATGTTGTATATACCTGCTTGACAGCATAATCGTAGCGTGTCTTTGGTCGGCGGCTGGTCGCTGGCGTGACGTCCGGCAAAATTCGGTCACTCACAATGGGTGCAGCCGTGCTGATGCTTAAAGTAGAAGTCGAGCGGCGACAATGCAAAGTACGACATATGTTTCAGCAAACCAAATTCAGCATGTAGCATGTTTTGCGCCTGCTGGAAATCAGCATAGTGATAAGATGTGAAATGAACATTTTGAACGTAATTAATTAACAGCGGGCGAGCCGCACGCTGCGCCAAGAATCGCAATGAGTTTTCGCCAACTACTCGAGTGTAGCCCGGCGGTGGAAACTGTAAATCTCGGTGATGCAGTAGTAGATTCACAATGTCGGTGAGCGACATCGAATGACAAACGCATCCCGGAAAACAGTCAGCCCAGTGCAGCCGTTCATAGCGTTGTTCAGCCTGATATTCAAAACACGCCAATTCGACCCAATATTAATTAAAAATATCACTTGGCCGTTCGCGAGGAGCCGGCCATCGCCACGCATTAGGAAAGCTCATGGCAACGTTAGCGACTTTCTGCTGACTACAGTGCTGGTAGCATGCACAGCGCGATGCCTGGCACGAACGAGCGGCGCGACACCGTGCTGTGTTGTCGTGTGTTATTTGCATGCTAGCGAACGGATTCGAGATGTATCGCTGCCTACTTGTTTGGTTTTGAGCAGCATGAACCACATCAAATATCGCATGTTACCGTCATATTTTGTGTACATATGTAGTCAGCAAGTTCAGGTGTGGCGTGTCAGAAAAGCATGACTATAGAGATACAGATGCATTATCGGAGTGGTTTTGCATACCGTATAACGTATAAACGTCGTTGTTCTGTTTTGCTTTACTTGTATGCATTTTGGTCGACTTAGTATTGATCTTTCTGACATATTGAAACTGTGCATGCTTGCGTAAGATGTATATAAACGTTTATACTGTCTATATGTTGTAATATTGCGATTATGTGTTAACGACTAATGGTTGCACTATGACGATCGGCTGCAATTTTATGCACGAAACTGTATGCATGTTTTATGTATTATGGCGTTTTGTACATATTGTGGCTTTCGACAAGCATGTAAAAACCGATATGTACAAATAAGTCCAGTCTCAGTGCAGATTAGGTGTTGTGTCAGTGTTATGTCGTTTTCGCGTTTTCGGTCTGCAATTGTCAATATTCGGATTACACATTTATATTTTCAGTCTATAACTAAATTTTTTAACGCTATTTTTGCTAGAATTTCTTTTTACCAGTGAACCAAAGCTCCTATAACAGTCAGGAGTATTTAAAGCGATTTGGATTGTAAGTTGAAGCTATTTCTTGCAAAATGCAGGAAATGCGTTCATTTTACTTACTTCTTTTCACTGGTTCACCCGACGCTTGATAGTTACAAATTGACCCGAACAATCGTCCGTCTCTGTCGTGAGGTTGCACGCAGATCACGTTTTCGAGATTGCGTTCGGTTTTTACGATCGGCATCGCCTTGGTCACGCGCCGCAGAGCGGCTTCCGTCGACTATGAAAGCTGATTGGGTCATAAAATCTCTACTTCCTTGGGGCCGGCTTAATCCTAGCACTCGCGATGCGGGAATGGTCATAAAACGTGAGCGGCGCTGGTGTTCGTTCGTTCGTTCGCTTTTCTTTTCTTTTTTCTGCCTCACTGCTAGTCTGCGATAACACAGTCGGTCGACCAAATTGCGTCATAGATTCACAGTAACGGCCGAACGGCGACGGTGCTAGTCGCTGTTTTCTCTACAAAGAGGCTTTTTTTCTGGCCGCAGCGCGATGTAGAAGCCTTAAAATACAGCACCACAACGACTCCTGCTTAGTTTCTGTTATGTTTTTGCTGTGAACATTTCGTTATGTTTGTTGTTTCGTTTCCCATTTTCGTTGGTAGGTGTATATATATATTCTAATTTACTTACAATGGACAGGCGACGTCATGTAATGGAATATTTTTCTCCTAGACACCCAGACAATTTTTCTCCTAGACACCCAGACACTGTCCAGAATTTTTCTCTTTTTTTATATTTTTTCATACGGACAATATAATATTGGGTACGCGTTTGACTTATAAAACATCAAAATTACTGATTGACAATTGTTTTTATGCCACGTACGACTTAGGACCTCCATTCTCTTGCACAGAGTGCCGAGCGGCTTGGGTGCGGGAATCGATGAATGTATTTTCGGCAGGTGGACGCAATGCGAAAAATGTTTTTCAACACATATTACTTGCCCATGGGATGCGACCAGACAATTTTTTTAACATTTTGTTGCACAAAATTTAGACGCAACAATTTGTAAATTTTTTAATTCCTGTCCAGATGGAACGCGTTGAATTACTATTGCCTAATTTAAACGATTTTTGTTGAGATGGGTGATTTTATCCGATGGGGACAATGTTTATAGGCACATCTTTGTTCACAGTCGCTGCTGACTAAGCTAGTACAAACTGCTGTGTAGTTGGTGTTGTGCTATATGGTAATTGTTTAAACGTTTAACTAAACTGCTGATTTAGTTGATGCAAATGACAGACTGTTTTGAACGTTTTTTTTCAATATATCGCTATTGTTGATGCTACTGCTGCTGTTATCACTAATCGATTAGATGAACATTATCGTTTAGCAATTTGAATGGCTACTAAACCGTATAATTAGGATTACATGTTACCTGTTCCTGTTTTGGCTATTGAACTGTGACATTACCCTGAATACGTATAGTTCGCTTAATGTGTTTTGAACGGTTATTTTCGACGTTGTTTTTCATGATACATTGCTTTGAGCTATTACTATTCAATACGAAATTAGAGACCGTCATGACGATTCGATAGACTATTCGGCTATTTTATTGCAGTTTGAATTTTCCACGTGTTGATGTTACATCTACATTTACCTTTTATTCGTATTGGCACCATCGTACTTCTGTGTATTGTGTGCGAGCTTATTTTATTGTTTATCGTATTCCATGCATTAGTACGCGTTAGCCAGTCTGATAACATCACAAGGGGGACAGAAAATTTGACATATTTGGTGTAAAATTTTATTACTCCATACGTCGTTGCTTTGATATGTTTTTACCGAGCGTTTATTTATTCGATTTTCTTATTACGTCTTATCACGTTACTATATTGAGTGTTGCTTACTATGATAGCGTTTCTTGATGATCGACGTTATGGCTGCATTGTTGACTGCACGTCTGGATTATGTTATTGCTAACGGCGTCCATAACATCGCACTTTATTGTCTAGTGCACAACGTGCTTTTGACAAGAACTGGTTACTTGTACATGCATTTTGTCTATCTTTTTACATTTAGCTCTATTATGTTTCCATTACCTTCTATAACGTCATACTGTGCTCCCGTTTTTATCGTATCATCTATTATTTTCCCATTTACCGCATTATGGTTGAAAATTTTGCGGTGAGAAAAAAGAGAGGGGTCACTTAAGGAAACGTAGTTGAGAAAGCGTGAATTATACTGATGAATTGTGAAAATACAATGCTGTATTGCCGGGTTTCTCCAGGGGTCATACGAACTGTTGCAGATTACTCTTTGGCCTTGGGATTGGGAAACGAACTTTCAAAAACAATGTGAATCCTAGCGATTATTATATTTCAACGACGCCGGATATTGTGCATTGGAATTGATGTGTATGGACCGTTAATTGTTCGTGCGATGTAGTGTAGGCCTATTTTAAAGACAAAATAAACCTCCGGGAATTTTGAAGACTTAAATTTATTTTTTTGGATGTTGTGATGTAATTGCTTTTTAACTGGGATATATCAAACGTTTACAGAAGTGGAGAGGGTGTTGTGAAGGAAAAATGAGAAGCGGCTGGCTAACCCGTATAACCACGACGACGTCGTCGTCGCTGCAGCAAAAGTTGTCATTGGTTGATCGTAGTGATTGGCAGCGGCGGCGACTGAAAATTCGCCCCTTCCTTTAGGGTATAAAATGGGGTGCTTGTTAGGTACGATGGTGCGGTACGGTATTGTCTGATATGTACGGTAATACGGATATGAGTATTAAAACAGTCGAAATTTCTACATGGTTTTACGTTGGGTCAATCCCGAGTCTAAAATAATAAACTAACAAACAATTAAATAACAATTAAACTAACTAATTAGGCAAACACGACAACACGAATAGATTTGTGACAAAACAGCAACAACACACCAGCAGGAAATTAATAATACATTAGTAACAGCAGTAACAACAGTGAAGCAACAACAACAACAATAAAAAAAAATAATGATAAAGCAAATAATAATAATAATACAAGTAGCTAAATTTGATTTATGTGATATGCTAGTGTAATAGTAAGAAAGTTACCTACCCAAAATGCTGCTGATGTCTGTTGATGGCTTCGAAAATTTTATCTATATTTCGCTCCAAGAACACAGGGTAGGTTGTATCCAACGGGCTGGCCGGGAATGCCACTTCGTTGACAATCTGTTCCACTGCTGCCCTGGTTGATAAACGTCTGCGGTCACGCTTACGCACACAAGCCTACAACAACAAGTTAAACGCATATTTTAGCACAACACCATAAGGCTGCCGCTGCTTCTACAAGAAAAACATTAATGTTTATGTTTAAATTTATTATATAAAATTTTTGCGATTGTGATATTGTACCAAGATACATTAAAAATATATGTAGAATTTTACAGTGCTTTAAAAATTAAATACACCTACCTTCGTAATGTTGAACGGCTCTGATAAGTTGGGAATCGCTTATGCCATCATCGTCATCACTCATCACTATATCTTCTATTATTCTTCGTCCTGCTGCTGCTGCTGTAACAATAAATTGTAACACTGCTGATAATAATTATATGCTAACGCATACAGGCTAAAAGATGATACGCATAATGAAAGGGAAGGGGCGAAGGGTTTAGCAATAGCGCAGAAGGAGCACTTTATTACTACTGTACACACATCTAAATTACATTTTTTAAATAATAGAATAAAAGTTTACTATTTGGCAATTGTAACGCAAATAACCCTGTTTGTAGGCGACTAAGTTTGCATATTAAGGTTTACTTGAAAAATAGCTTACTTACTTACTTATTATATATTGTATGCTAAATAAAAAACGCTGCGTCGTACGCACAAAATAACCTTATATTAGAACTAAGCGATATCATTTAAATATGAAGTGCATAATGTACATGCTTGGGTTATATTGAAAAATAGCTTACTTACTTACTTATTTAATATTTTATGTTAATTTGAAACACTGTTAAAAGCGCGCAATAGCATAGGATTGACGTTAAATGGTATGATTTACACAGAATATGCATAAGATACAAATAAGTTTTTAACTTTAAAAATAACGCATTTACTTACTTACTTATTATATATATTATGCTAAATAAAAAACGCTGTGTCGTACACACAAAATAATTTTAGATTGGAGCCCAACGATGTCATTTATCTATGTAGTGTGCAGCTTACCTCAATATGCAAGTGTGGCGTCGTATTCGCAGTATGTAGGTCTATGATGTTGCGTTGATGAACGTCATGGAAAAAGTGTAGCAGTCGCGGCTACGCACTCGATTATATAGGGGTGTGAAAAAGTGCTGACCTATCACGAATTAGACCGCGGGGTTGCCAGCGCTAACGCGCTGTCAAGTTTGACTTTGTGTTGGAAACAGTAGTACAATAATTTGTGCTAAAACGTATAGCCTGGTAAATTTGTGCTGGAACGCAGCTTCATTTCCTACTCCTGGAGTTGTTTCTTGGTTGTTTACCATAGCTTAGTACTAGACCTATAACGATATTAGTCTAGTAATAGGCCTACAACCTCGTCGTTGTACAACTGTTGCATCGCATCCAATGCGGTAATTTCTTCATTGCGCAGAAAGGTTGCAAAAGTGCGTTTTGCTAATTTACCGTCTGATCTTTTTCGAAATTTTCTGTGACAAATATTGCACTCCATAACGCTACTATTTACTACTTTTTTAAATTATTATCTGCTTTATATTAGAGATGTTCTCGGTTAACCGGTTAACCGAAAAAATTTTGGTTAACCGGTTTTCTATTAACCGAACCGAAACCGAAAATGGCGGCCAAGATGGCGTTATGCAAAATGCAGGAATGCACATCGCGGTTCATTAATATCTTATCATAAAAATTATTTCTTTATCGCACATGTTATGCACAAGGTTATGCACTTTGGTTCACATAACAGACAGTTTACTTATCATATGAAGAAGAAACAACTGGAAGAAGTCAATTCAGAGAAAAATCTTGGAGTCATTATTTCGAGTAATCTCAAGGTTGCAGATCACTGTCGTCATGCATACGCCACTGCAAACAGAATGTTGGGTCTTTTTACGCGGACAGTTAAATTTAGAAATGTTGACGTTATGGTTCGTTTCTACAAAAGTCTTATACGCCCGCATGTTGAATACTTTACATCCATATGAAATCCGCATTACGAAAAGTACTTTGTCCTTTTAGAAAAGGTGCAAAGACGATTTACCAGGTTGTTCAAGGACTTGAGATCCAGGAAATATGATGAAAAATTAAAGATAGGAGGCTTGTGGTCATTGGAGGAAAGACGCCATCGCTCAGATTTGCTAGAACTTTTCAAGATAATCCGGGGGTTCTCTGCAATTCCTCTAACGTCGTTTTTCAAACTGGCTGATAGATCTGCTGAATCGGTTACTTGTGGGCATGCTTGGAAATTGATCAAGACGCATATCAACACCGACATCAGAGTCTAGGCCTACTTCTTTTCATCACGTGTGCTAAACCGTTGGAACAGTCTTCCTCATCAAGCGGTTGAGTCAGCTTTAGTTGCTAAGTTCAAGAGACATTTAGAGAGACTTCGCGCAACAAAGATGGATTTCTTCATGGATCGTTGGTCCGCATGACCCTATTGCTGCTTTCGAAGTGCATTCATTCTGACTATGAATTTACTGTGTCTGATGTTACTGGAGTGACAGTATATTGAGGCTAGAAGTGGAGCAGCAAACCAGGTAAAGAACCAGGTAAAGAACAGTGTTACTTATTGGCTAGTGGCTATGCCGATCATGACATTGCTGCCAGACTGGGTTAATCCGTCTTTTTTAATTTTTGACATTTGCAGCTCGGGGGTGGGGGAGGACGAATACCCCGGCCAGCTACGCCGCTAAATATGCAGATCGGCCATTTTCGGTTAACCGCTTACAAACCGGTTAGTAGTTTCGGTTAACCGGTTTTGAAATTAACCGAAAAGCGCATCCCTACTTTTTATTGCCAAAAAACATACATACTAAATAATTAAATAAGTAAACGAGTAAGTAAATCAATAAAATAAATAATATTGATGAGTGCAATTTTATTTATCGTGTATTGTACAAAGACTGTTTTTAGTTGTTTTTTAGCATGTCAGTATGTTTTGCATTGTGTCCACAGCGGTTTGTCCGTTGATTGCTTTTGTAAAGACTATCATCAATTTCGATAGCAGTTATACTCGAATACTCATATCGCATTAAATTAACGATTCGTCTTAGCTCTAGTCAAACTAGGTGCTAAAAATAAAATATATCTATTCAATGTTGCTGATACTGTTGACGTTTTTTGGAATAATTGCATTTTTTGCTTAATAGCAGTTTTGTTGCTTTGAGTAGCCGATAACTGTATCAGTGTAGCTTGAATACTCGTATGTAGGCCTATGTGAAATGCATGGTTATTACTGATAATTTTGAAAACGCATGGTTTTTCCACAGACGCATACACGGCTCAGAATCTGAAATCTGAGCCGTGTATAACAAGGCTAGGGTGGCGACCGACAACGCTGTTGCTCAAGATGCGAACGTGCAGGTCGGCGCCGCCTGTCAAACCGTGTCCGTTCAAAAAGAAGAAATACAATATGGAGCGTGTAGCGCGCCGTTGGCGCTAGCGCCCGGATCTAAGCGACGTCCAAGTGGTGGCTTCGTTCTTGGCCGACGGACCGCCGATGACGGATACTCAGAGGCGTTACTTCGAGGATATGGTGTTCGCAGTTATGGTCGGGCAGCGGCACCTAGTCCGTCACTTTCGCCGTCGGCTAAACACGGTGACTCCGGGACCGATGGCACCAGCCCAGCTCACGGGCATAGTCCGGGAGTTGGACGAACAGGCGACGCGCTACCTCACCGTAAGTGATGATGACGAGCTTCTTCCGCCTTCATCACCGATTGTCGTATCAGATGCTTTGGCAGACGACGCAAACACCGGCAGCGACGCGGACTTGAACATGCTCCCAGATATTGACGATTAATTTGCTTTGTGCTCAACAGCTTCAAACGCCATTAGTTTGAGGAACGTGGTTTGTTATTAATTTTGCTTATGACTTTTGCGGCGTGAAAACGCCGGGGCGTGAATACGCCTATAGTTAACTATCGTCAAAACGCTTAGTTTTTATGGCGTGAAAACGCCGAGACGTGTAAACGCCTGGGTTATTTGGCGTGAGAACGCCATCCCTTCCGGCGCGAGAACGCCTAGGTAAGACGGCGTGAAAACGCCGAGGCGTGTAAACGCGGTGTCGTCTCATTTCGCCTAATCTCAGTCGCCTAATCTCATTTCGTTGCCATGTTTGCCATATAACTTATAAATGAGTGATGTAGGGTACATGACGTTTATGAACGTTTAGATTGACATACGTTGCAGACGACAGTCAGAGTTAGGGTTAGGGTTAGGTTTAGAGTTGGGGTTAGGGTTAGGGTTAGGAAAAATGAGATTAGGCGAAATGAGATTGAACCGTAAACGCCGGGGGTATAACGATGTCTTGTTCGTAAAGGCCAACCTTTAGCTGCCTATGCCGTGCGTTATAGACCCCTTTTATAGACCTAATTCTGGGCTGGGTGAATACCCTAACAGCCGAGTTATGTCGATATGTGATGCTTGAGTTTCGGTAACAATAGTTATGTCGATGTTGTGTTTGTTGATGGAAACCGAGGCTTTGAGCCTTGTCGCGTGTAGGACATAAAGGACTGACGTTTTGCTTAGACGGTAAAGTCATGTTTGCCATATAACTCATAAATAAGTGATGTAGGGTACATGACGTTTATGAACGTTTAGATTGACATACGTTGTGCTAATTGTATTAGTTGAAGGCGTTTCTCGCATATTGCTTTGATTAGTTAAGGTATATTCGTTTTAGGTCGATTTTCTCCTTAGAAGTGGGAAATCGCTATGCATGTAATTATGTAGCCATGTAAATTTTCTGAGATGACCTATTGTTATGGGCGTGTCTTTGCACTTCCTACAAGTGACTTATTACCCCCATGTCGTAGCCGTCGTAGCATCGAGACGATGCGAAATAAGGGCTAGTTGTGACCCATCCTGAAGCTTTGTAGTTTTCCTTGGCCGCGGGTGAAAGTTAGTCACCAGATGATGCAATGCCACGCGAATAACGTCGGTAGTTTTCCCTTGACTCGGGGCAGCATTAGTCATCCTAACGCAATGCCACGTGGCATGGGCGTATTTAGTGGGCGCTCTGGGTGGGGGGTTAAATCCCATTTTGCCTAATCCCATTTCGCCTAATCTCATTTCGCCTAACCCTAACCGTAACCCTAATTATCCTAACCCTAACCCTAACCTTAGCCCTAACCCGAACCCTAACCTTAACTCTAACCCTAACCCTGACTGTCGTCTGTAACGAAATGAGATTAGGCGAAATGGGATTAAGCGAAATGGGATTAGGCGAAATGAGAAAACACCGGGTGGGGACGCTCTCTTGCTCTCGTTTTCTTGGCGCTTGTCTCTCGCCGTTTACAGACTTTGCTGCGTTTGATGCGTTGCTCATCGTGTTCAATACGTTGTCTGACAGTTGCCGCTATTTTTCTGATAAATAACATTGTCTGCATGTGACAATAATGTTATTATTATTATTAACAGTTGCAGCTACCTTTGCGGCAAATCCTGCAACAACATTTGTTTTAATATTTACAATAACTGCTGCAACAATGACTACAATATCTGCAACAACAATTGTAAGACTAATTGCCGCAGAACACTTGCAACAACTGCTGCAACATTAGTAGCAACTTTTGCAAATATTGTTAATACAACAACAGCTGCTGCATCAGCTAGAGAAAATTTGGCAACAGCAAAGCGCTGTCTAAAATTGCGAAATTTTGTAACCAAAGTTTATTTTTAGACAAATGTGAATTAAATTTTACGAGATTGCTCCTAATATCTTTACCCCAACAATTTTATAACAATCTTGGCACGTACAAAGAAGCACGTTAGGGACTGCTAATGTTTCAAAGGTAAAAGAACTAACACTATTTCTCTATTTTTGTAAAAATATTTATAGGCTACAATTTGGATTTTTCAATATCTACACCGAATTTTTAAAATCTAAGTAATTAACACAATTTTTTTTATTTTTTGATTACCTTTAAATGGACAGCGCTTCTCAAAAAGCAAAAAAAGTTTGTTAGTTCGTTTACGCCAGAGGCTCACAATGTAGCACACCTTAATTTTTGAAATTTGCAAAAATCGTACAAGTAATTCAAAGCATGACTAAAATTGTTTGTAGAAAGTCGCTTTATTTTAGAAATTTACTTTGTCACAGATAAACAGTATCTTTTGCTACGAATACATTTTTACGTGAAAAGGGTGCTAAAATGTTTTAAATAATATTTTTTTATATTATAACGGATTATGTTTTCTTTTCTACTCCACGCAGCTTATTGTAACTTCGATTTTTCAAACGCTTTAGTTAGCGGCATGGCTGCTATTAACATCACATCACAAGCTGAACGGTAGTTCAAGCCCTGTGTTAACCCTCCGAGGATGACCTCTGGCAGAATCACATATAAGCTAACCTGGGGTGAATTTTTCACCCCACTACTATTTGT
>Ga0209367_1004650_pt1 | contig 19005 bp, 9 predicted proteins | sample WorMetLIZISLAND2_FD_187412 | JGI IMG/M metagenome (GOLD analysis project Ga0209367, IMG submission 187412) | Marine gutless worms symbiont microbial communities from Max Planck institute for Marine Microbiology, Germany - Olavius geniculatus... ... | reverse complement strand
CCCCTGCATCAACTCAAACGTGTGCCAACGTCTAGAGCTAAACAATATAACAACAAAAACCAAGTGTAATACTATAGGGGTACTATTAGCAATGACAGATAAGCTTTCAGAAAATTATATTCTGAAAGATTTTATGCCTATTGTTGTTACTAATATTTTCTTATAATCACTACTAAAACGCTTCTGTATATCTAATTTTAACCTAATAACAGGTAAACTGCTGTCAAATGGAATTTGTCAACTATTAGTGAAAAATGTCCTTCTAAAAAAGCTGCCCTCAAACTCGAGTCCACATAGGCGAGAAACTTGGCAATTAACTGCAGAATACGTCAATATACAACAACAAATTAATTGAACATGACTGATGAAAGTGTGCAATTAAAGTACAAATCCAAATCAGTATTCAGCAGCACCTCAGTCAACGGGATGAATACCATTGCGAGTTGTCACAATTTCACAAATGCAAAGGCGCATGCTATCTAGGAATAAACAGCAGATTATGTATGTCACAAGTGTAAAAAAATCTCCGTTGTTACAGCACCGGGAACAACTAGTGATCAAGTGGCCAGTAGTATGTTATATTATCCTGTATGACGTGGACAAAATGATGTGTGCATGACGCCTGATGTCAAATGCCAGTCAATGAGGTACTCAACGTATTGTTCTAGACAGAATGACTAGAATCAATAAGGAAGTAGTGTACGTAGGATTTCACAATTCCACTTCTCCAATTTATACTTTTTCCTTCCCCTTTCTCCTATCACTTGCCCTCCCTTTTCCTTCCCCTTTCTATACCCTTGTCCCTCCCCTCAATCGAGGTAGAGAATCTGGCGAGTGCTGTAAGCACCTTTAGTCGTCCATATTTTGGAGCAATTTGATATTTCCAAAAATAAAACATTTTTATATTAAAAACAGTGCACATCCACACCGAATATTCACCAAAAGCCATCAGAGACTAACTTCATAGGCTTTGGTATTTTTGAGTATAACTGTAGCTATGAAAGAACTTTTTATTCCCAACATTGTGCGCAAAACGTAATCACTAAGTAATCAGTGATGCATAAAAGTGAAAATTTACCAAACAACCAACCATCATAAACCCTCACCCCACCTCTGTGCACGCCACTGCAAACAATCATTAGCGATGCACGTGCTTGAAAATCTGCTAAACAGTAAATCAGTCAGAGTAGTCCATCGTCTTGATGAACTCGGTGGCAGACACAAACTGCATCCACCAATACTGTTCCTCGCCCGTCAGTCTTTTCTCATAGAAGCCGGCGACGTACTGAATGTTGGACATGAGTGATGTCACGCCAGACTTGATCAACACTAAAATCAGGACAGGCATGAAGTCATCGGCTGCGGGCACCGAGCGCTCGTTAGCCATGCTGAGTAGGTTCATTATTGTCGATGAGCAACGCAGAACACATTGTAGCTTGTCCTTTGGTGTCTAACGAAACAAAAACACACACACTCACACCTAACCTTAACTCTAACTGAGAGCCTTTAGAACAGCCACTGCACTGGCCTTTGGCATCTAAGAGACCATACGTACATATTTAGCATGCACTGGAGTCAGGAGGTAAAAAGGATGTACAGGGTGCGACAAAAAAAGTGGACCCCTATAGTTTTTCGCCGTTTTCTCAGCAACCGTTTGGGATTTTAATAATCAATTTTACAGCTTTATTTAGTGAAGCCTTCTACATCCAATTGTCAAGTAAAATGTGATTTTGTTGAAAAACAGCAAAGTCACACTTTTTAACATGACCAACTACTGATTTTTCAGCATTAAAAAATATTCAAGCTAAAATGCTATTTAATTTTCAAAAACTGGTTACACGTTACTGCCGATGACGTCACAGTGACGTTTTGATAAACAGTTTGTATTGTTTGTATTGTTTATATATTATCACTAAATTATCGTTCCTTTAAAGCAATCGCCGACTGCCCACCGAATTCACCTTCCAGCAGCTTGGCACGTCAGCATACACAGTGCGCAACGCCGCACAGCGCACAGAACTGGCTGCGGGCCAGCTGTCCAGATATCATCACAAAAAGCCAATGGCCTCTAAATTCGCCGAATATAAACCCAATGCACTATCACGTATGGGGTGCAATGTTGGAGGCTTAGCACAAGCTGAAAACAAAGCTGAAAACATGTGCCAAACTCAAGGAAGCGTTTCAAGTTATTTGGGACAACCTGCCACAAAGACTGATCGACAAGGCTGTAAATTTCTCAAATAAGGCGACTAGAGGCTGGTGTTGTAGCTTGGAGCTCGCGGTGAACACTTCGAACATTCACAGTGACAATGGAATTCTGGCATTTGATCATTATTTAACTGTGTTGTTCATCGATGTTATTAAACTGGTGTTGTTGCTGGAACATTTTTAAATGCTGAAAAATCGGTAGGCGGTCATGTTAAAAAATCAGTAACTTCGTCGTTTTTCAACAGAATCAAATTTTACTTGGCAGTTAAATGTAGAAGGTTTCAATAAAAAAATCTGTAAAATTTCAAATTAAAATATCAAACGGTTGCTGAGAAAACAGTGAAAAACTATTGGGGGTCCACTTTTTCTGCTGCACCCTGTAGAGAAGACTACACCCAAAATTGGTGTAGAACTCCTCACACACTGACACTAACACGTAACCTTAACTGTAACCATAACTGCAACACACACTGCACTATGTCCTTCAGTATCTAACATACTACAAAACGCACTCATTCACACACATGAAGACCTAACCCCAGGGACAGTTCACTATTCCGAACAGTGCAACAGTTAGGGATAGTAGGGTTAGGGTTAGTCATATGGATAGAAATCGGAATAAATTATAAATTGCATCTCTGGCTAGTGGCTATGGTAAACCTTGGCTATGGCAGCACCTGGTTATGGCAGAATGGAATCTGTCCAAATTGGATTAGTGCCCCTTTGGACGAGTCACCGCTAACCCTAACCCTAGCCATTAGCCTTGCACACACTGCAGCTTGTGCCTTTATGACTGTCAACATATCACAAAAACACATTCATCAATGCACACTCAGTTTGGTTTTGCCATAACACCACTTCACATCATCCAAACATGACAGACAGTGTTATTACAAAAAAACATAAGTCTGTGTTGAAAAGGATTTGTGGGACAAGTAGTTTTTACGCGCGAAAGCAGCTACTGCGTTCAGCGCATCTTAGCCATCGCTATTCTGTCCGTCTGTCACAAGGGTGGATCAGTCAAAAACAATGCAAGCTAGGATCACCAAATCTTCACCGTCGGCTGCACAGAATAGTTTCAGGAACCGTACAGCTTTTCCATATACTTGAAGGGGGTCACCCCGAATGAGGGCGCTAAATGAGAGGGGGTGGGAAAAATTTGCGATTTCTAGCCAATAAGTCGCTGTATCTCAATAACGGTGCGAGATAAGGGCTAGGTTACTATTAATCACTAATAGGAAGTCGTACCCTGGCTCTCGATTGCCACCAAATTCAATGACCTTGGATGACCTTGAACGCTAAAATAGGGGTTTTTATGGATTCTTTTTGGTGATTTCAGGCTTCGATGTTGGCCAGTCGCAGTCGTTTGTGAAAACGGTTGCAGATAAGCATGGGCCTGCTATAGGCTTTCGCGCGTCTCGTGAGCATTAGCTCAAATTTCTTATTCAAGAAGCGAAAAGAATGGACAATAAAATAGGTGAAAGTTAAGATGACATAACAGTAGAAAAAACAGAGATCAGTAAGAGGGTGAGCAAAAAGTTCGGATGCAGTGACAACAGAAGACTTGCCTTGTAGACATTGATCATGTAGATCTGTTTCTGTGCCGCTGGCCATGGACACTCGTAGTGGTAAATCTTTGGAATGCGCAGGTCCTTGTGGAACGGAGTGATGACCTTCGACAGCTTCTGCATGTGGTCAAGGAAGATCCTGTAGCCGGCATAATCATAATCAGCATATCGCTTTTAAAAGCATGACATCATACCTGGTATAAAACAAATTAACAAGAGAGGTTCCTTCGTCATTGTAGTCCTCGACCGAGTTTCAAACAAAGGCAAATAACTGGGAATGGGCATTGACCTCAAACGCCATATTCTATCTAAAAGCAAAGTTTCAGCTGTAGTCCCTGAACTACAGTTTGACAAATATTGATATACATGTTACTTATAATCATCCAGTCTCCCAATTACGAGACAGAGTGTCAAAAATTATCGACACCAATGTCAGCTGATGTCTGCCTGTTATAAGCTCAGACCCAAGTTCCTGAGAAAGAACAAAGTAACTGTGACATCAAACTGCATCATTTCATAGGCACAGCAGTGAAAACACCAAAAACTATTCTCATTTATCTCAACCTACTCTTGCTAAAAAACTCTGTAGAATTTGTGAATGTAAACATCATGATGAATGTAGTTCGGTTCACAAAAATAACAGCATCACAGACAGACTGTGGCTTGGCTCAGTTATGACAGTTGTTAATTTTTACAAAATAGCAATTTGAACGCACTTTTGGGAATTTGTTAGTTGATAATAAAGTACTGGGTAACTGACTAAAATTCTTTCTTTCTTAATGTTATTGCTATAGCATTAACTATAGCATTCGCTGCCATCATTGCAAACGTTGCTGCTGGTGACATCACAGACAATACACGATTTGCTGGTTCTGTAATGACATCATTATTATTTAGAGGTTTTTTTATGAGAATGCGCTGTATAAATCTACTTTTGATATAAATCTACTTTTGACATCTGACATTTGTCACATCACAGAGCACAGATGCACAGACAGAATGACAAACACAGAAGAGTGAACACATTATATCTGCCATTCAGTATGTTCACTAGACAAAGAATTAAAGGTCCTTGGACACCAAAATTAACCTACCATTTTCCTAAAAAAAGTACAATGTTCTGAAAATTTCAACAGTAATATCGGCACTCAGCATTTTGTCAACACATAGAAATTTGCATTTGAAATTGACGATCTACGAAAATGACGCAGAAAACATGCCGCCATGATGGCCCCCGGTGATGTCACTAACCCAGTCTAAAGACATCATAAATATTAATGGCTAAGCCTAGGTTGATGACGTCACTGGGGGAACTGAGATAGTAAAATATTTTAGCACAACGTAACGCAATGCTGCATTTCATTTGAAATCGCATATTGATTTCATATATTTATGATGCTCAAATCGACATATTACATATGTGAGGTTAAATGTCTAATTTAAATCTACATCAATTGCTCGAGTGAGTTTGACCGTGGCCATGGACCTTTAAGCAAAGAATTAATCGCACACGAACTGACAACAAGTATGTAAAGAAAACATACGGAGAGAGAAAGCGACAGACAGAACAGATATATAGCAGAGCAGAGAAACTGACTGATCACGCATGATGTCCGCCTCTCCATTGGGGAACATCGCCTGTGTGTAAATACGACTCATTACATATCTCTCAATGAACAGCTTGGCTTCATCTCTCTGACCATCACTCGCCACTGTCAATACAACAATACACAATACTCCCAGTCATTTCATGATTCAGCCAGGCTGGCTCTGTTATCTATACACTGATTCACATGTGTGTAATCTGACATCAACTCAAACATTATCTCTCAACATATCATGGTTTGGCCTCAACCCTATCATTGTCGCTCGCCACTAGACATTATACAGACAAAATACATTACAGCTACTGATGGCCCTGCCGTTGATACCAAAAAACTTATTAAATATTCACTAGAACTGTAATGACTTAAAAGTTGAGGTATTACCACTCAGCATATTGTTTTGACTGCAGCCACTAATGGCCAACAGGAAACTAGTTAGTGGTCACATGATGGTAAGCAAAAGATCTGCTGCATTATTATTGTTCAACTATTGAGTTGGACTTCACCTCAACAGATGTCACTTACCTCTAAACGTAAGATGATCACAGCCTCAACAACACAGTCATGTTCTCCATTATGGATCTTTAAATGACTTGAGATTCACAAGGTATTACACACTTCATGCATAACATAACTTTGGTTTAATGTGAGTCAATTAGGCTAAAACCATTCTATGAAAAAATATATTCTGTGTGGCCCAAAAGAAACGTCCTGAACATTTGCATGCATTATGCACTGGAGCATTTGAAATAAATAAAGAAAGCACATATGTCGTTGGCAAACATCTTCGAATATGTCTAGGAATTTTCGCCTAAAACACTTCTGTATTAGCTGAGATACAAACAAAATAGTGTTACACATCATAAAACAAATTATGCAAGTGGCTTATCATTTGCGTTGCCACTCGTACGCAGGCTACATCATATTGTCACAGTAGGCCTAATCATCATTTAACTGATCAACAGAAAATGTGCTGAACAGCTCCTTTATTCTGTTTTGCCATTGCTGCTAATTACCTTTTTTACTACAACATAGCTTTTCTGATTCTGACTGTCTGATGTCGACATCATGCCATTTGTTGCCATTTGTCTCTGGTAACATTCTGAACATCTTTGAGGTTCGCAAACAGTTCACGCTTTCCTTCATAGACAAGTTCTTGTGAGATATCCCAAACTAAGTAATCTAGCAAAGTGGAATCTGGCGAACGCGATGTCCATTCTTATAACCTGCTTAAGTCAGGTGTGTTGTGTGAAAACAAATTTTGAGTTGCTTTGATGCGGTGCAATGGAATGTTGTCTTTACATAATTTGATCTATAACTCGCCTTACGTCATTGAGTGCCATTCAGTGTGTACTGTACATTAATGACATCACTGAAATTTATAAGTAAGAGTACATATTGATCAACAAATGTGCAAAAGAAAATTTATTTCCATAAAGTATGCACATCGTTATAGTTACGCAAACTTCGGGACGTTTTTTTGTAGGCCACCCGATATATAATTCACAAAAAGCATGTAATAAAGCCTACCTTGCCAGATAGAGTCTGTTTCCATTTTGTCATGAAGATAATGCAAAAAGTTTTCGACAAGATCTGCCTGCAAAAATTGAACACAACACATCAAAAGTACTTCTGTTAGCATAGCACGCCAATCATCAGTCATTATGAGTGACAAGTGTTTTGTACACACTAAAATATTCTGAACATATTCTAAATGTTGAGCAGAATAATATTTTCATTATCTGACTGAGTAATAATATCCTCCAAACACTTATGTCAATAAAAATAATCAGTGTATAGCTGTCACACCATTAAGCTTCAACAAACAGACTAAGATCGCTATTGGTTAGCAATAAGTTTTTGATCACAGATTAAATGTTTCGAATCATACTTAACTGCAATTACTGAGAGTGTCTTGTAACCTGTAACAAAGCCAGAGCTATTGATGCTAAACATTACTTGGAGTAAAGTAGTCACGTTCTTCCAAAGTCATAAAGCCCAAAGGGCAACACTGATCTCTGTTTCCTTAGCCCTCAGCCAGACATCAGTATACACTGCAAGACCACAGATACAAAGCTAGTGCATCGTGTGGTGTGCCTGTTTACATTGCAACTTTTGCTGGTACTCATTGTGTCCACTCAAGAAAGGATGGCCAGGCTGAGTTGACCTGGGTTGCTGGTTACATACCGAGATTGTTTATCTGCCACCCATCCAAGTACAAATTGGGCCTGATGTTGATTAACTTGGCTGATGTGACCAACTAAGCCAAATAGCACCTACAGCAAAGAAAAATTTTAAGTCGGCCATGGAAAAGCAGTGATGTTACATTCACGCAAGATATTTGTACCTTTTCATCAGAGACGGTCAGGTGTGAGAAATCAGTGACAAACTTCAATATTGACTGTTCAAGCTTCTCCAAGAAAAGTCGGACAAGAACCGAAAGCAGGTAGCGGTTGACGACAGTCTTGTCACTGTGTGAATAGACACAACACACACAACACAACCTTACTCACCATACAAATTCTTTCAAATTTGTCAGAAAAATCGTAATTTGACTTTTTCTGATATCTTCTTACTGATGTGAACTACACATGTATCACCTTGTCTGTGGCTAACCAATGTACACTGTGAGGCATAAAAACAGACCGAATTTTTTTTACCATAACTTGAAGAAGGGTTTACCAAATCTAATAATTTTTGGTACACATATGCATGACACAACTGGCCATCAAATGGCCGTTCAGTTTCCCACCTCGCCCAACATCTGCTTCTGCATTACCTGGGAAAAACAGAACAAACAAAATATGCATTAAAATCAACAAAAAATATAAAATTTCATCTTTCTGGATATGTGGCCAACAGCCAATCAATTACAAGGTTTGACTGTTGTGCAGCAGCGCATCTAATAAATAGGCCTAAAATTCAGGAATATCGATGAATTCAAAAAGCGACTGGTGAAGTCTGGATTGGTCTGGAGCAGAACGTTATCAATGCTGCTATCAACGAATGGAGAAAGTGTCTCCGAGCCAAGCCCATGTTCGGAGGCTAAAATTTCAAACACTTTTCTAGGCAGTCAGAAAATAGATAATTAGATGAACTGTTAGCTAAAATGCTGAAAATATAGACAAAATGTGTGTTTTGTGTGTTGTTTTGATTAAGCAATAATACCAAAGTGGTTAAAAATGCAATATTTTGTTCGTTTTCTTTCCAGAGGTAGTGCAGAAACAGACAATGTGTGAGGTGGGAAACTAAACAATCATTTGATGGCCAGTTGTATCAGGAATATTCGTATCAAAACTTATTAAAACTAGATAACTTTTCTTCAAATTATAATGAAAACAATTTTGGGCCATGATTTTTTATGCCTCACAGTGTAGTAACAGAGACTGACAAATGACAATCTGTGAGATATTTGCAACTAAAAAGACTAACTGATATACACATCCAAATGAGCCACAACAATAGCACTATAAACATCATTTACTGACTTACTTATTAACTTACACCATAAACAGCAAAGACCAGCTGAAAAGTCTCATCTGTCAAAGTTAACATGAAAATGCATAACTACGACAGGAACTGTAACAGGCAATCTAGACCAGTCATGCCAATCACACAGCACTATACAACACTAGAAATTAGTACAATTTCTGTAGTGCCTTCATGTCCTAAAATACAAAGGCGCTGCAAAAATATTACTATTACTATTATTATCAGTCATAATAACAATGCAATTTGCCATTTTAATGTAACTACACTGTAAGACATAAAAAACACACCAAAATTTATCAATCATAACTTAAAGGCGGATTACCAGATTTTAATAATTTTTGGTACAACTATTCCTGACACAACTTGCCATCAAACGGTTACTCAAGTTTCCACCTCACCCAACATACGCTTCTGCACTACCTGGGGAAATCAAAAAAGATGAAATTGGCGTTGAAATGAACAAAGAAAACCAAAAACCACCCGTGACATTACTGATAGTAACTTGGAGAAAGATAACAAAATTTTATTAGTTTTTGGTATAAACATTTCTGACATAACTGACCATCAGACTACCGTTCAAATTCTCAGCTCACCTGAGGTCTGTTTCTGCATTACCAGGAAAAACAGAACAAATGCAACATGAAATAAAAAAGAAAGAAAAACATCAGTAAATTTAATCATTTCACACACGTAGCCCTTAACAGCCCTGATCACAGTCCATTCGACAGTATTTGCAGTGTTGTGCAGCAGCAAGTTTATGTGACGCTGTTTAGGACCAATGAACTCAAAAAGCGACTGGTTGAAGTCTGAAGCAGAACATTATCAACACTGCTATCAATGCACATAGAATGCATCTCCCTGCCTGTGCTTACACAAATGGCCGATAATTCAAATATTTACTGCCAGCAGTTGCACAACTGTACAATAAGATAAAGTGTCAACCAAAGTGTTAAATAATATTTTGCTTGTTTTGTTTTCTGCAGATAGTGCAAAAAACAGACGTTTGATGCGACAGGAATATAAATTGTCATTTGCTGGCCAATTGTGTCTGGGATATTCCTACCAAAAATTATTAAAATCTGATCATCCATCTTTAAGTTACGATAGATAGATTTTGGTGTGTTTTGTATGCCTCACAGTGTATACAATAATGTCAATGTTTATAATTAATCATTCATTATCAAGAGGCAATGTGAATAATTCCATTCCCTCTTTTATTTTTATTATGACTTTCCTCAACGACATTATCAGCATCAACTGCCAGTTACCGATTAATTCGAATGCAGAGCCTGTCGATAAATGCCAGAGAGCTGAGTAGACCCTGACGACATCTCGCCAAGTATGCAATGTAAGCCGAGCGTGTTCTGTATTCTTCCTTCATTGTCTTCAGAAGCTTCTTTATCCTACAACGATCACAAAACTCACACGTCACACACACATAGGCTTTGCTATATATACAAAATAATGAAAACAACAATCTGATTTTTAATTTATAGCAGCATGCAGCACTGATTTCAGAATGATCTCTCTATAGAGTATTTCGGCAAAGTTCCAAGAAAATATTACATTTCGTTCACTGTGTAAAGTGTTCTCGTGATGAAAACATGCATGCTCTGAGTCAAGGGGGATATGAAGTTTTGCTGTGCAGGATAAAAAGAAATCGAAAACAAAAGCTGGAAAATCAGTCATATAAATCAAAAACACAAAAAATGGCAATCAGCATACCACTAGTTGCGCTCAGAATGTCAGCAAAACACAGTTAGTTTTACATCAATATTTATGCACTGCACAACTTCAAACTCATCTGCTGACCACCAGCACCTGCCTCTGAGCACTCTGTCTAATAACCACCATACCATGCAGCAGATAAAAAAGTGGAACATAGATGCTATAAGTGCATCTGGTGATCAGACAGGTTCTGAAATGATTAGCCTCAGTTGCTGCAATGAAGGGTGCTTATGTTGAGCATTTGAATGCAACATGACCTGACTTGAACAAAACGACCCTCCACTGCATTGATTGAAACTAACTGTTTTTAAAACTCTCCGATTGCCAGAACTGTGTAAGCCATGCGTATTCCACTTTTTAAAATGCCACCCCATACAAGCCTATGTATTTTGTGCATTCAAACATAACAAAAGAAAGAAAGCAGGACACACTCGTGGTTGTCAAACTGTCGAACACATCGGATGGTTTCGTGCAGTTGTGCAATCAGGTCACGGTCCTGGAGGTTGATTGCTTCAGCCAGTTGAACAGTCAGCTGTAGTACAAGCTCATTCGACTCTTTGTGTGGGCCACTGCTGACATTGCTGACACTGTCAGCTACGTCATTTTGACTGACAGCGACAGTGGCGCAGTGTGACAATGACATGTGTGCCACTGAGTATGACGTCTACAATCACAACAACTACAATACAACAACTACAACTCCAACTTCAATGACAACTATGACAATGACACAAGCACAGAGGTGACAGCTGCAACATTACTGGAACTATGTGAATTATATTACTTAGTTACTTACTTACTTATAATTGCCAAAATGTCAACAAATTTGTAATTAAAAGTCGTAATCTGACGAACTGTTGCTGCTTATTTGTTACTCTTTTCAACGTGAGTTTATTCAAAGATATCAATAACATATGTAGTTACGTACAGTACAACCTGTGTGTAAACATGACCAATTACATAGCTCTCAATATATAGTCTGTAGCTGCCATTCATTAAGCCACTCCAATGATAACCTAACTTATACGTTATCAACATCTGCCACTGCTGTTCGCTGTTAGCATTCAACGCAACAACTACTAAAAGCATCCGAGTTCTTTCTAGAGATATTTCAGGTTACACCAATAAAAACTGTTACAAAATAGACGCCTTTACTGTGTCCTGACCAATGATATCAAAAACTGGTGAACATTAATGAATGAGGGTAGGTATAACTGCTTTATCTATACCGATACTGCACACAAATATTCATACCTAGGAGGCCCAAAGACTCTGCAAATTGTAAGCCAGCCAGCAAATAAATCAATATTACACTACACGAATGCATAATGGTGCACAATGAGCTAAATTGTGCTCACTGACAATGTCAGCAAAACCAAATGCAAACTTTCAAATATCCGATAAAAAAATAATTAACACCTGCAAGTCAACAGAGCTCAGAATGAGGCGTAGCTTCTTCTTGGCATCGAGAAACGCCTGGCACAATTCTAGGTTATTTGAGTCGTACACTGGTGTCTCGTCCTCGACAACTTTCTCTTTGTTCCTAGCAACGGTGTCGGCAGTAGCAGCAGACGTCGAACCAGGCCCGGGTGTGACATTGGGGTCAGCTGACTGCTTGGTAGCCGTGGGATGTTTACGATACTTGGCCAGAATGTCATCTGATGTCACTTTACAAATGACATATTCACATAAGAATTCCTTACTAACAACACAGGGACTGGCGAAAGTTTTATCAGATATCAATTAAATCTATTATACACACATAAACATTTGATATCAATCATAAACACGTGAGCTAGCAAGAACGTCGTCAAATGTTACCATGCTCAGTGAACGATATGTTTACACAAACATTCCTCATGATTAACACAGACAGATTGAGACTGAGAAGATGTTCTGTCTACTGTCCATATCAACACATAGTTTCAATGCTTGTTGTTTCATCAACGTATTGTAATATGTTAAAATGAAAAAATAGCCAAAAAAAAACATAATCATGCATAAATCAGAACAAAGTAGCACATCTATTTAATATTTATTTTCTATTAATATGTTCAAATGCATCCCAGAAAATGAAACCGCTGCCGAGACAAGTTACTTCAACAGCAACTAATCAAAGAACTAGAAAAATGTGACAGACTGAAAAAAGATAACACGAAAGTGATGGCATACCGATGGCAACTGTTTCACTGGCACTGCTGTCATTTGCAGATTTAACTTTAGCAACTGCTTCATCACCGGCCTCTCCAGATGCCAGGACAACACGAACACTGCCACCAGCGGTGCTCAACTCTGTCAGTCGACAATCAACGCAGATAATCAGCTAATCAACTGATCAAACACTCATCCTAACTGTTACGACACCAAGCCCGCTGTTACTTATCAGTACTGATAAAAATGACGACATATCAACTGCTTAGTATAATAACTGTTCAGGAGAAGACAAAAGACACCTTTTTATTTCAGCATATTTCAGTTTTATTGCACCGTTTAAATTCTATTTTGTTGCATGACTGCGCAGATAGATGGTCATTCCATTCTGCTTGCTATAGCTAATTTATGATAATCTTTAAACTTTCAAAGAGTTTAAAAAGTAATAACAATAAAACGCATTCAGTAAAATAGCTGCTGCTAGAATGAATGATGCTGATGACCTTTATCAGATTCAGCAGCAGCAGCAGCTGCAGCAGCAGCAGTTGGCCTAAACACTTCATCACGATCAGCGAGCTTTGGTGCAGCAACTTTGCGCTTGTTGCCTGCACACACACAGCACGTCAACAGTGACAGTCACTACAGCACTGGGCAACATAATCAACTCACAACTAGTGTATCAGATTGTTTTCACAAAATAAAAATAAACAATAAAATAAATAAAAACAAACTACGAGTCCCATACTCGGTATAAGCACTAGAGGCAGAGCTGATCTTAAGTCTCTAAGCAGTCAGCCCACAGATCACAAATCTCACAATATGTTGCCATTACTGTCCGACAGACCGTAGTTACCTTCAGACATATCGCTGCCCCACGGTCAGTAGCAAACTGTACAACTTCGTGACAGAGGCATACACATGCAGGAAATTTGCCCAAAGTCGTTATTTCATGGAAAAGCAGTCACAATTCAAACTGACGACTTCTCAGCTGCATATCCCACACCCTAACTACTATTCCTCTAAAACACTAATGCCAAAATTTCACTTATTTAAGAAGCATCTTATAACAAGACTAGAAATACGTTCATTAAAATCGAATCAAAATTGTGGCCGTAGGAGTGCTTACAGACAGAGTGACAGAATTACGCAAGTGATTTCATAATGTGCCCCATGCTATGCTATAGCAATGGGACAGATAAATATTATTACAAAAAGTACGAACACAATTAACTGATGTAAATTATACATGTACCTAGTCATCAAATAAAACGAATGCTATCCACAGCTTATTCTGTTTACAGGTACTTATTTTTTGCTGCATTTGACAGATATAACGATTCTTTCTGATCACCGGATCAATCTCCTAGATGCCATAGTGCATCATTATCATAACACAGGTTACAATACGACCCAGTAAGGACTGAACTCTGAGCACTCAGCTACTTCTGTTGCACCGAACAACAAAAGGTATCTTCACTGAAAAAGCATTATTAGTATAATGACTAAAGACTAAAGACTCATCTGCAATGGTATTCCATCAAAACTGAAAAAAACAGTGACATCAGTATTCAGTGTTTCAAATTACACCTCAAGACATGGCTTTTTGATCATAAAAGTCGTAACAGGCAGCTCTGCAAACTTTGTTTAAGCGGTGCTTTGAAAATTCACAGGTTGACTGATAGATATGAGTAGTAAGAGTGAAAAAACAGGAAGTCCAATGCATTCCATATTCCACATACCAACACACAACATATACATTAGTAAAACAGTTTAAACAAACAAGTCAACTTAATAATATACTATGCACAGATAATGACAATCATGAGTTGAAAAAATACAAAAAAAATGTGAACCATGAAGTGCTAATCCACCACAAGACCAAAAATAAACTGAACACAACTCTAACAATATTCAGAAAATAACTCAGCTACAAAGAAACAACAGCTCTAAACTTGTGCACAAAAACCACATGAAAAAGTGCAAGGGTAAAGTGTGATAGCGAAGATTTGTACTGTGTCTCAATTTCTGACATCATAATGCTATTTGCTTCAGAAACAGTTTCTGTACGACAGAAGTTCCTCTAGATGTCTGACAAATTTCTCTAAATGGCTTCAAAGCTGCATTACACAAAGCTGTAATTACAAATCTGTTGTATGCAATTATGAATAATATGATCAACAGACAGAAAAAATGTGATCTTGTACCGAGGCACAGTGTTTGAAAAAAGCAACAGTGCAGCACAAACAACATTGGGTGCCGAAATACCTTTAACTACAGGCCCAGCGACCGGTGATGTACCTTAATACAATTAATATAATACAATGTACATTTGTTATGTATCGTGACTAAATTATCAACATACTTTTCAAAAAGTTATAAGCCAACTGTAAAATTATACATAACAAACTTATTCTAATTCAGTGCCCACACACAAGTATTTACATAAATGCTAAACTCCACAGACACCAATAAATACATGACTTAGACGTTATGAAAGCATCATAGATAAACACACATAAACATGCAAAAAAATACTGCCCCCGTTTCCACCTCCAGCATAAACAAAAGCAAAAAATACTAAAAATTGGCACTGAATTGAAAATTAACCTCAGCAGCAGCTCTGATTAGCATGTGTGCAGCTAACCACTGCTGATGTAGTCACGAATATCCTCAACTATGACTCAGTGGCTACAATCTATCAACTATCAGAGCACTATCATCACATTTTTGTTCAAACAAATCAGTAGATTAGCAGCACTCTGAATGTCACTGTACCTTTGCTGAGTCGCTCGCGGAACGTATGAAACAGTCCCGGCTTGCGTTTGTCCTGTGACAGTCGCCTCTCTTCCTCGTCCTACAGTTAGTGAGTAACAGCAATGAACCACCACTGACTACAATGTGTGGTCAAACGAAAAAAAGATATATCATCACGCCTTGTGCTGACATGCACACAGTTGTCCATCTCATAATATGAACATGCCAACCGCATTGAGCTAGCTAGTGCCAGACAACCAGCACACAATCCGTCAGCACTAAATAAACATCTATGCATACATGTGCCATCTTCTAGAAATTGTTGAAATCTGATGACTAGGGCCCACAGTTTTCCATGGTAAATTTTGCCAAATTCCGCAGACCACTTCACAAAATTCCGCGGTGCACCACGGCAAAATTTTCTAAATTCCGCGGCTTACCGTTTCTGCGTAAACTAAGCTTTATACTGTTTAAAAAAACTTTTTGGACGCTGGCATGGTGCTCAGTTATGCTAGCAACATACAAAGGAAATTCTCAATTTTTTCTTTTCAAAAGTGCAATTTGTCAATTAGTCGCATTGTGTTAATTTATGATTATGCCATATACGATGGTAATTATTAGTAGGGATGCAGTTTTAGGCAGTTCAGTTTGATTTTTCTCCATGATATAGTTAGTTTAAAGCCGAAGATCGTACTAATCATCCATCATTTCGCGAAATTCCATGGTAATATCAAAATTCCACGGAAAAAGGCAAATTCCGCAGCTCGGTTCAAAATTCCGCAGCCCGCGGAAAACTGTGTGCCCTACTGATGACCTTAACTTGGAACTTTTGAGGTGAAAATTTATAAACCGATAATTCCTGCCCCAGGAAACGTTCATGCCAATTTTGTTTTTTCCTATGACTTTTTGTTATCAAGTAAGAAACCCATATGGTACAAAATAGATGAAAAGAGATGGCTGGATAACCAAAACCATAATGCAGCCATTTATTTCAACTTCTTAATACTCGTGATAAAACAAATATTAAAAAAACTTTAAAATACACATTTACACTGAACTAAATATCAGCTTGGTCCATGGATGTGATGGCCTTAAAACACAACACAAGTATCTATTATAATGCATCTAATATTGCAAAATAAACAAGATACGAACAACAGTAACAATAGCTGACAATGCTTTAAATCATCATTAAGACATGGCTTATGATCATCCCAATTTGTAACAGACACCCTTGAAAACTTTTCATGAGGCACTTTATAAATATACAGATTGACTGATTAACTGACTAAAATCTGCAGACAGACAATGACTTACCCTGGAGTTGAGCGTTCCAATTGCACCTTCAATCATTGAACTGGTAGCAGTGATGACGCCAGCCCTTGCCACGGGCCGAGTAGGTATGACATGGAATGCTGTCGTTCTGCCAACACTACTGCTGGTGTCATCGGTTAACTCAGTTGATGGACCTGATGACTGCAGCTTGCCATTCACAACCGCTGACTTGTGGGACTGGATGCTTCCTTCAGCGAGGTGACTGATGGAGATGCGTGGTGGAAAGACCGGTGCGGAGACGGTCATCTTGGGCCGAGCTCCGTCCGACTCCGAGACAAATGTCAGTGACTCGCTGGCTGACACCGCCGACAACTCACCACCCACGGACTCACAGCTGTCTGCTATGTCCACGGGCCCAGCGGGTTCTCTAGCACAACCTGTCAGAGTGTCTACAGAAACAGAGCTACTGGTGGCTACCTCTCTGGTATCTACTAGAGACGATGTGTCCCTGAGGCAAGTTGTCACCGTATCCACTGACACTGAACTACCAATAGCCACCACACCAGCACTAGTAGTGGTGTCTGCAACCACCAGACCAATGTCCACCAGAGATGCACTAGAGCCGGTTGACTGGACAGATTCTGGGTTACCACGGCCACCTGACACAGAACTACAGACTTCATCGCTGCTGCAGACTATCAGTGCACTAGCTGCTGCTGATGCTGTGGCGGCATCCACATCCAGTGGGTCTGCAGTGGCTTCGACGACATCCCTCGCTGGTCGCATTCTGCTGTTCTGTGCATAACCGAGTGGGTCGAAGGTCTCTAGGATGCTGGAGTGATCCACGGGGTCGTCCGGTGCACTGCTTCGACGTACACTGTCTCCACTGTCGCACATGTACCGGCCCATCTGGAACGCACCGCCGCTGCCATCCGACCCCAGAGGCATCAGTGCAGCGACCTGTGGACTGAATACAACTGAGTGAAGTGGTGACTTTAGTTTCACCGGCGATGCCTCACTTCCGCTACAACTCACCGGCTGTTGATGGTTAGATTTACCTGCAATGCACCCCACAAATCGTTTCATACTGTGTGCTCTGTCTGTCACAGTCTGGAAGACTTCACCACTGCAACTCACAGCAGCTTTAATTTTTGACTGCAACACATTGCAGAATTCATCACATCTGCTCCGTCTGTTGCACTCCTGATTACACCATTCAGCCACAACTCATCTCAATGATCTCATCATACCTAAATGGCAAAATTAAAACATTGCATATACGTACATTTGACTAAAAGTCCTAACTACAAACTACAAAGTTCTTCAAAATGTTACTTAAATATTTACTTCATCATATAATGTAATATCGCAAACAAATCTGGGCATTATTTATTAACAAACTTTACAACTTGAACATCACTTGAACACTGGGAAAAAAGTACAACAAAATGTGTTGCATAGAAAGTCATTTTCAATTTTCTTCAAATACCATCAACAACAAATAAGATGTTCTGCCATTCTACACTCGAACTGGTCATGCTCTCCCAGTGTAACTAATTGCAGTGCTGCTATTTAACTCCACATACTGCACCGCCAGCCCAACTGTTTGCTAGCACAATCAACAGATGCTGTAGCTGCATAATGCACCTCAGTATCACTAGCTCATGCTAATCAACTGCATTTCCAAGATTTAAAAAGTGATGATGGTCCCAAGTCTGGTTTACATAAGCACTGCTACATCAACTACAGTGACCCTTTGCCTTTATAATAACATTAACCTTTAAAACTATACATCAAAGATTACAGTTAATGTTATGCAAAGAGCAGGTAAAGCATGAAAATCGTCATCAGCAGCAATGTAAATACACCGTGGGCCATGAAAAACGTGCCAATTTACTTTTGTCCATATCTTCGCCAATTATTGACCGATTTTCAAAATTCTTTCACTGGCACACTGTGCAGACGATTTGCAATAGTGTGATCACACTCACACGGTAGTGTGAGTGTTGTAAGGACGACCTTCAAAGTATATGGGAAAATGCAAAATTTGACCCTCAGCCAACCAAAAACCCCTGAACCGATCCTCACCAAATTTTAATGGCGTGATTACGTCATGGACGCCTACCACCAAACAAAATTTGAACTCAATCCGCCCAGGGGTTTTTGCTCCCCATATAGGTGAAATATACACCCCTCCGTGTTCGAAATTTACTACACTTTTTTTT
>Ga0209367_1004648_pt1 | contig 19007 bp, 17 predicted proteins | sample WorMetLIZISLAND2_FD_187412 | JGI IMG/M metagenome (GOLD analysis project Ga0209367, IMG submission 187412) | Marine gutless worms symbiont microbial communities from Max Planck institute for Marine Microbiology, Germany - Olavius geniculatus... ... | reverse complement strand
CTCGGTGGACTATCACGTGTGGTGTGCAATGTTGGAGCTTACCGCAAGCTTAAAACAAAGCCAAAAACAATCGCGGAACTCAAGGAATCGCTTCAGGTTATCTGGAGCAACCTACCACAAGGACCTATCGACAAGACTGTGAAAGACTTCTCAAATTAGGCGACTGAAGGCTTGTGTTGGAGCTTGGAGCAGGTTGTGGACACTTCGAACATTCACAGTGACAATGGAATTTTGGCATCTGATCATTAGTTAAGTGTGTTGTTTGACTTGTTTCAACGATGTTATTGAACTGGTGTTGTAGCTTGAACATTTTTTCACGCTGAAAAATCGGTAAGCGGTCGTGTTAAAAAATCTATAACTTCGTCATTTTTCAATGGAATCAAATTCTATTTGGCATTTAGCCGTAAAACAATTTAGTAAACAAATCTGTGAATTTTCAGATTAAAATGCTAAACGGTTGCTGAGAAAACAGCAAAAAACTTTAAGGGCTAATTTTTTCTGTCGCACCCTGTAGGTCTAAATTGCGCCGAAATGGCTGGAGATAGACCAAGACTACCTGCGTATGAAATTTTCATCATTGAATGTAAATTTCAGCAGTCCACGTCCGGACTATGTAGGTGCAAGGAGGTCTGCGCACGCGGGTGTCAAAGAAATGTACCCTTTTAAAAATGGTTATTTGTTCGCTGTTGGCTTGCCTAGCGCGAAGATGATTGCAGATAGGCACAGACATGCTGCTTATCATAACAAGCACTGCTGACGAGCTTCTTAAAATGTCAACATCGATGACCTTGAATGACTAAATTTTAAGAATGAAGGTTTTTATTGATATTTTGGCGATTTTTTGCTGCAAAAGAGTGAATTGCGACGAAATGGGCGGAGATAGACCAAGATTACCTGCGAACAGGAACTGATATAGGCTCTCGCGCGTATCATGAGCATTAGCTCATATTTCTTGTTACCAAACGGCCCAATCGGGAGACGAGCGCCTCTCGTCTAACAATGTACGTTTATCTATTATATAGGTATTATGAAAAGATGTGTAGGGTTACATATAAAAATTTAAAAATAAAAAAGATTTGGAGCGACATGACTCGATCATGTATTCCACTTTCTTTTGATGTTTATCTTGCAATGCAGTAACAAAAGAACTAATGAAAATTGGTATATATTTGCCAAAGTTTGAAAACACGATGATGAGAAATTAATGATAGATTTTAAATTAAATTGCGTTTTTATACCGGCATGTATTGTTACTGTCAAAGATTTAGTCATAACTGATTCAACATAGCACCTGTGCATGGTGCCATGTTTATCTGGTTTGATTTGATACAAGTCGCACTAATCGTGGACTAATGTGTTGGAGCTTAATGGCCAATTCTCGCCTACGATGCCGACGCGACTCAACTGTTGGTGATTATCGCCGACACTTGAGTCGCTCCGGTGTGTGACTTTATAATAAGTTGTCCGTGGCATGCAGACGTTCGAAGGAGTCGGCTTGACGAAGCAGAAGGCTAAGATGGCGGCCGCCGAGCTGGCGCTGTGCCGCGCCTTCGTACAGTTCCGAAACGTCGAGCCCGTCAGCCGCATCCTACTGCACAGAAGACGTGACGTCACCAACACGCACGGTGACGTCATCGACTTCTCGTTGGATGAGCCGCAGCTGCCAACAGCCGCCACCGGCATGCAGACGACCTTTAGCGACTTTGCTGCCTATGTATCATCACCGGCATCACTGGAGCCTACTACGTCATCGTCAGCGTCAGCTGCTGCAGCTGAGAATGACGTCAGTGACGAGACGCTGATGACATCATGATGACATCACCCGGCTGACTGACCGCTATGTGACGCTATCATGACAACTACTAAGTGTGCTGATTGTACACGCAGTCGGTCGTCTGAAACTGGTTTGTCGGCACCGGCTTTGTTGACAGTAAGTCTATTTGCACAGGGCTCGCTGACACGAAGCGCAAGTCGCGACTGCTGCGTATAATGCTAGATTCTCGTCTCGTTGTCGTTGTCATCTCCCGGTGTTGTTAACACTTTTCAGCACAGAAGCAGTTTTAATTCGCACCCATAGACTGAATATTTCGTTAATTTTTCCCATTTATTCACCAAACTTTATCGGTGCTGCCACTTTACCTTGCAAAGAATAATAGGCCTACTCCGTGCATTATCACTTAAACACACCCAAATGAAAGATGAAGAATCTCTGTTGCATTTTTCATGTGGTTGTAATATTATGAACACGCACAGCCACAGAATTTTCTGCTGCTTTATGTAGACTGGCATTGTTGAGGTGGTTATTAAGTGAACAAAATTAATGAACGAAAGCCGGTAACGTGTAACGTGTATATTAAAAATATTAAAAAAAGTCTATCACAGCAGCGTAATGATTACGACAACATGCAGCGTACGTGAAAACTACGCAGTAACGTCAGACAACAAGCAAAATATTTTGCAAGAATTATATAACGTAATACTAATTATGAGTATCAATAATTGATAATTAGTCTATTCTACAAATTACAATGTACTGTATAGCCTATAACAAAAGCGTTAATCGACTTCGTGCAGTTGTAATACCTTTATTGTTAATACTTATTCGCTACTAAATTTACCCTGAAATAAGGTTTATGACTAATGTACATGAAAATACTAAAGTAAAAGACAATAACTGCTGTAAAAATGACTATGCTAAACACAGAAACACAGGCAATAGTCTAATTTATAAATTATGATAGGCCTAACATTCAACGGTTCAATCACAGTAAGCCACCTAAATAATCTATAGGCCTATACAGTGCCATAATGTATGCCTTTGAAGCTTCTTGTTTGGCTTTTAATTATACAATAATAACTTCACGTAAAACTTAATACTGAGAATTACAAGCGGATTAACTAAATGAGACTAAAATGCAAAAATGTTGCTCAAAACATACGCTGGTATACACTGTACACCTAATTCAATAATTCAGTCAAGACAGCATTTACTACTCACTATACTAAATAATGACACGACATAATGATAAAATAATATTTATACTTTTTATACATTTTTGTATCATCATCTAGTGACGATATTGAATGATTTAAAAACAGGAATAACATCCAGCATGCAAAGTCATTCTTCAAAAATACTCCCAAAATTCACTTTTAGCAAACCATCCAGTCAAACTTTGTAATGTAAATACTTTAATAATTTATACTGGAATGGGTTCCAGCGTTATGACAGGACACAGTGAAAAATCTGAGATAAACAACAATCAGACGAAACCGTCTATTTTGTGTCGCAGAGAAGCGCCACTCCGCGCATGACCCAGTGATCTGGGTCACAGACGGACTTGAGCAGCAGCGGGAAGATGTAGGTCAGGTCAGTGCGTCGTGATTTCTTGTAGACCGGACATTCGTAGTACAGGTTGGCCCCGGCGTGACGTCGCTCAGTGTTGACGGCATACACGTGGACCACCGGCAGTGCCGGGTAGAGTAGCTTCGGTGAAGGCTCCGTCAGTTTAGCATTGCGCCGGTCCCAGCCAGCCCCGTCCACGTACAGGCCGTGTATGTACGCCCCTGTTCAATACACAATACATAATCACGAAGCTTTATTCGCCATAAACATAGGCCTATGGTAGAAACAAATGAAGGTGAAATGCAAATAATAAAAAACACAACTTAGATAAACTTAACTAACAAAATAATCAAGTCCACGCATGGCGTACAAAACACAACAAACTGTCAGAGTTGTCAACTTGTCAATCGATCAAAATTGCTTTACTAGTAGCGCTACTCAAAGTTAAAGTTTTTATAGTGATATAGAGGCCTACCTAGTCTAGTCTAGTTAATAATCTGGGCCAGATTTTATTTAAAAGCCAGGTTTTTAGATGCCGACATAAAGTAGAAATAAACGGATATTTCGCACGTTATTTCTTCGTGCAGCTGAGTGTTCCAGACACGAAGTTCAGCAACTGCGAGAGTCCGACTGTTGTCAGCCTGTATGACCACCGCGTCAACGACCTCTAACGTCGTCATTAGCGCCACTGTTTCATAGATACTGGTACGGTTGTCTAAATGTAATATTGGAACGTCACAGATTTTAGGATATTACGTTAACTAAGATAAAACATGTCATTGTGCTTTTAACACACGATTCATACGACTTCAGTCGAGCAAGATAACAAACGACTTACGAAACATGACAGATAGGCGTATTAGTACTAAGATGTAAAGTCGTAATATAGTATGTACTTCGTATTACTGTTTAGCTGATAAAATGTCTCTGAAACCAATCCAATGCTGCACCACGAGAACTGCTAAAATAACCACGTAAGCGAAATGCCGTGAAATGGCGTTGGTTAACCTTCGCTGGGCGGCGAGGTGATGTCTTCCTTCATCAGCTTGGTCACGTCGTTGTCCAGCACAACTGCGTCGAGCGCCCAACCGGCGTGAGCTCTCGTGATCTCCTGTCGCATCGCCGTCAAAAAGCCCTGAGGGTTGAAGAAGCCGGTCATCCAAAAGACGTTGGGCCGACCATCGAACAACCAGCTGCTGAACTGAGCGTGACGATCCAACAGGTCCGTGAACCAGAACCCGATTGTAGCCGACTCCCACGAGATCTGTAGATGCGGTGCAAAAAAACGCTGAATATTTGAACCCCGCAAACATTTCATACTTTCATTTACTCCACGTTACATAGATTCACCAGTTGCTGTAAGAAGAATCAGCAACATTCAGTTATTGCAACACAGTGCGTCTGACATTGCCATCAACCCTCATGAGTCACGATGATGATGGCAATGTCAGACGCACTGTGTTGCATTAACTGAATGATGCTGATTCTTCTTACAGCAACTGGTGAATCTATGTAACGTGGAATAGATTAACATCATCATCAACCACAACTACTGCTGCTGCTGCTGCTGCAGCAACAGACATCATGCAGAGATTATACTTAAAATTATGTATATACGCGCAAATTCGCTGTTGGTTTTAGCGCAGGTTCGACTGTTGCACATAATAACGACAATATAGACTTATACCCGTTTCCAAGTGGCAGGAATCCTTGCGTCATAGATGGAGTCGAGAGCATCACGAAGGTTCTCCGACATGATGACGGTGCCGTTGATTGCCAGCTGAAGATCGCTCAGAGTGTTTCTGACTACACTGACGACCTGTTGCATCCGCTCGATCTCTTGACTTAGAAATATATTGAGCGGCTGCAGGTGGCCCATCTTCTTCAACCTGTCCTTCACCTGCATGCAATCAGCATAAGACACTTCACGCCTGTGTCGTCGAACTCAAAGCTACAGCGAATCAGCTGCCTTGCTTTTCTCTCGACTTCAGGCTTGTTCTCCCCTTCGTCTCCATTGTCTACATGTAAAAAGTGAAATCCAAAAAACTTACTTTGTAAGCTAAACGCAGCAAAGTCAAAACAAATTCGTACTATCCGCGTATAGTCGCACTGCGTTCACGTCGTGCTTATTATAAGTTTGTTGGTACGGCGACATTTCATCGCGAGACACTTAGCCTAATAGCACGACAGTTAATCGGGCGTATGAATGAATTGACACAAAACAGTGACAGAACAGGTTGACAATGAAAACGATTATTATCCGCAAACTAAACGAAATTGCTTAATATACAAGAAGAAATGTAGGCGCCGAGTGTTAACATGGTATGCGGCCGACCGTCTGGTTGCTGAGCGTCTTAGAAGGCGTGGACAGCCGCGGTTATACAAGATATGTGTGATTTTACAGAGATTTGGACTTTCCGTAACCACGAACCTTTTAAACAAAAAAATTAGCATACCCATTACTCCTGCTGTGGTGAACGTTCACATAAGTTCGTTTTTTAAATTTTTTTTTTCTTTGTTAGGAGAACCTAAATGGCAGATAAACAGACAAGCCGAGAAGACACATAATGCGGTCTATAAGACGGCAGCTTAATAATACTAAAGCCGTGCTCGTAATGCCATCCTCACGCCACAACCGTTATTATGACAGTTCGATCGCCAACTCTTAGAGTTTTAGACCATGTCAGTTGACATAGCTGACGTCCAAAACCAATATTGCCGGCTGCTATCGTATACACTAATTTAGTAATTTTATCGCTGTAACTCGCAAGATCTGATTGGGGCTATAGACATTGCAGTAGCGGTGCGCAGCAGACTATACCTCGTGCTGTACGTAGTCGGCGGGTAGTTTGCTGAGCATGTCGTCGGCAAATCGATGGACCACACTCTCCCTGGTCTCGCTTCCACTGGCGCCAGAGTCTTTCGGCCGAATACTGACAATAGTCGCTAGCATCTCGTTCACCATGTTCGTCTGGTAACTGCCATCACGATGCGCATGTACACACGCACACACACAATCATCATCATCATGTAATAGCAGTCGGGGATTGCTTGTAGAGTTGCCGAAATAATAAGCAAATTGTAACACCGCGTACGTTGTCATTTATCACAAAACGCTGAAACAGAAACACTGACTCAGATAGACAGAAAATACACGCAATACGCAGTTACATGTTATAACTGAAAACAATTTAGGTACATGCATCTCTTTAAAATGCGAACTATTAAAAATATAATTTATGTTTAACGATAAAAATGTGCCTTATGTTTGACACTACTGACTGGCTATGCATTTAAACATCTGGCTTACAAAATACATCCAGCAATTTCTACAGATTTCGTTGGAAATGTTTTATTTGGCGATATATGACAGCTTTGTTTAGGCTCCCAAAAAAGCGTTAATATGCATATCTTTATTTCGCCAGAAAATGGTGGTCGACAGAAAACTTAAATGTTCCAAAAATGTCACGTCATTCAAATTCTGCTAGCCAGCTCTAAAACGCTGACTGCACAGAAAGTTTAGACTCCTAATAGACCTAGCCAAAAATTTTGAAACGGCTGTGAATTTACAACAAATAACGTCTAATGCAGAAAAATTGCAAATCGTTAAGAAAATCTGGATGCAACGGCGGCGGCAAGAAAAGCCTACGTGATGTCGGCGTTAGGATGAAGACCAAACGTAGCTGGCGAGTCAACCATCGGCAAAGCGTCAATGAACGTACGACATTCCTCAATCGTCTTGCACTTCGGTATTGTGTAACCTGCCAATTAACGCCACATTTATGCCATAGGAATCAATTACTGTTTTGCATTTTAATACCCTACATCACCTTACATTCAGGCGAGCTAACGCTCAGCGCTTAGGTCACTATCATGGGCCAAGTGATGCCCGATGTGCCACGTAGCTAAAACAATCTTTTAACATCCCAAGTGGATGTCACAAAAAAAGCCAATGCAATTTCCCCATCAGTCGTTGTAATCCATTATGTAAGACCTAGCATGCGGTATTAACGTAAGATCACATACTTCACGGTTGCTCAAGTAATTTGAATGTCGTATTGCCGGATTAATGATGAGCCTTAGTAACCAACTGTCATTAACAGCAGGTTTACGTGAATGACTGACTGATATGCTAAATTCAACTGTTATTGCAAAAAATTGATAAAGAATGCAATGGCAATAAAACTGAAACGCTAACGTTTTTACTTTTTCACAGACATATGAAAACTTCGGCAATATCACATCTGCACCTTGGTAGAACTGAAAGTTGTCGGAGAAGATATTCTCACTGAACCAGACTTTGGCGTACGTGTTGAGCAGTCGCTTGTCATAGTCATCGGTGACTCGGCCGCCATATTGCACCTCGCCGATCATGTATCGCAGCGTCGTCCATGATATTCCCTGCACGTCCGCAATGTCATGCATAACTGCACTACAAGGGGGCTTGGTCTACATTGGTTAATGACCAATTCACACCTACGACGCCGACGAGATTTAACTCAACCGTTGAGCTGAGTTGCGTCGTAAGCGTGTATTGGCCATAACGCGTTGTGTTCGACGAACAAACTTATTCTACGCCGGGCCCGGTTACTACTTAGACGGGCGACCGTCGACCAACGGGTAAACCAGATCGACAAGTAACGAACCATCCAGATCAACTCAGCCTGGCCATCCCTCCGTGGGTAAGGACAATGAATATCAGCGAAAGCTGGGACGCAAAGAAGCACACCGTGTAATGCAATCCTTGATCTGGCAGTGTAAACCGGCGTCTGACTGACGGCTAAGGAAACTGTAATCAGCGCCGTTCTCGGCTTTATGGGTCGGGAAGGACTTATGATTTGACTTCAGACAAACAGACACTCACACACGAAACTTACGCCATGCGCAACGACTTCAGAAACTTGCATCAGAATCCGCTTATAATATTTCGAGTAATCCAGCAAACAGCCAGACAGACAGAGACAAGCGGTCAGACCTTGTTCGGCGAAGGGGAAGATAGGGGAAGATATAAGTTTATGATTACGTTACACGCACCCGTTTAATGTCGAGATCGTCGAGGTGGTTTTGAATGAACTGGACGGTGGCACTAAAGTCTGACTGATTGAACTCGTACGGAATGTTCCAGCCAATCGGACCGAACTTGCGCCTCTCCTGACCACACAGCAATCTGCGCTTTTATTCTCTTTTTAAAATTATATTAATTTATTATTGGTTTAATCATGTATGTAAGTATGCTTCGGAACATTTTTAGTGGCTGTTAAAATTCAGTGAAAGTGAGAACAAGAGCAACAGTATCACACATTTTCTAACCAAATTACATGAAATAAAGGACGTAGCTGATAGGTAACGGATATTTTGGTTTTCCAAAGTTGACTGGGCTAGTGACTTGACTAAGACACGTTGGTCTCGATGAACGAAGTTACTCGACGCCGAGCCTAGTGAGTACTTGGATGGGCGACCGTCACAAGGGATATAATAACGAGCCACCCAGGTCAACTCAGCCTGGCCATGACTCGTGGGTAGGTGACTTGGTGCAACAAGCGTAAACAGCAACACAAGTCTGTATGAATTGTCTCGCAGTGTAAACTGGTGTCTGGCTGCCGGCTAAGGAAAAAATCAGCGCCTTCCTCTCGGTTTTTTACTGGAGAAAGAAGCCGTTTTCTGACCTGTACGGTGGTGTGGAGAAAAGCGACGTCGTAAAGAAGTGGTTTCCACTGCGGCAAGTTACTGATGTCAAGCTGGTCCTGCGTTATGATGCCGTACGTACGCTTCAGACCGGCTTTCACGCCCTGCGGCGGTTCTGCCGTGAACTTTATCGAACTCTGCAAGCCGAATACACAACAGTTAACTGAAAGACTCAGCCTTAACTAAGTAGTCAGTATCGGCCCGTAACAAATTATACAGAAATTTCTGACTACTGATTTCTGACACTGTTTAATTCCCAAAAGCTTGTACTATTACTGCTGCTGCTGCTGTTGCTGTCAGTAGGTACTACAAAATATATGAAAGTGGTTGACAAGAAAGACGTTAATGCAATAATAAAAAGAGTAGTAGTAGTAGTGGTAAAAGTAAAGGCGATAGTAAGAGTTTTGTAGCAGCAGCAGCAGCAGCAGCAGCAGTAGTAGTAGTAGTAATTGTTGTTGTTGTTGTTGTTGCTGCTGCTGCTGTTGTACGAACATCCTCGTCAGTTTATGAAAGAAATTTTCGTCTACTACTGACTGGGTGCATCGAGTGCGGTGTTTACCTGCAGCAGATTGATGGGGAACTTGGGATGTACTTCGGTGGTGATCCAGCAGCGGAAGGTCTGGTGAACAGGGTCGGTTGTAATGATGGTATCAAGCAGTTCGTCCATGTAGTCCAGACCGAGGTGACAATTCTGCAGCAGCACCCAAGCGCCGTCTGTCGTTGAGCTCGTTATGATGCATCTCGCGTGCGCCTCCTGCCCCTGACCCATTGAGATCGCACTACATCCTAACATCAGCAGACAATAGTTGGTGATGGCTCAGGTCCGCCGTTCCGAGGGGACGCCAAAAATCTGTTCTAAGGCGCGTACAGAACGACGTAACTGAACTGAACTTAACTGGACTTAATCGAGCAAAAAAGGAAAACTTTAATGAACTGTTGCAATGAGGCTTTCTACCGACTGGATGTCAAGCTTGTTATCCTGAACAGCGTCAAAGTATTGTATTGGAACGTTAAAGCAGTGAAACGACAAAAATTATATACATCAGCAATAATGCAAATTAAACTACTGTTAAAAGTAATCATAGTCTTAATTCAAGAGTAATCTGTGCACTTTACACCGTGGTCCATACAAACGAGCAATTTTTATTTTTTTGAATAGCTCCATGGAACATTGGCCGATTTTAATAATTTTCGGCGTGCAACATCAGAAAAAAATTTGATGCAAATGACTGTACTTTTGGCCACCTCACTTTAATACTGTCGCTACACTACCTTGTGAAATGCAGGTTGTTGAGTCTGCTGTTTGCGAGTGGTGTTAACGTTTGCCGCTTGCATTCGCGCTGGAGGAGGACATTTTGAGCAACTGCTGTAATAAAGAGGATGTAATGTGACACGTGTGACTTTTTGAGATATAACAGTTGTTAATCGTGTTTGTTGCTTTTCAGTTAATCACATCTGAGCCGACGCGTGTGCTATCCAGTATGAATACAATGCTATAAATGAACAAACTACGACTTCTGCATTTCACAAAGTAGTATAGCGACAGTATTAAAGTGAGGTGGCCAAAACTACAAACGACTGTGTCAAGTTTTTTCCTTATGTCGCGTGCCAAAAATTATCAAAATCGGCCAATGCTTCACAAAGCTATTCAAAGAAATAAAAGTGGCACGTTTTTTATGGACCACGGTGTATAATGGAAGTAATAATGTAAGTTGTATATAGGCGTACTGATTGATTTGGACTTGGCAAGTCGTTCAATGTTTTCCGTTGGATCAGAACCCATTGATAAGAAACAGATCATTGGAACTCTTGGTTCACTTTCCATCCACAGCGTTTCCATGTCTAGAATCACTCCCTCGGCGTACTACAAACGCAGAAACATCAAATTAACATTTTGCAAAAACAAATAGTTATCCTATTCGCATTAAAACCATTACTCAAAAATTGTTTTCCTGAAGTCGGAGAGATATTGTCCGAGTTCGATAATGACGGATTACGACCCCAACAATTTGTTTTTATATCTCATAGTAAACTGCGATTTGGGTTTGGCAGTCGAGTTACTACTTGTGTTTTGAAATATCAAGCAGAGCAGCAGCCGTCGCAAAGACTTCATGAATATTAATGAGGCGTACAGTAGTTATGTCAGTACGGTCGTATCCCATGTATATGGACATGATCACATACGACAATATTGCCCACTTGTGCAATATTGCCATAACAGTATTACCCACCTGGGCAATAGCTCGTTTTAGTAGACATCATGTGATGTGATTTGGATCAATCGTGTCCACGTAGCCTAGTTTGCGATAAGGTATTGTTATCAATACTCGTTCGCAATAAATTCATTGCATCGCAATCAAAATCACAAGCTATAGAAAGTATATGTATTTGACGTAATACATAACCACTAAACTGAACGTATACCTGCTTGCCCATAGTCTCAGCAACGTAAATCTTCGCCATGGGCACAGTACGGTCGGGACACCAACAGCGAATAAGCAGCAGTTTGTGAAACGTGCTTAGTTTGATGCTGTAGCCGTCAGGGATCTGCGATTCTTCTGGAGCGTCAGAGTCAAACCAATCCTTCCACGCCTACAACCAAACTCTTTCGCTGTATTGTAGGAGCCAGGTATCTCAGGAATTCTGAGATGCCTGGAAGCCGCACCCGAAAATAAATAGAAATAGACTCAGTCGCCGAGCATTGGAGTATAAAAGAGCTGATGCGGTCCTAGATAAAGAGGAAAGCGAGAGTAGAGCTAGAGTACTAGAGCTTGTTGCGTTGGTATAGTCGCAGCAGCTCTTTTATACTGCAATGATCGGCGACTGAGTCTATTTCTGTTCATTTTCGGGTGCGGCTTCCAGGCATCTCAGAATTCTTGAGATACCTGGCTTTTACACTACAGTATCACGCCATATCGTAGAAGTAAAACTTCCTATGGACCCAATAATCCGCAGCAAGGGGCCGCAATAATGTAGGCAAAACTAGACTGTTAAACCTTGAGTTAGGCTAAATCTGTCCGCGATAGCCGCCATGGTATGCTGCAATATTCAGAGCAATGAATCAGTCAATAACTATCGGCCTAGCAGCAGGTATTAGCAGCATGGTCCTATCGCGCAATGGTAAAGTATCAGAAAATCCGGTTCAATGACCATGGCCTCTTTGACCTATGACTTTGAAATTAAACAGGGTTCTTGCGGTTGTGCTTGCAAAATTCCATCAAGCTAAGTGTAACAGTTCATAGGTTATTGTGGTGACAAAGAAAAAAAAACAGAAAAACAGAATGAAAATTTAGCGACGGTGCTAAAATCAATAATGCTGTCACTATCACGGGCAGTAGCCGAATTTTAAAAAAAATGAGTAGCACACAGTTGCAAACTTATCGAATACGCGGATAACTGACCTTATCACTGCGAGAAACTTGGACGAGAATCTGTGAGAAGTGGGCGAGTTTACTAAGCTCCACGAGGTTCAACCAGGTCATGTCAGATATCCACTTTTTGGGCTTCGGCTCCACTGCATTCAGATCCAAAGCAGCGCCACCTGCTCAAAGTAGGCCTATAGGTAAAAGGTAAAACTCACGTAGTCCACATCTGGTGCTCTCTCGCAGCTCTGTGTCTGTAGGGCGCTGCTCATCTCAAAGTGTACAATATCTATTTCGCTCAGAGTTCACAACACATTTACTAGGCCTATAAGCTCAGTGATAATAATTTCTTAATCATGTGTTCAGCCAACGTACTGAATATCAAAATAATAACAAGACAATCTATTTGGTATTATATGCCTAGTGTTAATGAACCCGTCAGATGGCGAAGCTGTAAAACTACAGCCACGACACGACAACAATTCCTTCCCAAATTTGTGACTTTGGAAACCTTCCGGGATTGCATTAACTCTGGATAAATAAAACAGATAAGCAAAAACGAGCGTAACTGTGAGTGAGATATAAACGAAGAGCATCATAAAAGACACATTTTCTCCAAACATTATTCCATCACTGCAGGTGATTTATTGAATATAATTACAATTACTTTTCTGACGAAAACAAACGATGACGATGATGACGATGATGATAAAATAGAGTTGTGTACCTTTGATGAAGCACTGAAATTCTTCCGGCCTGACGGCTTTCTCCTGCAGCTGAATCTTCAGCGTCATGAGGACGGTGAAGAGAAACTTGTCCTTTTCGTAGAGACCGCGGGCGGTGTAAGAGAACGTGCTGAACGTGAGGCACTCGACGATGTTCTGAATGCGTCTGGTCGTGACCGGAGACTTGGCGGACGTCGCCATAGACTGGTGGAAGAGTTGGATGAACTGGCGTAGCGAGGTCTGATACATGACGTTGACGACGCTCATCTCAACGATGAGGAAGTACAGCACGGAACCACGAGTTGCAACTGCGCGAACCAGCAGCATTGCACAACAGCATACAACAGCACACACGCAAATCAACCAATAAACAAAATTATCAACCAATCAAAACACTTATATAGCGCTATACGATCCCATATTAAAAGTAAACTGGGAAAACATCATATCTGTTATTGATGCCATTTCAAGTAAATCAGAAACAGCTGAATATAATGACACATTTTTCAGACTAGTTCCCCAATGTTTTAATGCTCGTGTAAAGTTAATAACATAGCCTGCAGATGTAGTTTTTATATTTCATTTTGCAATAAAAATATTTAAGTAGCATTCTAAAAAGCTTTGTAGTTTGTAGAGCCTAGTTGGAATGTTTTACCACAGACAACCAGGGGCGTCATTTAGAGGAGGGCTGGGGGAGTCTACGGACCCCTCAAGGATTTATGATTTCAGTTTTTTCCCTGTAAATTGTACCTTTGATTAAACGTAAAACAGCAGTTTGAAGTAGATTTTAAACAACATTATGATCTGATTACTATGATGGTGCTCACATTATTGCATTGTGTGTTTTTTTGCTGTGTTACATTAGTTTTCTGATGAGACATGCCCATGTAGTCTTAAAAGTCAGCACAAACTAGATATTTTGAGCAGGGCTCACCCAACGCGAGGCCGCCCGGTGCTCCACCTACCTAAACACCTCAACAGATCTCAAAGAAATTTGCCCTCAACTTTTTCCGGATAAGGATCATTCTTTTCCCGATTTTAGTCTCGGTCCGCTGTTCGGTTTCAGAGGAGGAACGGAAAATAAAAAAAAGAAAAAACACACACAAGAAAGACATAAGGTCTCCCGTTTCTACGTACGGTGGCCTAATAATCGCCGCAACTGATCACAACTGTCGGTAATATGTAAATTCGTACAACACGCACACATCTTACTCCAGACCGTGGTTTGTAATGAACTGACCCGGTCGGAACTCTTCGCGTGCGCTGTTAATACGAAGCTCGGTCTCGGCAGCTGTTGACAGTTTGTCGTTGACATCAACCGCAGTCTCCTTGGTCACTCGCAGCACGTCAATCAACGACTCGTCGTCCACGAGTGAACCCTCGGTCGACGTCAGTCGGTACAGAAGATTATCCTCGAGCTGTTTCATCCTGCGTCTGTTTGACGTCACGCCCCGAAGAAGCTTCGTCCGCTCAGCCTCCAACTCCTGCACATCCGGCGTGCATGCACCGCGAAATTGTGGAGTGTAGAGTGAGTCTAGAGGAAAGTATAGAAGAGATTGCGCCCAGAGTTGATGGCTTGGTAATGTAATGGTAAGGTGTTGGACATACGATCGAGAAGTCGTTCGTTCGACTTCTAGTTGAAACGCTATCAAATGATTACTACTTGGATGGGTGACTGTTTGCAAAGAGGTAAACCATCTCGATATATAACCAAGATCAAGGTCAACTCAGATCCCTAAGGAGTAAATAAATTAAGTACTGGCCTGCCTGGCTAAGTTAAGGCGGGGCGCGTTCACCTGTGTCGGGTGGCAGGTAACACTGTGTGATCCCATATGGCAAGTGACGCTCCGTAGAATTGAGATGGGTTTTCCGTAAAAAGCTATACCGTTTAAACCTTTAAATCTTTCAACACACTATAAGAATTCGTCTGATTACAATCTTTCTTTACAGCCTATCTCAGAACGATTTCTCGTTCCAAGAAAAGCAACAGCTGTTGTCAAAATATCAACTAATCATTAAATAAAGACTGTATTTAAGCTCTCCTATACGTTATTACTTACTGTTTCAACATATGAGTTAATTTAGGCCCCGTATGCAAGAATGGCGCTTGTTTAATACAATTCATTGTTTGGTACCCACAAAGTGTTGTGACGCCCTGAATTACCTTCTTCTCGGTGAGAATGACGAGCCCGAGCAGCTGGTCCTCAAGTCCTGTCATAGTGACTGTGAAGTCGATGATAGAAGTTTTGGCGCTGAGTTCTGGACTGTAGGCCGGATTGCCGAGCTTCGTCGTGATGTAGAGCCGAAAAGACTTCAAGACGTCCAGCTCTTTGTCACCGATCCGTACCTTTAACAGAACAGAACAGCATCTGTGATTTATTGACTGATTGACTGACAGAAAACGAAACAGCATGCAACGTGCAGCAGCCATTATCCAATTTATCCAGCATGGAATAACTGTTTTAGACACATTTTAGCTGCTGCTGGCTGGCGTGACAGCGTTAAACCGTTACAATATTTCTGCTGCAACCTACAGACGCCATACCAAACGGATTAATACAAATTAGTGTTCTGGAAAAAATACTACACCAGAGATAATCTGATGCTGTATTCTTTGTCACGTCTAGTGTTCGATCGTTTTGCCGCTGTTAATAGTAATATACATTCTATATTGCAATCAGTCACAAAACAGTTATTATACAGGGTGGGCCAAAAAACGTGCCACTTTACTTTTTGTCCATATCTTTGCCAATTATTGACCAATATTCAAAATTTTTTCACTGTCAAACTCTACACTACATTGTGAAATACAACTGAAATAGGAATGTATAACGATAATAACAAACAAACATTTTGGTAAACAAAAAACACTTTAGACCAACGTTGCAGTGAATGCTCTGTATGATACTAGACTGTGTGGGTCATACGAATCATTCATCGCAATGTTGGTCTGAAGTGATTTTTTTTCATTTACGCAAATGAAATTATCGTTAGTTTTTTTCCTTTCTTAAAGGGCTGATGCGTGGCATGATGGACAGATAGCACGCCGACGCTGATCAATAGCGAGCTGAGATGCGCGCCGACATGGAGACGAAGCTGGCGCGCCGAGACGTGGAAACAGCACGCCGAGAGCGTCGCGAGCAGCGGCGGATAAGTTTTTTCTTACATTTATATTTCACGAAGTACTGTAAAAACGCATTTATGGTTTGATGGAATAAATAATAACCACATTATTGCAAATTGTCTGCAGAGTCTGCCAGTGAAAAAAGTCAGAAAGTCTGTCAATAATTGACAAAGGTATAGACAAAAGTACGTTGGCACGTGTTTGAAAGTTCTTTGTTGCAGACATTTAGCATTAGATTTTGTCTCGTGTGTATTTTGTGCATCGGTTTGCATGTTTATGTTCTGCTTTTTGGCATAATAAACGATTGACGGATCGACTGTGATCAGGAACGTCTGCTAAATTTGCGAAATCGCTTGATTTGATGGTATAACGTCATCCACAGCAACATGAAAACATGGCCTCGTGAAGTAAAAGAAGACAAAGTCAAGTCAAGTACCTTCAACATGCTACCAGAGCGGATGAAGTTCTTCTCGAGTATGTTGTCAAGCACCGGGTCCAGCTGCTCTCCAACGTCTTCTATGAGCAGAGGTCGACCCAGCGACAAGCAGTCTTCCAGCTGTGTGCGAAAGTATTTGTGATTCAAGTTTGTGATCTACGCCAAACACAACACAGCAGCTAAGCTTAATTACAGTAGCATCTCGGCAGAGAAGTACGGGGTAATTGCACTTTTTCTTAATTTTAATCTGTCAAAAAAATTTCTTGTCAGATAATTTTTTTCAAAAACAAAATTTAAAATTTGGAGCTAAAAATTCTCCATTTTAGAAAGAATTCAAGAGCAAAATTGAATACTAGTCAACATTATCATATAACTTTAGATTATACACAGTTCATTCGCATTACGGGGTTTTTAAAAAGTACAGATAGCGTGAGGTTGTGCAAAAGTCCAATACTGCATCAATGAATTTTAATGAGAACGATAATGATGATAATAAAAATGACAAAATTAAACCAATAATTCAGCAACTAAATTTCATACATGAAACATTACTTTAGATATTTTACAAAAAAAAATCACCCGAAAAACGGCAACGAAGCACATCAATTTTGAATAATTTATTTTGTGGACATGCCTGACCTGGAGCGACTAAAGAAAATGTGTCGAAACATAAACCAAGTGCACGTGACAACCAAACCTGAAGATCATTCTTCGCCTCGCGGTTCTTAATCCAAGCTTTTCCCTGTGCTTGCGGATCAATGAGCAGAGGATAGCGAGATGCCTTGGTTACAATCAGACCGTTCTGGGTTGACAGTTCATCGTTTGGCAGACCCTGCAGGTTCCATTCGCTGATTGTAGTGTTGTCAACCAACATGCTAATGATGTTCACATCCTGCAAAACATTCCACAGTTCAACACAGCGTTTAATCAGGAATTATGTTGTCGGCCACCGCCTTGCCAATTAAAGTAGTTCCAGTTCCACAGAAATGAATAAATAAAACAAGATCAGCCAGAACCGGTCGAGCCCAGGCATTACAGATCGCGAAATGAAGGACATACAACGTCACACAATCGTTCACTCGCCACAGGTTAATATGTTCGTCTATCGTTCTCTACAGTTAGCGTCTGTAGACATTATGAGTTTCTCTTTGATTTTTTGTGCTTGTATTGTATTGTACTTTATTCTGCATTTGTTGCAAATAAAAGCATATTTGTCTTTTAATAGTAATTTTGCAGAATCACTCCACTATGTTGTATTTTTTATACAGTTAGGACCTATAGCATGTGAAAAACAGTTTTTTAAACAAATCCTTGAAACACCACTTCTGGCATAAATGTGTTATTATAACTAATGTATTAATATTAGCAAAATCAGTCAAACGGTAACAACACTGACGCCTGAAAACGGAATGTTCTTGCGTCGCAGCTGCGTTTTCCAGCTGGTGATCATCTGGGCGCGAAACTCCTGGTTGAACGGGCCGCTGTAAGACAGGAAGCCCGTGGCCAGTAGAACGTCACCAACGAGTCTAGCGGTCTGCGCCTCGAAGCTGTGGCTAGCCTCGGTCCAACGAACACGCTCCCCGGACAGACCGTCTATCAGTGCAGTAGCGTTGTCCATCTTACGCCGACACGCGTTGGCGTCCTCCACCAGCGTCTATAAGCACGCGTGAACTCAGTCAAATCACTTCTAACTACATCAAGAGACACGGAAATCATTCATAGCATTCAATTTATTGATGGACGCTTTGCACTGACACTGTCGACTTCGTCCCGCTAATCATCTTTAAAAGTTTCTTTGAAAAAGCAAAATATTGACGCACTGCGATACAATGAAAAAAGCAAAGTAGCAATACTATGCATAAACGTTAAAAATAAAATAATACGACACAAAGAAAGGAAAATGCATAATATGCGTTATATCAAAAAGTACGTTTTCGCCATCAGCGGCTATAGTTTTGATTGTAAAACGTAGTCAACTAACAGTGATGAAACATGCCTGTTTCTCAATCATCGCCTGGTCATAAAGTTCTCTGACAGCATCAAGCTCTCGCTGTTTGTCGTCCAGTTGAAGCTGCGCCGTGTTCAAGTCTTTCATTGCGCCCTCGTACTTCGCTTCTTGCACCGCCAAGCTCGCCTGCACAGTTCGCATACAGACAAGCCAATAGGCATCGATCCGGCTGTCGACTAATCATCATCATCATCATCATCATCATCATCATCATCATCGACAACCGTGGGCTCAATGCCCGTTGGTGTCTGACGCCATTCTTACTATCGCTGCCCACCGCTGCCTATCTAGGGCAGCGTGGCTCAACTCCTGCAGGGTTGC
>Ga0209367_1004647_pt1 | contig 19007 bp, 14 predicted proteins | sample WorMetLIZISLAND2_FD_187412 | JGI IMG/M metagenome (GOLD analysis project Ga0209367, IMG submission 187412) | Marine gutless worms symbiont microbial communities from Max Planck institute for Marine Microbiology, Germany - Olavius geniculatus... ... | reverse complement strand
CCCCTACTCCGAAACCCCTTAACCGATTTCTATGAAACTTGGCGTCATTGATCACATCGACCACCCAACCCCATAAACGAAATTTGGTTACAATCGGTTAAAAGGGGGCGTGGCTGCGCATGCGCGAAATTTGCCATTATGCGTCTATTTTTTTCTTTTTTCCTTGCGCACGGCTACAGGTCCGCCCGCTGGACCGACAAACGCCGTTATCGCCCCAAAACCATTTTTGCCGTTTTCGAGTTTTGACTCATATTGCCCTTACATACCTTTGTAAACTGTTTTTTGCTGTAATTAGAAGTAGGCCCCCTTAAATCCCGCTAAGAGGTCTGGGGAGCCCTGTTAGCTCTCCCGGGTCCGGGGCGGAGCTTCAGCCGAAATCGAATTTGGTGCATTTCAACCTTAAAATGTGACATCTGGTTGCAACAATTTGAATGATTTTCCTGAGAATCAACTGACCAAATTTCGTGCAGTTTACACAGTAAAGGTTATCGGGGACAAAAAGTTTGTCATCAGTCGTTTATGCAGGACTTACTAAAAGACAAAATTGAAATCACAAATCCTTGGGAGTCCGTAGACCCCTTCAGCCCCCCTAAATGACGCCCCTGATAACAGGCCTGTATTTAGCAACCCAATCCGAGCCAACATCACGACGCTACACATAAAATGCACACCAGGAGCAAGAAAGGTGAAGCAATACTGTTCCCATAAGTTGGCATAATTATGATACCAATCAAACATGACAATCAGTCAATCACAGTTGGCTTAACAACAGAGTTTGTACTTCAATGTTAACAGTACAGAGCGTTCATGCAGGTTTAGACGATGTCCGGGTATGGTTTTGTGCATATATACATTCACAGGATGCACGACTCATGCGATGGAATCATGTACTTGATGTTGATGTAAGCGTCCTCTCCTCCATGACGCTCCAACACTTCCAGCGTTTCCTGGATCAGATCTCCCAAGTTCTCGCGCTTCCTCTGGCTGTAGTCGATGCCGTCACCCGAATTCACTAAACAAATGATCCATCATTTTAAAACTAGAAGTTAGGTGAAGGCAGTGTCTAAAGTGGTACTTGACAGCATAGTTGTAATAAAAGTTCAGAACAAATTTTTAAAAACTTTAAAACGTGTTGTTTTTGTTTTTTTAAATGTAAAAAAACGTTTGCAAATGTTTATTGCATGTTTGATAGCAGAGGTAGCTCTCCAGTACCTAACTATATGTTAATAATGCCTCATCATTTTTTCAATCATCACTAGTACCGAACACTGAGACAAGGCAAGAAATTGATGTAAACAGTGCAGGGTAAGATCACGTAGCACTGAGGGGGTGTAAGCCAAAGCACTCCCTCTCATTTTTTGATTAATGGGTAAATGTGGATAACCAGAAGTTGGATTGGTTTCTTTCTGCTTTAAGAAATCCAAACAAAACTGCACTGACAGAGCATAATTTTCAAAAATGTCCAGTTCGTTTTTTTTGTAGTTGTTGTATACTTGTCAAAAATGTGAAAATTTGTCCGTAATTTTTTCTGTAAGCCTGCTCATATGCTAATATAATGGAACAAACAAGCCAAAAAAGCAAAGCAATTAGCATAACCTGAGTTGCAGTGCTATGGTTCCAAATATTTGGAAGAAATTAATAGCATGAAGCACAAATGTCGCTGACAAATTAGTAACACCAAACACGGCATATCATGTTACTAACACCCTCATAAATATGCAATAAGTACATTAAGTACTTACAGTTTTTGCCTTTAAATATGTTGAGAACTGGCAAAATTTGTCGGTAGTATGGCACAAGTGCTTCACCAATCATTTCGCCAGACAGAACAAGATGCTGTACAACTTTGAGTGTGGCGCACATGACTTGTGGATTCTTGGTACTCAATGCATCTATTAAATTTCACAAAATCCAAAAAAAACATTTACCGCAATGCAGTAATAAAACACTAGCCAGTGTAAACTGTATGTTCATTCATTCATTGTAATCTTTTTTTACCCACATCAAGTACATACTTTGTTAATTCATCCAACAAAACCAAAGTTCTGTAAAACGTTCATCAAAAGATACAGAGCAAGCTGAGCAACATGAAAAAAAACATACTTTTGATTGGAATGATGAGTTGTGGTACAACAGGCAGGATCTTGTTGCCGCCATGTTCCAGCATGTCATGTATTCCTTGCTGTGCGAGGAACTCAAACGGATGTTCAGTTTCACATAGACCGTCAAAGAACAAAGGCAGATAGTGATGATAATCGAGCTTGTCAACTTCCACCTAACAACATGCAGCGTGAGATTTGTTTAGTGGCATACTAGGGTGCAGACTCTGGCCAGACGCCCAAATTTACAATTATCTCCAATATACCGGGCATTGCAATAATTTTATTGTTCTTCTGGTACATATTACAAGTGTAAAACAGAAGTGCAAAACGTGAAAACTAGCAGAGCAGTCAGAGATTGCAAACCTCTGCCAAGAACAATGCTGCCATGTAGCAAATACAATGTATAACAAAAATGGGACCACTTCTATTTTTTGAATAACTCTGTGAAACATTGGCCGATTTTGATAATTATCAGCATGCAACATCGTGAAGAAATGACACATCAACAGCAAATGAGTTGTTCTGGGTCGCACGTTATTGAATGTAGGCCTACTGCTGGAGAGTCACGTCAATGTCCGCCGCTTGCATTTGTGCCGGAGGAGGACATTTTGAGCATATGTGGCAATAAAAATGACGTGATATAACACGCATGACTTTTTGAGAGATAATAACTGTTAGTCCTCTTTGTCAGTATTTAATTCAGTTAATTATTTTTCAGCCAATGCATGCACTACCCAAAATGAATTCATTGTTGTAAACAACCAACCTATGACTTCTGCATTTCAAAAGGTAGTGTAGCAACAGTACTTAGGTGAGGTGGGCAAAACTACAGTCATTTACATCAGGTTTCTTTATGATGTTGTGTACCAACAATTATCAAACTCAGCCAATGTTTCACAGAGTTATTAAAAAAGTGACACCATTTTTTAAAACACCATGCATTGTTACCTTCCATGCAATCTTGTTGCCCTTTGTGTCATGCTCCAATGCAACTGGAAAATCTCCTCGCTCATAAAATTTGCGAAAATTTGTTGGAGCAGCACTTTTGCCTCTAAAAGCATTGGAACTTGGTGGAGCTCCTGGCTAAAACATCACATTCAATCAACTGGCATACTGGCATTTGGGGAGTAGTTATTATAACCAGAAATTAGAAATTAATAATGTAGTTTAAAATGCCCATCAATGGGTTTTGTTTGTCTTTTTTTCTTATTTTTTGCAATATAGGCTTAAATACATAATTTCACCATGCTGTAATAAAAAATCAAAGTGCTCCGTCATGTGACATTTCATGTGTTCAATACTAAAAATATTTTTTCAGCATAAAAATTTCTGTCGTTGAACCATCATTGCAAAATGTTAGCAGATGACATACATCAGAAATGTGTGGACACGGATGCAGATGGGATGCACATCCACAAGCATTTTGCAGATGTAGTCGCACATGCAAAATTTAATGTTTTTTGCAGACGCTTCATGAAAAAAAATTTCTTTACCACAACGTTTCTACTTTCTAGTAACAACAATACTGCAGAATTACAGCTGCATTTGCAGTTTTTTTGCACATGCCACATTGTTAAAAACTGCCCTTGGGTTCCAGTATATTTTAAACATTATCACTCTTGTTGACAGTGCGAATGCATTCGTGGACGCCACTCTGCGGACGCGGACTGAAAAAAATTCCAAGATCCGCACATCTCTGACATACATCCCCATCCACCAACTGCACTTAAAAAGGATAGACAGATATGGACACACAGCATACTGTAAAACTTTGAACAGAAACACCTAGCTTATATCAATACGGGAGCTGGTTTGTAACCAAGACCAGATTTCCATCTCTACAAGTTACCTTGACCTCCAAGACATTCAAGGCTTCATCCCCTGGCCTGTATCCAGGACCAACGTTTATTAGATGTTTGTGACTTCTGCACCCAGGTCTTACAACACGAAAAAAATGCGCTCAGCTGATTGTGAAACCTTTGCAAAAATCACACTTACTCCACGGATCAAGACTGCATTTTCAGTGCCAAGACCAAAATTATCTTTGAATTAAACAAAATTATCGTCTCGGGACCACATCAATGAACATACATGATTTGGTAAACAGAACATTAATACCAACGGTGTACTGTAGTCGTCGGAGTCGAGTTTATGTACCCGGTAAGTGGCCTACTTACGTTCCGCTTGTTGGCAAGAAGAGAAAACGCAATAGACTTGGACTTATGCCGTTCTTCGCAGCCCGAAGGTACGCGCGATACTGCAGCCATTTCCTCGTGTAGTTAACGACGCTGGTTATAATCAAATATAGTTTAATATAGTAGTTTCATACAATCCTAATAGACAGATTACAGACAACTGCTGACAGGTGCGTGTCGTCAAGACAACGACGACGCTGCATTACAAGAAGATGGTACTCATAATTACATTGCAGTCCATACTGCAGTAAGTAAGTCAGTCGGCGGCGCATTGGATTAAGTAATGAAACTGTGTATGTATAGAGCAATATGCAAACGACAGAGGCCCTGGTCGCGGGGTCAGAGAGGCAAAGCCCCCCTGAAGCTGAAACACGTCTAGTTTTTGGACGTTCAATGGAAGCCGCAAACTTGCCGGCTATTTAATATTCGGAGATGCAAAAAAATCACAGTTATCTAGCTGCAGTCTGCATGATCCAAGATCATTTTCATTGACTTTCGAGAAATATTCTCCCTGACATTTCCCGGACAACACAAATTTTCTGACATTTTCCAGTTTTCCTTGACCTGAAGGAACCCTGGTAACTGCGTGGAATTTTAACGCAGTTTTGCACACGTGTTAGGCATAATTATTCATGGTCACGTTCATGTCAAAAGGCATTTCGTTGTCTTTATCTGCGACAAAGTTGTTGAACTTTTTCTGTAATCACGTTGTCATTTCTCACGTTCACAACTTCACATGAACCATATTTGTGCAGAACGTAAGGCCCACCATGTTTGCTCTGGAGAAAGTCATTCGAACAACATATTAATAAACAGTTTGCCAGTGACTGTGAAGACTTGAAGTGTCTACCGCCAACTTTTACACTGTATACTCTAACGGTAATCTTGTATTGAAGATTTTAACAGCTCTGTTGATGACAAGTTGACCCAGATCACCTGCAGTGCCTGCTCGAGTTATAGGGTGTTTACACGATGAAGCAAATTTAGAACACACGCCGTGCACGTGTATATTCAATAATTTACTTCATGTATGCTTCCTTGTGTAAATGGAATATTAATAAAATAAAAAATTGAAGCAAAAGATTTTACAGACCTTGTTCATGAAGTCTACGTCGCTTTGACTTCACGAACAAGCCCATTGTTTTCAGTTGCATTCATCATACAACTCATTACAGCATCAACTTTTTCGAGTTTGCAAAATGACGATGTTGGCTCGTGATAAACGCTGCAACTTTGCAGTGAGAAGTGGACCACATGCCGCTCAGACTATGTATGCAGGTATAAACAGATAATTTAAGTGTGAAAAATTTCACGCCAAAATTCTAAGCGGTTGCCCAGAAAATGGCAAAAAACCTTAGAGGATTACTGTATTGCCTCACCCCGTTCACATGTAGGCGAAAAAGGTAGTGTTATGGAATTCGAATGCTAAGGTGTCAATCTGTCGAAAATTTGAAAAAAAAAAACGAAAATGAGAAAATATAAGCCAAAGTGCTAGTTCACAATATAAAATACAAAATACCATTTAACAGAATGATAGTAATGTCACTGCACAATAGCGGCAAAACAGCAAACAAGTCAGTAATTGTAGCAGACTTAAGCCTGACTCAAGTTAGTGGTTACTGATTTTGTTTGCCTATTTTTGTAAGCCAAACTGTTAAATTCTTTCACATTATGAAATGACCTTGCAACACTGTGCTGCAGATGCAGTGTTTGAAAAATAGCTAAAAATGGTATGAGGGTTTCTTACGAAAATTTAGAGAAAATCAGTTATGGTAACCTCAAAAATACCAGAGAAAGTTGGCTGAAAAAAAACAGAAAAATTTTAACGGCCCTTCTCTGTTGCACTCTGGAGGAATAGTATATTAGGGTGACCACTTTCCAATCCAAAAAAAATTTCCTGACTTTCCAGTGTTCACGACACTTTTCTACACGTTGTTTACCCACATAAACCAGAACAAAAAAGCAACAATAACTGTACAATATAGCAGTAAAATGTTATATTTAAAATATTATGCATCATGCATGCTGCTTCAAATGTGAAGTTAACAATGAACAGTTTGCCCTCAACAATCAACCTACTTTCTCGATCAATTTCATGATATTTCCTTTTTTTCATAAAAGTGGCCACCCTGTAATTTAAAAAATCTCCTACTTGCTACAAGTGATTAGACATACAATATTACATATTTGTAAGAATCATTGCTTTGCTACAAGTCAAAAAAAGGTTCAAACTTAACTTTTGTTTGATTTCAAGTCAGCCATATTTTGACAGGGATGTTAAGGCATTGAGGCTTGTGTGGCCTCGACACCAATTTAATTTGCTTCAGCCTCATGGCACATGGCCTCATAGAAATTGGCCTCAAAAATTTACATTCACAATCTAGCCATCAATGCTTTTGGTTTAACTTTAAAAACCTGGGACAGAGTCGATTTTTTTTTGCCCCAAATAGCATATATTTTGGTGCATTTCTAGCACTGCTAAATATATTTCCTCATACACAACGAGTTGTTCTCTAACGTGTCCGGCCTCAGCCCTATACATTGTGGCCTTGGTCTCAAAAATCTTCGGGTCTTGGCCTTTTGCCCAGCTGGGCTCGTTAACATCCCTGTATTTTGTGTCGCATTTCAGGTAAAAATGCGAGTTGGAACTAGATTAAAATCACCAACTATTAACCAGTTTCACCTGATTGGAGAATTGAACGGCACTGATGCTATGTGGCTTTAATGAAGTTATGTGCTTGCAAAGTGGCAGACAATTAGTCACATGACTGTCTTAGGCATATAATCTTCATCTTTTGTATGCTAATTTATACATACAGAATTTATCTTGCAGCATCATTTGCTCACAGACAAAAAACAAGACATTTCTTTCAGCTTTACTGGAGAAAAATGCAATGACAAAATCAAATGACAGCAGACAGCACTGTAGCTGTTGTTTATTACCTTCCCATTTTCTGAGAATTTTTTGGTAGCAGCCCTTAGCAGTGGCATTGGCAGAAGGGGGGGTGCATCAGGTACAGGTGGAAACCCAAGATGACTGGAGTAAGTCGCAGTTTACGAGAATGTCTCTAATTGTAGTTATGCTTTTTTGTGAGAACTAAATGACATTAGCAGTCACCACAAGACTTTTCCGGACTCTTATTCAGGGCTGGCCTTGGGCATGTTTCAGCCGTTCGGCTGAACTGGGCTGCCATTTTGTATTCAAAAAATTTGGTATAAATTAAAAAACCTGATGCATTTTGCAAGCATACAATGCAGCAAAATGTGACTGGGACCCCGAAACCTGCTTTAGAAGCAAAAAGTGCTCACAGAGAACCTCTAGCTGGTATAAAGAGGAATGGGAGAGAGAAAAGCAAAGGCAAAAGAAAAGAAGCAGCCAGAAATGGGTATGAGAGGGGATGGAAGGTTCACTTTGATCCACAGTTAGAACAAGAATGAGGATGGGCTGAGACCAGTCTTGCTCTTACTGTGTCCAAAATGCACTTGTAATTAGAGTTAGAGCTCTGTTTACAAAGCGCCCCAGAGCCCACAGATGCCCTTTTCCAAGAACCTAATTCCACTCTCTGCCTTCGGCCTCAAATTTTGGCCCTTCAGGCCTCAACGGTGTACTCCCAAAACAAATTCCTGGCCATGCCACTGGCACTTTCCACCACAAAAAAGAAACATCATCAAAGGGAGATTCAAAGCACGGAAGCACTAATATGTAATACGTAACACTTTCAAATTTTATTAACAAAGTTAATCCTACTGGGGATGGTATTGAACAGAAAACCTTAAGGATGGTCACACCTTCATCTCAATTTCTCCAATGAAATATCTATAAAAGTATACAACAGTTCAGTGCAGCACTGTATCATGATTAATGGTGCAGAATTTGCCCATATGATAAAAAATTAAACATATGAGAAAAGATAACACCAGTTCCCCACTAAAAAAGATGGACCTTTATCTACATAAAATACACTAGCCAACACAGTCTAAAAAGCAAACTAATGTATCAGTCATGTAACTTATCAACGTCAGTTGTTGTAGACTTGCTGCCAGCAAAGAAAAAATATCTGCACAAATGTATACATTTACTGGTCGAATGCAACCTTTACTGGATTTTCATTCCTAGCCAATGCACGAGAGAACGTCCACTCCAAACGCATATCACCGACAGACTGACAAGAGCCTGAAGTCCTCATAATGACGCGATTAATTAATTAAAAATATTACCAAACTGTTCTTCAATTCAGACAGAACAGAGTCACTCACAGTCCAATCGATTCAGCCTAGTTGCTAGCGACTGCCAGCATAGCTTTGTCATCGTCCGTGCCATTCGGTACACAATCCGAACCAGTCTTTAGTTCAGCAGTACCGACTTTTGAAGCGGGTCGGAATCGATCGACCATGCTCCTATGAAGTCCAGTCGTCTCGGCCGCTAGCTGTTCAGATGGCAAAGTGTCGCTGTGGCATTCTGTCGGCGACGTCCGCACATCGTTAGAGTAACTGCAGTTTGCCGGTGTGTCATCCACGTCCATGTTTTGTATTCTGTCGCTATCGTCCAACGCATTTCGCTGGCTGCTGTACATGGCCAGATCATCAGGCTCTTTCTTCATGTACTTTTCGTCAAACATCCTAGTCCCATCTTTCCCTGCGGTCCGCATCAGAGCATCTGAGCTCATCTTCTGTCTCAGCAGCACGTCGCTGCTACCACCGTCACCAGTCAGTGCATTCATGCTTGTAGCCATGGCTGAGAATTCGCTACATGTGGCTGTGGCAGCTGATGGTGGCAAGCTGTTCGTGTTACTAGCTGCGGAAGTAGAAGTTATCTCTCGTAGGTGGTCGAGCTCCAGCTGCTGTTGCTGCAGGCGTTCCTTGGCATCCTTCAGTTCTTGCTGCAGCAGATAGACAGTTCCCTGCATTGCTTCCAAGTCTTCATCCACATCTCCAAGGAACTCCTCAGTCTCTGCCATACAGGAAGAACGTCAGCGTAACAACAAACATCACAGCAGTGCAAAAACAACTAAACATCTAATCCAAGCAGGTATTTCACAACAGCACTTTAGTACTTTCACAGCCGACGCCGACGTCACCCTCGCCTGATCTAAATTACTCAAACAAACAATGCTCGCAGTAAACGATATCAGGCCATAGTGATGCCAGCCAGGTTTAAGTTGGATGTGTCATTTTTTGCAGGTTTTCGACTTTCAACAAGCATCAACTTTGACCTTTAAAAGTAAAAGATGACAAAATGGTTATGCTTGCTGTAGAGAATTTTCACAGCAATTATGTTTTTTTCTACACCTTTTGCCTACAAGTTAGAAACCCGTACAAAAACAGAAAGATGGACCAAGGAATGCAATGACAGGCATAAACTGTAATGCGGCTTATAGAAACGACTGCATAATAACAGGTGACAAGAACAAGGTCAAGTTATGAACTCATATTTTTAAGAGCAATATATTATCCTGGCTTAAGCAAATGCTAGAAAACAAATCTTCAACAATTATGTTACAAACTGTGAAATTTTTTAGAAGGCATTACTGTGACTAGTCAACTCTCTAAATCAAAGTGACATTGAAATTTATGATTTATGACTAAATGCAAGTACGGCAAAAAAATGTGATGATTAAAAAGTAACCTTTTGGGTAACATGTAATGTTTTCAAAATAAGAATCTATAGTATCAAAATTGGAAATGTACAAAACTACGAGCTCTGACGTCATGTAATATATGATTATTGCATGTACTGTAGTGACATCACATTCTTAGATTAGTAGCAGCAGCAATGTCATGCACACCTAAAATCACTAGATTCATGAGACTGATCACAAAATACAACAAGAAATCTGAGCTAATGCTCATGAGACGCGCAAGAGCCTATGGCAGTTCCTGTTCGCACGTAATCTTGGTCTATCTCCATCCATTTCGTCGCAATTCACTCTTCTGCAGCCAAAAATCGAGAAAAAATCACTTAAAATCAATATTTTTAGGGTTCAAGGTCATCGATGTTGACATTCATAAGCTCGTCGCCAGTGCTCGTTATGATAAGCAACATGTCTGTGCCTATCTGCAACTATTTTCATGTTAGATGAGCCAATAGCGGTAGAATAATGTCTTTTTAGGAGGGGAGCCTCTTTTTGCCGCCTCATTCATGGGGACCCTTTTCACCAGGTGGCGTGAAATTTTGTCACGAAATACTAGAGACACTAGGCTATCATATGGTGAAAACCTGAAGTTTCTATCTCAACTGATCTTGAAACGGTACCAGGCCGTGACGAACAGATACACATACAGAATTACCATAGCTAATACGCACTACGGCTAGCTAGCTAGCTCTCACACGTAAAAAATGAATACAACAACAAAACACCGACCTTTCTCGCTGCTTTTCATTTCATCAATGAGTCGTTTCTGCAGCGCAATGTCACCTTCGAGCTTGGCTATTCTGCCTGAAGACATGGACCGGCCGAGATCCTCATTCTCTTGCAGAAGCATACGACACTTGGCCATCAGTCGCTTCCCAGTTTGACTGAAACATACAGTCACTATTATGCAAGTATTTTCTCACTAAAATTAGTACGATCAAAACCTGCCACAAGCCAGTAGGCACTTTGCGTATGTAAGTCCACCATGTTGTTTGCTATGACTTCTAATGAAGTAGGGGACTTAGTTTAAGAGAAGAAAACTCGAATCAGTACCTGATGGACGTTAAACCATTACAGTAGTAGTAAAAGTAGTATAATTTTCAGTTGCACGTGGTGGGGCCCGATGCATGGCAATGGTACTGTATATATAATTGGCAACATTTAGCATAATGGGCATTTGACAGGTGCAGAAGAATGAACGTCGTTACTGATCAAAAAGGGACAGGCAAAATTCCTGAGCTGTTTCATCTAGGAACGAACTTGGCAGCATGCTATAACTCTACGGTGTCTTTTAAGTGAGTAGGCCTACTCAAACTTCATGCACCGAGGCAATAGTACAGACGAATGAAGGACGTTCAACTGTCGATGATGCATGGTGCGAGGACGGCCATTTTGCGAGTATAGGAGGCCTATTGCTGTATTTACAAGTTTACAGTGAGCTAGTGTAGGCCTACTTTCATCCACAGTCTGTCTGCATCCACAGTGTTCAGAACCATGAGAATCGACAGTTCATCGCAGCCAATATAGGCCCAGTTACCTGAAGATGCATGAAATTTTGTAGTAAAACTTGATAAAAATGATTCATAAGTCAAAAAGTCACCTATTTAATGGCTAAAACAAAATGAAAATTACCCATAGTTTTCAGAATGCTGATTAATAAATAGTCACCTATTAAAACCAGCAATTTTTCGTCTAAGAGAGATTCCGCAGTCCATTCATAAATCAGAAATATTCTGCGGATCCTGGTCCGCACGCGAACTGCGTGCATCATTGGTGCAAAACTGTGTCGACTCATTTGTTCACTTCAGATCCGGTAATTTCGCTCACAAATAAAAGCAATTTACTTCATTTTTATGCACACTACGTGTGCAAATTTTGCTACACATGAAAATAGACATGTTATTATTTTAGTTTCTGGGTTTACCTTAATTATGCCAACATAAGCCAGGTTATTAATATTGTCACTATTATTATTATTATTATAAACAGCAAGTGTTTACCTATCTGGTGTAAACTTCCAGGCTGCTAGATCTTTCTGTGACTGTTCAAGTTGGCTACGGCAAGTGTCCATTTCACGCTTCATCTGTGTAAACAGCAGGTTGACAGCTGGGTCTAGCAACATGGACTGTAGCTGGGCTGAGCTCGGGTTTAACGCTTGCTTCAAGTCCGATATCTGACCCTGACCACAACACAAAGCATAGCTACACATACAGCAGCACATAGGGTTTCTATTCTCAAGTGCCCGAAATTCCCATAAATTTTTCATTCCCGATTTCCGGGGAATGAAACAGCCAGATTCCCGGAGAAAATGGAAATGCGAAAATCGCCATCAAGGCCATAAAATAGCTGCAGGAACAAAGACAAGACTACGCAGTTTCATCGCGGCACGATTCAAGCTTCGTCTAATGCTGCAAGGCGGCGTGTGTGGGAAGCAGGGCTGGCTGCTACTGCACTGCGTAGTAATCCAGACTGACTACTTCTAGGGCGCTGTGCAGTCCAGCAGCAGCCAGAGTGCCAGACCCTCTCCCACTGGGTGGCTGGGAAGACTGGACAGTGGTCAGCACTCAGCCTATCACTCAAGTCAGCCTCAGATGCCTCTCCCAGGGTCCCAGCATGCCTGCATCGATAATACCACCTGCATTTCGATGTATCCTCTCAAAAAGACTGTTGGTGTTACGTACTATGACCATCAATAGGCACTGCCGCCTGCGTCATTGACAGATGCAGATGCAGCAGACAAGAACATTCTTTCCACCATGAAAGCTGAAATGACTGTCTTCCAGTCTACCGACAAACGAAGCTGGTGCCTGGAAGCAGTGTACAGATACCTGCTAAGTGTCCCACCAACTTTATTGGAGGCAGAACATGCCTTTTCTGCTGGCAGGCTGCTTTGCACAAAAGTGAGATCGTTCAATCGACGCACAATGCTTTCTACGTGCGTACTACAACAAGGCTCATCAGTGAGACAGTGACTGTGGCTTGTGACAATTGAGTAATGTGTAGTGACTAGTGAATAGTGAATTTGAACTCTGAGGACAGACTTTGATACATTTTTTCATTTACATATGCAAGTTGTGATGCCATAAGCACCAAACCGAAACCGCATTTTTCCCCCAAAACCAAACCGAAATCGACTGACTTCGGCCATTGTGAAACCGTAACAACACTGATAGTGTCTACTGTTTGTTCTTGACAAGCAAGAGCATAGTTGTGTTTCCTAAAGAATTAATTCAGTTGCATCACAATAACCTTGGTTTTTACGTGTGACAGCAGCTATACTGCTGTAGCGCCGCGACTAGCATGTCTTAGCCATTGCAATTCTGTCTGTCTGTCTGTCTGTCACATCAGTGGATCAGTCAAAAACGAGGCAAGCTAGGATCACCAAATCTTCACCATCGGCTGCCTGGAAGACTCTAGTTTCAGGATTCGTAAAGCTTTTTCATAAAGTCGAAAGAGGTCACCCTTGGCGAGGGTGCTAAATGACAGCGGGTGGGAAAAATTTGTGATTTTTAGCCAGTAAGTCACTGTATCTCAGAAACGGTGCGAGACAGGGCCTAGGTTACTATTAATCACTAACAGGAAGTTGTACACTACACTGGCTTTTGATTGGCACTGATGCATTCATCAACTCTCACTAACTCTCACTGTGCTGTCTAGTGGTATTCTCCTGCTACTGAAGCAATGAAAACATACCAATTCCCACATACTGAGACAAATTGAGGCAATTTTAGCATTAATTCAGCCGCTTAACCAGTCTGACAGTAACTGAGAGTTTTTCACTTACCAGCAATTCCTGGACTTCCTGATCCTTAGCAGCAATTCTCATGACAAGCAAGCTCTCCTGGCGTGTGCTCTCGGCAACTTGAGTCTTCAGTTTTTCGACAGTCTCACGCAATTCATCCAAGCCTACAGAAAAATGCCACTCGCATCAATTACTGACATCTAGATGCTGCAGACAACGGTCCTGTCATCAATGGTGCAATACCGCAGCACAATACAAAAGCAAAAGAATGATAAGTAAAAAAAACTAAGCAAATTACTAACATGTGTTAGGCACCAATGCTTACAACAAAACACATAACATAACAAAAAATGTGAGCTAACGCTCACAAGACGCGTGAAAGCCGATAGCAGTTCCTGTCCGCAAACTGTCAGTCTATCTCCAGCCATTTCATCTCAGTTCATTCTTGGAGACTTGGAGTATGCACTGCAGCCGAAGATCACAAAAATCAATATAAACCCCTTATTTTGGAAGTTCAGGATCTTTCAAAGTCATCGATGTTGATATGAATGAAAAGCTCGTTGTTAGTGCTTGTTGTGATAGGCAGCATGCCCATGTCTATCTGCAACTGTTTTCACGAAAGACTGGCCAACAACAGCAAAATAATGACTTTTACGAAGATACCGCTCTTTGATGCCCTCGCGCACAGGTTTCCTTGAACCTAGAAAATCAGAACTTGGACCATTGCAACCTACATCCTATGCTGAAAATTTCATACACGGCTTCTCCATGTCTATCTCAATTGATTTTGGTGCAATTTGCTCTTGAAATGTGTCTCGCAGCCCGAAGTCACCAAAAAATCCATAAAAACCCCTATTTTAGCATTCAAAGACATCCACGGTCATTGAATTCGATGGCATTGTACGACTTCCTATTAGTGATTAATAGCAACCAAGGCCCTATCTTGCACCGTTATTGAGATACAGCGACTTATTGGCTAAAAATCGCAAACTTTTCCCATCCCCTCTCATTTAGTGCCCTCGTTCGGGGTGACCTCCTTCGAAATTATGGAAAAGCTTTACAGTTCCTGAAACTAGTCTTCCAGGCAGCCGACGGTGAAGATTTGGTGATTGTAGCTTGCATCATTTTTGACTGATCCACTCGTGTGACAGACAGACAGATGGATGAATGGACAGAATTGCAATGGCTAAGACGCGCTGAAAACAGCAGCTGCTGTCATGCGTAAAAAAAACAAAAACAATGCAAAACAGTAAAATATTAAACTAGACAAACATACAGCATATATGATGCTGAGGACAGCTTCTCTGTCACAGCCTAAAACTTCATCTCAGTTCCACAGTTCTGTCTGATTTTGTTACTACTTAACATTCAGTTTAATGTAACAATGTGAATATCACACAAGCTACAGATGGTGAAATGTAGACAAAGTACAGATACAAAATTATCTATTACTAAATGGTTACAAATAGTACGATAATGAAGTAATCAGAAAACCTACTCGTATCGTTGGCTGGCTTTGCCATTAGATCGTCTATTTCTTGCTGCTGGCGAATGATCCTAAAACAGAAATACGCCTTCCAAATGATTCCAACAATTCCAAATGATAAAATACCATGAAAACTACACTGTGTCTCAGAAAAAACATCCCCGACATTGTTGACTATAACTTGAAAGCCAATTATCAGATTTTGATAAGAATATTCCTGACACAACTTGCCTTCAAATGACTGCTTAGTTTCCCACCTCATCCAATGTATGCTTCTGCACTACTTAGGGAAAGCAGATGAAGCGAAATATGTGTTGAAATAAACAGAAAACCTGAAAAAACATTTTGACATTATCGATTGTAACTTGAAGAAAGATCAGTAGATTTTAATAATTTTTAGCAAAAATATTTCGGACACAACTGGTTATTAAATAAGTGTTTTAGTTTTCACCTCACCCAACGTCTTCTAGTGCACTACCTGGGGAAAGCAGACCAAGCCTAATACGTGTCAAAATGAATTAAAAAACGTCGATAAATTCCATCTATCCTAATCTATGGGCCCAAACAGCCGATCTATTACAAGGTTTGACTGTCATGCAGCAGTGTGTCTACCAGATGAAGTTCAGGAATGTTTGAAAAGTCAAGAAGCGACTGGTACAACCTGTATTGGTCTGGAGCAGAACTTTATCAATACTGCTGTCAATGAATAGAGAAAGCATCTCCTTGCCTGTGTTCGCATAGTGGGCAAACACTTCAAGCAATTTTACTGCAGGCAGTTGAAAAATGGATAACTGGATGAAATGTCAGCCAAAGTGTCAGAAATGTGAACAAAATGTGTTTTTACGCGTTAGGTTAATTAAGCAATCATATCACATTAGATAAAAAGTGATATTTCGCTGGTTGTGTTTTCCCCAGGTAGTGCAGAAACAAATGCTGGGTGAGGTGGAAAAATGAATGGTCCTTTGATGGCAAGTTGTGTCAGACAGCAAGCGGACAGACAGATAGACACAAGGAAATCGCACCCAATGACCTGAGAACTGCAAGAAAAATATACGAGTCTGTAAAGACAGACATCGCAAAATATCTCTGAGGTTGTCAATGAAACTCTGACCATGCAAGCAAATGCCATTATATGCTGATAAAGTCATGTTAAAGCCCAAAGTATTTAAGAGTTTACTTACCAAATTCAAAATAAGATGTGCTGTCTCAGCCTGTCTGCATGCAAGTTTACATTAAGATCATCAAACCAATTTAGATTTTTATTAGCTTTCTCAAAACAACAGAATGTGCATGAAAAATAGGATAGACTTTCTTTGATATCAACCTTGCTCCGTAGTCTACCTTGGTGTGACATTCAAAATGCCAGATACTGCATACTTCTGAGGATATCTCTTGACTCTGAAAAATGTTAGTTATCAGCATTCAGCAACAAACCGAGTTAGCACAATTTTACATGGCAAAGCCTTCAACATGCACAGAAAAACAACATAAATGAAGGACCTGTTAACAAGCTCTTCTCGTGCCAGATTCCACAATTCATCCTTCTCCCGGCTTAGTCGTATCTAATAACAAACATAACATCAGAATCAGTTGTAACAGTCATTCAACTGCATTAGACAATACTTATGTCACAACAGCAGTATCCTGGAGCAGCAAAAGCAGAATAAAACCATGAATTAGCAGCACCGATGAACAACAAATCACAGTGTAGCACTGTGGTGTTTATAAGTGTTAAATGACACAGCAAATGTCTTCGCTTTTGTGCAAGTAATTACAAGCAAGCATACTGGTTTAGCGTCAGTGAGAACGATAAATCACATATCTGACAAAAAACATGTACTGCATTATCCTACATGTAATCTATAGCATGTTTTTGCAATTTATATAAAGCACTTATGTTTGTCACGATCTCCCCAGTTCAATAGCTGCTTGCATATACTTTATTTTATATAGGTCAATTAAGAACTGCATCATAACTATCAACATCTCCTAGCATAAATATTCAGTGTCCCTACTGTAAAAATGAAAAAAAATGAAAAATGCACTATGCAGCCAAGTTAAGTTAATTCGGCTTCTGTAAATATACTGCTAACACAAAACAAGTGCAACTTCTAGGAGTCTGAACAAAGTCTGAAACCAACATTACTAGTCAAAGATCAGTTACCTTTTTATTTGCCGATACTCCAATGTCATCTGCCATAGCATTCATTCTACTAAAACAGATATTAAGCAGCATATAATTATTAAGGCTTCAATTCCATACACAATTTCAATAATTTTCATCAGTAATACACAAATTTTTCAGCCACAGGTAGAACACTGTAACGAAGAGCTGCACAAGCAGAATGTTATTGCTAGTGACAACAGAATGCAACAGACAGATACAAAATGCAACTAGAAATTTGGGGCAAAGCCCAACGTGAGTCCGCCCAGCGCCCTAAGTCCAACTGGGGGGAAATTAGGGGTGGGGGTAAAATTTCCTTGGCACCAAAGTCACGTGCCCCGAACTCAAATACATTGGCATACGCCGAACGCGCACTGTCGACTTAGGGTAGGTCAACATGAGTGCTTATAACTATGTTCGTAGTGGACAGAATTTCACAAAAATTTCTTTGTTCAACGCCCAAAGGATCCTTCTCGTCAATGAAGTTTAGATTTTGTTGCTATCTTCATCGATTCCAGAGATATTTGCGCTCAAACTCGAAAGTTGTCGTAAATCGCACCGATTTTTTAACGTTTTTTGTCCTCCCAAATTTTAAGGGGGGCGGTGCCCCCAAATGTTGTACTTGCGTTAACACCCCAACCTAAAGACACGTCAAGTGCCAAAGTTTCGTCAGGCTACGCCCCCTAACTCCGAAGTTATAAGCACTCCTTTATTAAATTTTAAGCCAATTTTTGACTTCCCTTTGAAAAAAAATAGTAAGGGGGGCCCCAGTCCCTGGTGGGGGGTGCACTAGTAAGACTTAGTCATTTTCTAGCACGTGTAAAAATTTGGGGGCGCAGCACCCCTTAGGGGCCGAAATATAATCTTCTGAAATATTTGACTTAGGGTAGGTCAACATGAGCCCTTATAACTTGATTCATAGAAGACCGAAGTTTACACAATTTTTTTTTGTTCAACGCGGAATTAAGCGTGTTTGATAACGCCGTTTGCTGCTTGTCGATATCTCTATCCAGTTTCGAGATATTTGCGGTCAAACTTGAATGTTGTCGCAAAACGTACTAAATTTTGGACGTTTTTTGCCTTCCCAAATTTTAAGGGGGGGCAGTGCCCCCAAATTTCGTACTTGCGTTAACACTCCAACCTAGAGCCACGTCAAGTGCCAAAGTTTCGTCGGGCTACACCCCCTAACTCCCAAGTTATAAGAGCTCCTTTATTGTATTTTAAGTCAATTTTTGACCCCTTTTTGAAAAAACTTGTAAGGGGGGCCCCCGTTTCCGGTGAGGGGTGCGCTAGTAAGACTTGGCGATTCTCTAGCACGTGTAAAAATTTGGGGGCGCAGCACCCCCTAGGGGCCGAAATATGTTCTTCCGAAAAATGCACTTTAGGTGGGTACGAGTTCACATCAAGATCTCCAAGGTTACTGGACCAAAGTTCACCGGACTTGTTTCGCCTAAAGCAGGAGGAATCGCGGTAGATAAAGTAAAAAATCCGATTTTGAATATCTTCATCCGTTTCAGAGATATTCGCCGCCAAACTTTGAAGTCGTCCGAAATCGGGCCAAATTTTGCATGTTTTTGGCCCCTGAAATTTTTTTAGGGTGTACCCCCCGAAATTTTGGACCGGCATTATAAAATAGGGCCTAGTACTGACCATCGTGCAAAATTTCACGCCGGTCGGCCCACGCA
>Ga0209367_1004646_pt1 | contig 19007 bp, 12 predicted proteins | sample WorMetLIZISLAND2_FD_187412 | JGI IMG/M metagenome (GOLD analysis project Ga0209367, IMG submission 187412) | Marine gutless worms symbiont microbial communities from Max Planck institute for Marine Microbiology, Germany - Olavius geniculatus... ... | reverse complement strand
ATGAAACCACCATTCGATGACATACAGTCTCATTAATAAGTGTGCCAAAAATTATTATAATCGGACATTCATTGTTCAAGTTATTGCAAAAAAAGTAGTCACATGCTTTTTTTTGAGACACAGTGTACTAGCAGCCTAACTAAACTGAACTGATGTGGATGTTGTGAATCGTTGCTTTTAACACTAATTGTTTTATTGTTATAGATGATGAACTCTCTTGTAATTTTTAGGCCCAATAGTTTGCATTGTGAGCATTATTGTGTATGCTTAGAATGCACCAGATTCGTTTTTCGCCCAGACACCTTAGTCGGCTGGCGAGGGGATCCACCCCCTCGACACCTACAGCGCCTCGTTCTCGGCGCCTACGACGCCTCACCTTGAGTTAGGGGAGGAACTTGTTCCAAGGACGGTTGGTGGCGTGGTGTAGTTGGTAACGTGTCTCGTATGAAACTAAGTTACTCTACGCCGGGCCCGGTTAGTACTTAGATGAGTGACTATCTACAGTACGGAGCCAGCCAACTAGGTCGACTCAGCCTTCTACCTTCTGTGGGATGGTAAAATGAGTACTGGCGGTGGTCAAGGCCATCGTTAGAGAAGAAACGGCAAGTTCTGCGCAACAGTAGGCCCTGTGGCCAGGACTGCAAGTATACCGATCCAGTCGGTTAAAGGCGCTGGCTGTTAATTTGAGCCAGCCATCTGGCCGACTTGGTCTGTATGCTAGCTTAATTGGGCTCTGCCCTCGATGGCTCAAAGTGCCATCATGGGGATGAGCTCCCATGCAACGGGCCTAGTTCAGCTTCGCTGCCTAGTGCCTATGCGAAATCGTCTTCTTTTTCTTGTTCCAAGGACTTAAGGGGGATAGACGCCACTGTATCTAGTAGCACAAACAGTGCTGTTTTGCTAGCATTAGTTAGCAGACGAAAGGCAGAAATCAAAGGAGCTTACAGTCTTGATTATGAAATACAGATTCCTAGAAGTAGTCGCATGCGTTTGGACACGCCATTCTGTCTGCATTTGATGATCTTCCAAACTGTCTTAGCGCACACTGTCTTTTTTCACATAGCATGTCAAGCATTTCTGCTGCTCATTCTGTTGACACACAGAGTGCATTGGAGCAACATAAGTCACCTAGCACTTTGTTCCTCTAATATGGATTACCATTATAAGCTATACAGAAATTTTAACCTGCTAATACTGACCAATACGTACTCATTTGTGCACTCTTCTGAAGCCGTTTATGGAATAAGATACAATTTGACATTGACACTCGTGTAATGACAATTAATACTACAGGGTGGGCCAAAAAAATGGACCTGTTTGAGCGTTGATAACTCAGCGATGGTTAGTGGTAGAAAGACATGTGATACATCAAAAGTTTCAGAATGCTGTAAAGAATAAAAGGCAAATTTGCATAGAGAAGCATTTAAATATTCTTTGCCTAATTTGCACAAATATTCGTCACCCCGAAATTCTGCCAAATTTGACTGTAACACATGGATTTAACATGGACATTAGAGCTTTCATAACTTAGCGATGTTTATTGATGGAAAGGTGCATAATATGCAAAAAATTTCAAAATTGTGTACAGAAGAAGTGCACAACTTGCATGTCTCAGCGTTTACATCATTTTTGCCTGATTTACACAAATCTGTCCCACCTCTATAATCATGCTAAATTCGCAGTGATGCATAAATTTTAGTTGATTTTCATTCAGCATACAGTGAAATATCAACAATCATTAACACATACGTTGAGTTTAGATGAAATTTGACATAGGCAGTTGCCCAGCTTTTGCATTCATAACCATCATCAGTCCTTTTAGGCAGCTGATTGATCACTGGAGTCAATGTGTTCAGGATCAGCTGAGCCCAGCATTCGATTAGCACACGTTTTAGCTGGTCAGTTACTGAAATTTTGTGACCATGCTATCTGTTGCAATGCCCCCACACTGAATAATTTACAGAATTTAAATCTGGACTTTTTGGCAGTGAGTTTTTGAGTTCAACGAACTAGGGCACATGGGAGTGCAGGGAAATGCCTAATTTCAGGGGTAATGAAGATATAGGCAAATTAGGCAAAGAATATTTAAATGATTTGCTATGCAAGTTCGGCCCTTTTGTATACTACATTCTGAAACTTTTGACGTATGACACGCCTTTCTACGGGTGACCATGGCTGAGTTATTAACGCTCAAACAGGTCCGGTTTTTTTGGCTTACCCTGTGGTAGGCAGGGACCTCTGTTCACCCAGGGGAATATGAGATTTCGAGGTCGTAACCCCCAGTTATAATTTTCATTGTGGACAGGTAACGTTTGAACTCACGTGTAATCTGCAGCACATTGCCAAATGATTTTGGCCTTTGTATGGTGTAGTCGGTAGCGCATATTCGGCTGAAACGAAGTTACTCTACGCCGGGCCCGGTTAGTACTGCGATGGGTGACTGCCTGCAGGCAGGTAAACCATCTCGGTGCGAAGCCTGCCATCTACGTCGACTCAGCCTTCTACCCTCCGTGGGTTACATGGGTTACGGAAGGTGGGGACCTTGGTACAGCTGACTGGGGTTGCCTAGCCGGCCGCTGCGCCAGCCTGTCCGCTGCACCAGCCTGTGTCTGCAGGCTGCACACGGTGGCCGTGCGGCAGGCGGCTCTGGTTAGTGACGAAAGCGCATTAGAGGCGTGTTTGCGACGATGCGCTATACAAATTGACAACCTTTACCTTTTTTATATTCATAAGTATGAAACTCTGCTTTTATTGTGACGGTCATTCTGTTCCTGTATAGTTGGGATTGTCGTGGAGCTGTCAGCTGCTGAGTTAATAAGCGCCAGGAAAATGTTTGTTATTTGGCGTGTACACATACAATGTACACAGGTTGTCTTGGAGAACTCGGGTCGCAGCGATGACCACGATCTGCCGTTTGCACGAGCATCAACTGAGCTGACGAACGTCATGTGTGAGATTCTCAAAGTCGGAGAACCACGTATGCTTGCTTACTGCTTGACATTTGTTGATATCAGCATTCACGATGTTACGCTGTTCTACTGGTGATGTTACTGTTAATATGTGTATTAATAAATAAACTTATGTATTAATAATAATAGTAATAATCTGACTTGTAAAGCGCCAGTATGTGCTAAAAGAGAGACTTCAGTGGCGCTGATTGTTGGATGTTGTTTAATAGCATTGTGTTAGGGCAGAGTGGGGTTTTAACAGGTTGCTATTCTTATTGGTGTCCAGTCTTGTAATTTATTTTTGTACCATTTTCATGTGATTTCATTTTAGCTGGCTGCGCCTTCTTGTGCTTTTCTGTGTCTGTTTTGTGCATATTATGCAAATTATTCACATAATTGTTGATGCTAACCTTGACTCTGTCTTCTATTCTGCTTACTTGCACTTTTTTTCATTTATGGACATTTTTGCTGTGCTCCTTTTGGCTGCATTTATTCTGTCACATTCTGTGCTTCCAAAACCTTTGCTTCTTTCAGTCCAAGTTTGCAGTGTATTTTTTTTGCATTTTAATGATGCCAGCTGTACCGTCAAAGCAGTGAAGGCATTAGGCTGCGTTCACATAAACACGAGTCCGAGTCCGGCTCTGTACAGGTACCCCATATACGAGTTCCGGCAAAACGAGTTTGCATGTATTTCGATGGCGGCAGTTCACATACACACGAGTACGGGTCACCTGTAAATCTCACTCGTACGAGTAGTTTCTGTGCAGGTCATGTTTTTATCCAACCCGTGCGAAGTAAACTACCTGTAAATAACAATAATATAATGTACAAACGTTGTGACACTTATTTGACGTCAGAGCTGACGTCATTGTAAAATTATTTATTGTTAGAGGTGTGCAGTTGGTAAAATAATCAGCGATGTGATGAAATGTTGTTTATTCGCGAAGCTTTTCCTCGATTCGACTTCATCCAATATGGTCGAAATACATTGAGTGATGTGCTTGTACAAGTGACCGTGAACATTTCACTCATACGAGTGAAGCTTCTGCAGGCCATAAACGGAAACCTGGACCCATACTCGTACTCGTACTCGTGTCTGTGTGAACGCAGCCGTACTACTAGTATTGTTTGCTATAAAAATAGTTAAGACTACATTAGATGGGAAAATATTGTCCACGGTGTATGAGTTTGCTGTAACATCTAATGATAATGATAATGTCTAACAGTGTCAACTTACAGCAGCTGAACAGTCTATAACAATAAAATACATTTGAGTAAAATACAATTAAATGACTAAGCCTACATAAAATCATGCTCCAAGTCAAAAAATTTGCAGAAAAAGTGTCAGTGTCAGTGTTATGATGCTGCTTGTTTGAAAAGAAAAGTATTTAGTCCATACGTAAGTTCTGCTGCAACAATTTCCTAAAGTTGACTTTTGGCCGACGTAGAGTGGGTCCAAAAGATGAACATCGGATAGGAGCCCCCGCTTCCTTAAAGGTAAAAGGTAAAGGCTGTCAATTTGTATAGCGCATCGTCGCGAGCATGCGCACGCCTCTAATGCGCTTTCGTCACTAACCAGAGCCACCTGCCGCGCGGCCACCGTGTGCAGCCTGCAGACACAGGCTGGCGCAGCGGCCGGCTAGACAACCCCAGTCAGCTGTACCAAAGTCCCCACCTTTCGTAACCCATGTAAATGAGTTAATACTCATTTTACCGTCCCACGGAAGGTAGAAGGCTGAGTCGACCTAGCTGGCAGGCTTCGCACCGAGATGGCTTACCTGCCCGTAGGCAGACACCATTGCAGTAGTAACCGGGCCTGACGTAAAGTAACTTTGTTTCAGCCGAAACGCACTACCAACTACGCCACGCCACCAACCATGCCTTGACACCTCTGCTGTATCCAGGACGAGGCATTTATTCGGTACCCAGCTTATACCCGAAGTTTTACAGCAAAAAACCGAACGGATAGTAGAATATTTTTATACACTTGCCAGAGTTGCTGTTACTGTTGCTGTGTCATAGCATCAGAAGATGGTCAGCTTTATTATCCGATTTTCTTTACTAACGACAATGCGTTTGAGGAGTTCTACTGTATCTGCATTCAGCTGGTGAACAAAACCTGGAAGGAAATGAGAGCAACGTCCATTGACTTCACCAAGGTAAAACAAGATAATGTTCATATGAACACGGAGTCTGTCCAATGCATTTTGACAGTTTACAGTATATGTCCGTATAAATATAATCAGTGAGCTGTTTAGACCGGTAGAAGAAAATCAAACAGTTTTAATTTCAAACTGTACAGCAGCAATGATCCTTTCATCCTTCTGTATTATTTTAACTTAACAGTAAACATTGTCAGTTACGAGAACATTTGATTCGTCACCAGCACTTTACTATAAAAGGTCCATCGTCACCATACATCTACCTTGCACAGTTATGGAGATATGGCGCCTCAAAGATAATGGGGTCACGAGTTTGACTTTTTGGGGTCTCGTGACGTCACCGATCACGTGACAATTCGACTCCCGGGGGCCAACTTCCTATGGGTGGTTCATAGTGACCATGCGTCTATCTGGCACCGTTACGGAGATATGGCGCATCAAATATTGGACGCACGGACGTGGACACGGAAAGAAAGACGGAAGAAGGGAAAGAGAAAGAGGAAGGGGGAGGGGAAGGGAAGGGAAAAGGAAAGTGGAAGGTGAAAAGGAAGGGAAAGGGGAAGGAGAAAAGGAATGGAAGGGAAGCGGTAGGGGAAGGGAAATGGAAAGGGGAACGGAAAGGAAAAAAGGGGAAAGAAAAGGTGAAGGGTAAGGGAAAAGGAAAAGGGAGGAAGGGATAGGGGAAAGAAAAGAGGAAGGGGAAAGGGGAAGGGAAGAGGAAGGGAAGGTAAAGAAAGGGGAAGCAGAAGGGAAAGGGGAAAGGAAAGGGGAAGAGAAAGGAAAAAGGGGAAAAGGAAAGCTCAAGGGAAAGTGGAAGGAGAAGGAAAAGGGGATGGACAAGGTTAAGGGAATGGGGAAGGAAGATGGGAAAGGGGAAAGGGAAAAAGGAAGGACGGAAAAAAGTAGGACGCTTGCTTGCACGGACACTCGGGTTATTTTATACTCTGTCCAATGCTACGCATAGCATTGGATAGACAACAAGTCGTTCTAAGAAAAGTACGAACACATTTTAAAGGGTGTGGGGCATGGCCCAAGAAAGTCATTCAGGCAGTTTGGATCACAATCTTCCGATAGGTGCAGGAATTTGTTATTTTACTGTCGCAATTTCTGCAGACAGGCAGAAATAAAACACAGTCCTCATCGAATGGATGAATTTTTTTTAATGTTTTCGACTTTGGTAATGTAGCAATAACATCAGGCTTCTGTTAACAGAGTTCGTTGTTAGTGTAATGTTTATACTAGTTCGGACCAGTATGTGTGATGTGAAAGTTAATGATTAATTACATCAATTTAACGATTAATAAAATTATAATCATTGACTTTTGATCCTAAGCCAAAGCTCTAAAAAGAAAACATTGTAAGGTAGACGTGATAACAAGCATTTTTTCCAGAGAATGTAAACATTTTACTTTGTCTATAGAACATACACTTGCTAACAGTGTCGTTTTGCATCTTTCGCAGCAGTTAGATAAGTAACTTAAAGGTGCTAAACAAAAAACGTGCAATTTAGGACAATTGCCAGCATTAGGTTTTAATCGTAATTAAAGTTTTAATTGTAATTAAAGATTAATCAGTCATTAATTGTTTGTAAAGTGGATAATCATCATAATTTGTATGGTTGTTGTAAGTTAAATTGTAACAATTATTAGCTGTACGTGTTTTGCACAGGTATTTGACGTAGTGCGGGAGCAGATAACTCGAGCACTGCAGTACCAGATGACGCAACTCGACCAGTTCCGCAACAAGCTTGGACACCTGTCCTACCAGGACATCATGAATCTGTACCAGGCGGAGCGCACTGCCAAGGAAAAGGACGAGATGCTTGCCACTCCCATACAGTACGTTCAGTCAAGTCAAACAACATGGCTACACAAGTGCTGGATCGAAACAGATTATACTAACTAGGCATGTTGGTTATATGCGAATATGCGATCGCATATTTTGCCGGAACCCCCATATCACATATTTTTCCGCATATAATGGCATTTTCAGAATCGCATATGTGAAAATTATGCCGCATATGGAAAAATTCGCATATATGCCGCATATTTCCGCATATGCGATCGCATTTTTCAGCATTTTCCTTGTCCAACGTTGTTTTAAGACTGCTAAATATTTTGGCAGCAAACGATTACCGGTACTTGCAATTAGATGTTGAATAAATTGAAATCAGTGATGTCAAAATTGTGCAGAAATGGCCTGTTAATGATCATGACTGATTCTCCATCACTCGAATTTGCATATGATGGAAATATGCGGAAAAATATGCCACATATGCACCGCATATTTCGCCAAATCAGCATATTTTTCCGCATATTTTGCCTCCAAAAGTTTTGGAGGCAAAATATGCGGAAAAATATGCTGAATTTGGCGAAATATGTGGTGCATATATGCGGCATATATGCTGCATGTGCCGCATATATGCGGCATATTTTTCTGCATATTTCCAGCATATGCAGTGTTCAGCAATGCATCAAGCCATGCAGAAATAGGAGTCCATCCACAAACTCAGAACGGGGCTGAGTCCTGCGCTCTTTCAAAGTCCGGCCAGCAACAGAGAAGGACCGCGATGGTTAGAAGTTCGAAATTTCGAACACTCACAAATCATGATTTTCAGACTTCTTAAAATCGCCGTCAAGCTTATCCCCATTTCCTGCGGTAATACCGTGGTGTTCATCCCCATTACTGTCGTACTACCATCACGACATAAATTTACTATCTCCAGTATAATCACATATAAAATTTATTTATTTATTTACTTACATCTGTTCCCTCTACTGCGGTATTACCGTCGTGTCTGTCCCCATTACCGTCACTATCGCGGTAAAACATGACAAACTGTCCCCATTACCGCGGTATTACCGTGGTGTTATCGTTGTCCCCATTACTGTGCAGCTCTCTAATACACATAAACAAGTCAAAATGAAAAATATATGACAGGTAAAAAACAGTTGCAATCAAAGTTAAGTCTGGATGTATAAGACAATTTAATATGTAACTGGTGATTATTGAGGGCATAATGTTTAAGATGTTTTATTGACGCTGACCTGACAATGCGTACCCAAGTCACTCAGACATGTTCGAAGTGTTTTGCTGCCCTTCGACAACTACGAAGCATACGTCGATCGGTGTCAAACGACGTGATGCAGTCGCTCATTGTGGCGCTGGTGTTTTCCAGGCTTGACTACGGCTCCGCAACTCTTGCCGGCCTTCCGAAGCAACTCATGGACAGGCTTCAGTCTGTGCAGAACGCCGCTGCACGGCTGATCGTCAAAGCTTGCCGTCGGGACCACATTCAGCTGTTACTGCGCAGATTACACTGGCTTCGGATGCTGGAACGCGTTGCGTTCCGGCTGGCAGTGCTGGTGTATCGCTGCCTCCACAGCTCTGCACCTGGCTACCTGGCCTCAGATCTTCAGTGCGTGTCACACCTCAATGCACGTCGACGACTGCGCTGTTCGACTACATCAGCGCTGGTCATTCTACGCACTGTGCGTTCTACCATTGACGACCGCACCTTTCCAGCGACTGCTGCATCGGTCTGGAACAGTCTGCCGGAGTCGGTCCGGTCGTCTCCGTCATTGCAAGTTTTCTGCGGCAGACTGAAAACCGAACTTTTTTGCCTGGTCTTACAATCATGACTAACAACGTCTCATTGCACTGACTACTATTACGTGACTTCACTGTTTAGGCTTATTGTTACGTGTCCTTGTAGTCTTAGGACTTAATGCCATGCTAAAGTTAATTCGTTCTTCATCGTCATCATCATCATCATAATGGTAACGTCACTGTTTAGTAGTGCAGCAGCAGCACAAAGTCAGCTGTGTTACGCCATGCTGTTGTGCAGGGAACTAAAGCAGCGTATAAAGCCTGAAGTGATCGAGCTGATCAAGCAACAAAGACTCAACCACCTCGTCAATGGCACACGCTTCAGCATCAAGCTCGGCCGGCGTTCAGGTCAGCCGATTCATTCATTGCTGAGTTGAGCAATGTGCAGGAAGAAAGCGGTTTCGGATGTTGAGAAACGTAAGCGATGGAACTTGGTTGGGTGTCGTATCAGTTAGGATGTTCGACCGAAGATCTAGAGGTTGTGGATTTGACTCCCAGTCAGATGTAGTTAGTACTTGGATGGGCGACTGGCTGTTGACTGGTGAACCATCTCGGCATATGACCAACCAGAACCACCAAGCTTAGCTCATTTTTACGCGTGAGAGCTAGCATAGCTGTTGCGCGTATTAGCTATGGCAATTCTGTCTGTCTCTCTGTCTGTCTGTCTGTCCGTCACAACCCTGTACCGTTTCAAGACCAGGCAAGATAGAGACTTCGGGTTTTCGTGGCTAGAGTCTCTAGTATTTCGTGACAAAATTTCATGCCGCTGGGTAAAGGGGGTCACCCTTATTCTACTGCTATTGCATTCACACGGCGGCATCATGGCCGATGACTCAAAGACAGAAAGATAGAAGATAGAAGATGAAAGATCAAGATAGAAAGATCAAAGATAGAAAGATGCTGTTTTTTTGCAGCTATTGGCTTGCTTAATGTGAAAATGGTTGCAGATAGGCACAGACATGCTGCTAAACACAACAAGCACTGCCGACGTCCTTCTTAGAAATGTCAACATCGATGACCTTGAATGACCTTTAACCCCCAAAATAGCAGGTTTTAGTGAATTTTTTTGCAATTTTGCGCTGTGACACGCATTTTAAGAGTGAATAGCGCCAAAGTGGCTGGAGATAGATCAAGACAACCTGCATACAAAATTTTCAGCATGGAATGTAGATTTTAGCACTCCAAGTCCAGACCCTATAGATTCAAGTAGGCCTGCGCACGTGGGTGTCAAAAAGGGGTACCCCTGTAAAAATTGGTTATTCATCCTCTGTTGGCTTGTCTAGCGTGTAAATGGTTGCAGATAGTCACAGCCATTCTTTTTATCATAACAAGCACTGACGACGAGCTTCTTAGAAATGTCAACATCAGTGACCTTGAATGACCTTGAACCCTAAAAATATTGATTTCAAGTGATTTTTTGGTGATTTTTTGGCTGCAAAAGAGTGAATTGCGACGAAATGGATGGAGATAGGCCAAGATTACCTGATTACAAGATTACGGCTGTCACGCGTCTCATGAGCATTAGCTCAGATTTCTTGTCCCTTCTCTGTGGGGTACGAGAGTTGGTCAAAAGTTTTTAGCCTTGACATATTAGACAACATTTTTTCCACCTGTGTCGGGTGATGGCTAATGCTGAGTAGCTTTTAGATGGGTTGCCATGAACAGCCTTTAATCTTTTAACCTTTAAAGTGTTATGAATCATCGAGGAAACAGGCAGAAGACAGAAGTTTTTCGAAATAATGTGGACTATAGAAGCCAATATGCTTCCAGCACAATACCAGAACATTTATATCATTTGCATTTATACAGGATACTTACCAACTGTATTTATGCGAATCTTGGGTATTTCGAATGAAACTTATATTGAGCATTCTTGTTGTTTGATCATGTTACAGTGTTGTTTGTGTGAATGTTTTGCATGCAGACAAGTTCTTCTACTGTCGCCTGTCTCCTAATCACAAAGTGTTTCACTACGGTGACTGCGACGAGAATGCAGTGCCAACCATAGAACAGCTGCCTTCGAAATGTAAGCACCCAGCGTTTCTACGACTGTGCTTTGAAAAAACACATTATTTAAAGATGTTGGAGGTGCCAAAGTCTCATAAATGGTACAATCTCATCTCAGACCTTGAAACTGAATGTCTGCAAAGAACTGACCGAGTTCTCGTTTGATTTCATCCGTGAAAAATCTGCACTGAAAACCTCAGATGTCTGGAAATTGGTCCAACCTGGAGGAGGTGCAAAACAATAACAAAAAAACAGTAGTTACGCTTTGCAGAATTTGCGGTTGAAGTAATCCAGACACGTTAGCAGACTAGTTGCATTGCGTCCACTGATGCGACTAAGCACGTTAAACCGATGCTGTATGTCTGTGATGACTTGTATGGGGCCGTCCTTCCTAGAAGGAGGCCCCGTCATGTGTTGATCCTGTCCGTCCGTCTGTCTGTCTGTCTGTCTGTCCCGTGCCTCCACCTAGAGGGAAAACGAAAAGGCCTACGAATACTAAACTTGGTAGGAAGGGTCCCTCGGACACTAGCACCCCGTGGACCAATTTCAAGGTCAAGGGGTCAGAGGTCAAAGTCATGGCGGCTAATTGCGTTGTTGGCGAAAAATCCCCATAACTTCGCCGCCTGTTGTCCGATCAACTTGATATTTGGCAGGTGGCGTAAGGATACCTTGCCGCCTTGCACAGACCTAGAAAGCCCCAAAACAGCACACACGTACTCAACTGCAAGGACGGCCCCATAGCGGGCGGCCCCTCAACGGCCGCACCCTCTTGTTCAAATGTGGATCCCTCATGATCTGTCACTGCAGTGTACGTGGTTTGTGTTTGCGTGACAGTGGCTGTGACTGACATCAAGGAAGTTCTGATAGGCAGAGAGTGTCCTCACGTCAAAGACAAAAGTAAAAAGGTATTTAACATCAGCAGACACTGTTTGTTTCATTTCTGCGGGGTACAGTACAAACACATAAAGTGACATGTGGTGGGCTGTTTATGTGTGTTTGCTACACGTTTTTGAGGTCATTTCACAGACCACTTCTGTCCTGTCCTGTTCTGCCACCTCTATCGTTCTCCAGATTAACTTGAAACACTTCTTTCTCCAAATCTCTCTTTTTAGGAGTTCTTTGGTCTCTCTTTCTCCGAACTTTCGGTGTCCACTGTAGTATTTGCTTGGTAATGTTGTCATCGTGAACAGTTAAAAAGAAGAAAATGCAACTGGCTAATATGTCCACTTGTTTTTTTTTTCAACTGGTCCATTGCTGGCTGTTTTTTCAGTTTACTTCCATAGCTCTTCTTTGGTTTGTTAAAGGTAAAGGTAAAGGTAGTCAATTTGCATAGCGCATCGTCGTGTACGACGTACACCTCTAATGCGCTTTTCGTCACTAACCAGAGCCGTCGATTGCACAGCTGCCGCGTGCAGCCTGCAAACACAGGCTGGCGCACCGGCCGGCCAGGCAGCCCAGTCAGCTGTACAAAGGTCCCCACCTTCCATTACCCATATAATGGGTTACTACTCATTTAACCGACCCCAGAGGGATGGCAGGCTGAGTTGGCCTTGTTGGTTGACTGATAGCAGACGCCGTACCCACAGAGTGGTCAAACGGCCATCCATCAGTCTAGCGCAGGATAAGGAAAGTCCGCCGGCCAGGACCGACGTTCTAACCACTATGCTATGCCACCAACCTCTAACCTTGTTATAACCTTGTTATTCTGTGATGTGATACTGTAGCTCAACCCTGGTCTGGCATTCAGTCTGATGCCAACAGAGAACTTCAGTATGGAGCCGGTCAACTTTGTGGCAGCTTCTGAGGAAATCTTCAACATCTGGACCGACGGCATCAACGCGCTACTTGGCAAGCCGGTATGCAATGATGTCACTCTGTTTATCCCTTCGCCTCCTGTCCTCCAATAGACAGCATTGTCACAATGATGACTGTCTGGAGGATAACAGGGAAGATTGTTAGAACTACCATTATGTTAATTACATATGCACGCGTATAATGGAGTTCTTACAATTTTAGGTTAACGTCATTTTTGTAATTTTGTGTTTCGTGTTTCTGTAAAGGTTAAACTTTCTGTTTATTGTAAAGTTTAAACTTACCATTCCATTATTGTGTTTGGGTGCATTCTGCCTGGAAAGGTCGTCCCCGAAATGATCTATACTGTGTTGGGTGGGACGTTAAACCCTACTCAGTCACTCTGTTTATTCCTTCAGCAATCAAGTGTAGAGAGTATATGTTTGCGTGTATTGCTACATCTGGTGACAAATAATTTTTCAACTTACACGTACTTTATGTTCAAAAAAGCTACAGGATAACAGTGAATGACAAGCGGAATTATAATGCAGTCACGTTGTAGATACAATGCATAAACTGTTATTATAAGTAATATAAATAAAAAAAACTACAAATTTGGGGCAGAGCCCAACGTGAGGCTGCCCGGTGCCGTAATTCTGATCGGAGGGACAATTAATGGGGCATGGGGCAAAATTCCACTGCTAGCAGTGTCACGTGGTCTGAACACAATTGCACTACACTGCACAGCATGTGCAGTATGGCAGGGTTCCTACAGGTTTTTTGTAACAAAATTCCCTGACTTTTACAATCACAGATAAAAATTTCCCTGACCTTATCGAAGCAATGAACCTATTGCACAAATGTCAGAAATGGCACACTTTATCATAAAGTAAAGAAACGGTATTAATGGAGCATTATGCAAATGACAGAGGCCCTGATCGACGAGTCAGGGGGGGGGGCAAAACTTTTAGGTGTTCAGTGGAAACCGTAAATTTGCCTGCTTTTTAATATTTGGAGATACAAAAAAAATCACAGATGTCTGCAGTCTGCATGATCCAAGATCACTTTCCCCGACTTTTCAGAAATAATATTTCTCCCTGACCTTTTCCTGACCACACAAATTCTTTGACTTTTCCAGCTTTTCCTGACCTGTATGAACCCTGGTATGGATTTACGGTGGGTCGGAATAAGATGTTCAAACTTTTTTTATTAGTGGACCAAAGTTCACCAAGTTTTTCGCTCAACGCTGGAGGGATAGCGGTTGATCAAGTTTGTTTCCGATTGTCAATAATTTGATCACTTCCGCAATCAAAGTCTATAGTCATCTAAAGTCGCGTGCCGTCAACTTTGAGTGTGTGTTAATAGGCCAAAAGAACTTTGTCGCTGGTGGAGCAAAGTTCACCAAATTTTTTTTGCTAAACGTAGGAGGGATGGCGGTCGATCACATTTGTCTTCGATTGTTGATATTTTGATCCGTTCCGGAGATATTCGCAACCAAAGTCTAAAATTGTCTAAAATTGCATGTACAGTCAATTTTGAGTGGATACACATAGGCAGTGGAATTTTATTGCCAGTGGACCAAAGTTCACCAGATTTTTAAGACAAGTTTGTTCTTTTTTGTCGATATCTGGACCCATTCCAGAGATATATGCGATCAGTGTCTACCGTCCTTCCAGATGTGACTAAGTCTAAGTGTTGACTTAGCTGACGAGTGTTGACATCTGGAAGGATCGGCATCTTTCACTGACCACAACAACCCATATTTATCGGGCCTTAGTGCTATCCGTCTTACTGTATGCAGTCGAAACCTGGACTCTTCTCGATGCTGATTCCAGAGCCCTCGAGGCATTTCATATGAAATTTAAGAGGCAACACATTTTTCAACACATATTCCGATTTTGAATATCTTTATCCGTTCTGGAGATATTTACGCTCAAAATCTGAAGTTGTTCAAAATTGCGCCAAATTTTTGGACCGGGATTATAAAATTGAACGTACTTCCAACCATGTGGCAAAGATTCACGGCAGTCAGCCGGCGGAGCTCGGGAGATCCCGCATTGAAGAAGAATAAATAATAAACAACTGCAGTAAAACATAAGGCCTTTCCCGGGCAGCCTAATAAACTATTTACAAGTAGACATTGGTCCATTGCTGTGATATTGTGCAGCTGTTCACCGGGCTTTGAACTTTTGGGCTGAAAGCTGGTGCACTGATTAATCCTGCCTAGGGAAGAATTAACACCAGTTTTGGTTTCTCTGTTTTTTTTCATTTTCAAATTAGTAGCCCATATGGGACAGACAGATGGATCCATAGTGCAGCCATGATCCCACAATGACACAGCAGTTGTTGTTGTTACAGGCTGTGTAAATAGTTAATGTTGTAAAGTGAGAGACGTTTTGCAAATCGTCACTTGTAGATGAGCAGCGCACTGATGCAGTCTGACCTCAGCACGTTGCTGACGATGGAGATAAAACTGAGGTTGCTTGACACAGAGGGCATCACCATACCATCCACTCTGCCACCAGTACCACCAGATCCTCCAAACTACGACTTCGCCATTAAGACTTGATTTTCTTCTTGCAGAGTTTGTTCTGTGGTTCAGTGTTTGTTCAGTGATGTAGATATTTGCTATGAATTATGCAATCTCACGTTTTAGTATGTTCGTGATAGTAGTGATAACAAGCACCAAAGTAATTTGGTAAAAAATAGAATCACTAACTGATGCTGCCACCTGGTGAATCATGAATTGTCTTTTCATGAGTCCGAAGCAGCTGCGCGTTTTGGCCAGGAGTATGACTGCCATCTGACACAGTGCGTCATTGGACCCTGAGCACGTGTTCTTGCCAAATATCATCAAAAGCAGTCGAACTATTCATACAGGGTGCACGAATGGCAGACAGACCACAGGGAGAAATGTGTAGGAATATGTGGCATCGTTTGCACTGCATACTGATAATGATAATAAAATTTGTACAGTGCCCTAACATTCCTACATACAGAGGAGCTAAAACATGACGACTTTTGGATGGCTGTCAGTTTTTTTTCAATTGGTCAATAGGACCCACTGTTTCTGTGAATCTGTTATGGTGTAGTGCACTTTTACAAACATTTTGGTAAGAGACTGTACCACTGTAACTGATGAGGAAACTCCGTTTCCTAATATGTCAGTGCACTGTGTACCAGCAGTATTTTTACGCGCGAAAGCAGCTACTGCTTTCAGCGTGTCTTAGCCATCGCAATTCTGTCCGTCTGTCACATGGTTGGATCAGTCAAAAACGGTGCAAGCTAGAATCACCAAATCTTCACCGTCGCCTGCCTGGAAGACTCTAGTTTCAGGAACCGTAAAGCTTTTCCATAAATTCGAAGGGGGTTATCCCGAACGAGGGTGCAATCCAAATAGAGAATTTGGTATTTGTATATTAACTTAGCGTAACAGTGTGAGATAGGGCCTGGGTTACTATTAGTCAATAATAGAAAGTCGTACACTAGCTCTTGATTGGCGCCAAATTCAATTACCTTAAATGACCTTGAATGCCAAAATAGGGGGTTTTATGGATTTTTTGGCGATTTCAGGCTGACAAGTCTATCATTCACAAGGAGGCGCCACGGTACTATCATTATGTGCACTTCGGCATGACTGTAATAAAGGTGTTGTATTTTATCCCAAATTCCCGCAAATCTAACTCAAACAGTGACAGATTTCGTTGTATTGTGAGCGCAATAGTTTATTATTTAGTACATTTCTGATGCACAGTATTTGATGAAACGGTTTGCATATCTTACAGCGTAATTTGTGACATTTTGTTCGATGGTGCTGCCACCTCGGGAATCGGTTTACAATGCCCAGCACTAACTAACGCTGATTGATTGCTTTGATTGAGTTGTTATATTTTTGAGCGCGAAAGCAGCTACTGCTTTCATCACGTCTTAGCCATCGCAATTCTGTCTGTCTGTCCATCCGTCACAAGGGTGGATCAGTCGAAAGTGGTGCAAGCAAGGATTACCAAATTTTCACCGTCAGCTGCACGAAACTATCGTTAAGCGATCCAGATAGAGAATTTGGTATTTGTAAATTAACTTAGCATGAACACCCCAATTTTCAGCTAATATACTGAACCGGAACTGCTATAGGCTTTCGCGCATCTCGTGAGCATTAACTCAAATTTCTTGTTCACAAAATAATTTGCTTTCTTGTGTAAATGCCAATGGTTTGTTTTAGCTTTCCTGGACTTGCACGAGTAGTTAACATCGCAAATTAAACTACGAATGGCTGCTAGCTTTTGTGTGCTTTATTACCGTCGTACGCGTACATGCAGACCTTACCTTACCTCCGGGGTGGACAGGCTCCTACACCTGCCCAGTGCTGAGGCCGTATCAGCTCGGCCCAATGCGCGTCCCCGAATGTAACCAGAAGGCTACAGGTAGCGGCCATAAAGCCGTAACGGCTGCGAAGCCGTAAATAAACGGCTGTAAAGCCGTAAGTAGACGGCTATAAAGCCATAGTCAGCTGTGAAGCTGAAACCAGCACAAAAGAACTGGTATCGTGTAGCAATGTGCCTACACGAATTTGGTCAGCGCTTAGTCGCTCCTCGCCTCCAGATTTTAGAAATCTTTCGGGTCATCGGTGCTGAGCCCCACCACCACGGCAAGGTGGCTGACCTCGGTGGGGCGCGTACATGCAGAAACATTGTAGAATTTTATTTTGTACAATGCACATGTACCAGCTTTTGTAAATGCACTGTTAAGAAAATTTATAAATGTATTTATGTTGCCTAAGACAGTACATGACATAAGTATTTGTAAGAAAGGATGTAGACATAGTGTATACAGTAAACAACTACATAATGCATATGTAGAATAGCAATGTTCATTAGTGGCATGATAGCAGGGGGAGGGTGATTATACCCCCCCACCCCAAAAAAAAATTTGCTGTCAGAAATTTTGTTCAAAAATGCAAATTACTGGGCTGAAAACCCCAATTTTGAGAAAATTTAGGGGTAGAATTGAAATTTTGAGCACCCTTAATCTCCTGTCAAAAATTTGCAGCTGTCTTCGGAATTCTGTTGGAATTTTTTGGTTGAAATTTGTAGTGTCTGTGCAACAACTGCTCAAGTTTCTGCCCCCTTTGCTTTAGCCCACGATGCTGCTGGTCTTTGTATTGTAATTGTGCGATTGGAAAAATGTAATGATGTAAAGTTGAACAATATTTATTAGAGCTGTTGAAGCATTAGTTTTTTTAAAAAAGGTAATACATTGCATTAATTTTTGTAAGGCATGCGTTAACGCGTAAATAGCGCATCACTAATATTGCTGATATTGTAGGTAGACTACATCGAGAGGCTGACTGGAACGAAGCCCATGAAGTCATGCCTGTGTCGCAGGACCATGACATTAGTAACGGAATGGCAACAGAACAATTTCTAAGTACTTGCACATTATTCAGTCGTCAAATAACCACAGTTTAATGGAATATTGGAACTCCTAGTTCACAGAATTTAGTAAATTTACATATATGCGTTTTTTAACGTGCATCAATTTATTAACATGTTAACACGTTAATTTGACAGCTTTAATATTTATCTATATTTATTTTTATTGCTAATATTTTTTTTGCCATATTTTAGAATAATTTTTGACAATGCATTGTCAGTCTGTTCCATCATTAGCTGGCTTATACTGTAGAAATGTATACTGATTTGCCGCTGCTATTTTTCGCATAGTTGCCTTTCACAGTTGTCACTTTAAATGTCTGCTTTTTATGTAAATTAATATTGTTTAGCACAAATATTATTGCTTTCTCAAATGAGTCACATAGTTTGTATCTACACTCAAATCCAATTCGAAAATTTGTAACTTAATCTGTTTCATAAGCCTTCCAGAACACTTTTTATAGGCCAAAATCTATCTTTCAGCACTGCCAACTTTGGCTGAACGTTGTGAAAGGCACCTAAGCTATAAAAATGCTGCCCCCTACATAAGCTAGTTTTTGTCCAGCACCCTTCTTCTTCTTCGGACACATTGCACGAATGCCTGATGAAACAGATGCAAAACAGATCTCAACAGCTTCCCGCGCAGGAAACTGGAGGAGACCACTTGGACGTCCTCGTATTACATGGATGAAAACCATTCAGCAGGATCTGAAATCCAGCGACCTCAATATGGACAACGCAGTTGACTTGGCTCAGAACCGTCCACTCTGGAGATTGATGTCTACGTTCGGCGCTACGCACTCTTAGTGGTCATCATCATCATCATCGACAACCGTGGGCTCAATGCCCGTTGGTGTCTGAGAAATTGGCATCAGATTTCATTCGTGTTGTTACTTTATGGTCAGCGCATCGACACTCATCTGACCGACCCTCCTTTTAGGGACTGACAGAGGCTTCCCGCTGGTGTTCGACCATCGCACCAACGAGGCGCAGTTCATCCGCCTTCTTCGAAGAAGAAGCCGTTGACCGCTACCTTTATGCCTGGGTGAGGACTGGTGAAG
>Ga0209367_1004644_pt1 | contig 19011 bp, 9 predicted proteins | sample WorMetLIZISLAND2_FD_187412 | JGI IMG/M metagenome (GOLD analysis project Ga0209367, IMG submission 187412) | Marine gutless worms symbiont microbial communities from Max Planck institute for Marine Microbiology, Germany - Olavius geniculatus... ... | reverse complement strand
ATCCTAGCTTGCACCGTTTTGATACAGATCACGAGTGTGACAGACGGACGGACAGACGGACGGACGGACAGATGGACGCCCAGACGATGGCAAAGAAGCACGAAGCATTCTGCTTTCGCGCGTAAAAATTTGTAATCCCAGAATAACGGCATGCCGTTTCGGGATTAGGCTTATAGAATGGTCGCTGTTTTGGTATCCATAGTAGACTTATTCCATGCATAAGGATGTAGTAGGCCGACCGTACAGAAGGTATTGCGAGTGTAGTGAGTGACTGTGACTGTAAAAATACAAATTACAGCGCACAGAAGAAGTAGGACTCTAATGTGCATCAAATATTTTATTCATTAGAGAGCTAGAATTGTTATTTATGTCATTTAACACTCCAAAAAGTACATGTTTTGACGAATTTTTGTAATACCAAAATCTCGGGATTGGGATGCTGCCAATCCCAGGATTCGGGATTGGCGAAAATGGCCGGGATCCCGGGACTCGGGATCCCAGGATTGCAAACACTAGTCATACAAGTACATGCACCAACAGAGACGGCAGAGGACAGTGAAAAAGATGAATTCTACAGCCAACTGCAAGACTCACTAGACCATATCCCAAGCTACGACATAAAGCTGTTGATAGGCGACTTCAACGCGCAGATTGACAGTGACCGACGGGGCCAGAATGTCGCTGTTGGGCTACATGGGACAGCAAAGGAAACCGCTAAAAACGGTGAGAGACTGACCAGTCTATGTGTCAACAATGGACTGAAGATTGAAAACACATTCTTCCAGCACAAAGACACCTCCCTCATTGTCTCTACAGTCATATACGCTAGTGAGACTAGGAAGAGTACAGCTAGAATATGTCAACAGTTGGACGTCTTTCACCAGCGCAACTTACGGAAGATTCTGGGCATTACATGGAAGGACAACGTGACTAACATGGAGGTGCTAAGCCGGATGGGCAGCGAAGATTACAGGACATTGTAGCAGAGAAACGACTTCGGATGGCAGGCCATATAATCAGGATGCCACCTGGACGACTAGCCAATCAAACCATGTCATGGACCCCTCGTGGTAGTTGCAGACGACGAGGTCGTCCAACGAAGACTTGGCGGTCTATATCTAAAGAAGTCCTGGTGGACCGAGGAGTCAATTGGAACAGCGTCCGGGTTGTGGCTACAAACAGAAGCAGATGGCGAACTCTTGCTGCCCATTGTCCTGGCAAGGACCGGAAGATCTAAGTGCTAAGTAAGTATATAAATCGATACAAAAAGTGATAAACGTAGAATTGACATTACTTCATGTTGTGCAAGTCGCTGAATATGTGTGTCACCAATGAGCACGACCTCAGGTTCCTTTTCACAAGCTTCCGCTATGAATCGATTGTGCTACAATCCACCAGATGTCATAACAGATATTTCACCAGATATAACAAACATTCTAATTACTCGGTTTATCTTCACACATTCCTTGTCTGTAATTTGAATTTTACAGTTTATGCTTTCCATTTACAGTTTTGAGTTATACATCCTGCATTCTTGACCTGACTGTGGTTTTGCCAGACAGTTGTTAGTGCACTGTGTGCCTTGCTGATCCACCACAGATAGACATGACACACGTAGTGTTTGCTTCTGCATTACTTTCACCATATGATTACTATGGGTCACATCTACCTTGAAAATGAATAAACTAAACAAAATTCACACAAAATAAACAAACTAGCATCCATGCTCTGACTAAAAAGTAAAACAAAAGAGACACAAAAAAGCACAAAAGTAATGTTAATGATATATTAGAAACAATCCAATATGGCCTATCATTATCGATACTGCATCGATACCTATCCAGCTTAGTTATGTCAGTGTGGCTGGACTGGCAATGGCATGACGCTTACTGACAATATAACTGACTGCAGAACACTGGAAATAACCACTAAGAAGTGCTAAAAAAATTAAACTATAGGTTTTCTTTAATTTTAGCACATAATATTGCAATGGTATATCGCATTAGTAATTTTTACGATGTGCAAGAAAACTGCAGTACACTAATGGAAAAGAGCAAGACACATACCACTAGATGCATCACAGGCTGCATGGTAGTGCAGCACTGTTGTAAGGGTGACCAACCATTTCAATAGGAGAACCCAAAATTTGACCCACCCGTATATCCCAAACCTCTTAATTTTTCCGAACCAAAATTTGCACAGATGATTACGTCCAGCATATCTCCTGATACGCAAAATTTGGTGAAAATCCATTCACGGGGGGCTTCCCCACGAATAGGTGAAATATATAAAGTCGTAATTTTTGGTTCTAGGGTATGGTTTTTGGGGTCGGCCAATTTAACGGTGTCATTTATATTTACCCCTGATTAACGGCCACTGCCATGGCAATGAAATTTGGGACAAAATGGGCCATAACTCGGCCCCCTTAAAAGATAATTGCATATTGTTTGCACCTACCCCCCTATTTTCAACTCTGGGCTATCCAATGGTGTCATAGCAGCGAAATTTGGGACAAAATTGACTATAACTCGGTCTGTGTAAGAGATATCTGCCAGATTTTTGTGTCAATAGGGGGGTTTTCGGGGATGGGCCATCGAATGCTGCCATCAAAATTTTTCCCCGAGTGACCCTCATTGCCATGGCAATGAAATTTGGGACATAATGGGTTAGATCTCGGCTTACATAAAAGGTATATCGAAGACCTTTGCATCAGATATGAGCAGTGCGGGTGCGCTATTATTCAAAAGCGCACATACGCACCCCTGCAAAAATCATACGTTACAGGGTGGTCAAAAAAATGGCACAAAGTTTATGGCACCATAATTTTGCAACCGTACATCACAGAGTCATGTGCTTTGCAGCAATATGTTCTGAAAGAAATTCTTTACATGACTAAAGTCAGTGTTTAAATACAGCTATTAAATATTCTTTGTTTTGCTGCTGGCAAATGAACTATTGAAAAACAGAATTACCTTCAATGTACTAAAAAAAAACTTGCCACTATTATTCTTTCAATAGCTCCATGAAACCTTGGCAAAGGTCTGTAGTTTTGGCCACCTCATTTTAACGTTGTCGCTACACTACCGTGTGAAATGCAGAAGTCGCTGTTTGGCAATTGACAACAATGAATTCCTATCGGGTAGCGTATGCGTTGGCTCAGAAATTATAAACTGAATAGCAACAAACGCAATTAGCAATTATTATCACTTAAAAATCACACGTGTCACATCACATCATCTTCATTTCAGTGTGTGCTCAAAACGTCTTTCTGCAGCACAAACGCAAGCGGTGGACGTTGACACCATTTGCCAACAGCATGTTCAGTAACTGCATGACTCAAGCAGCCCACTCGCTGTTGATGTATCATTTCAGTTTGTCGACTTAGAATTTTAAAATAAAGACGAAGCAACAAATTTTCAATGATTTTGTGGTCTCAGTAATTTTCTGAGCTGACACATGCACTGCCCAGTACGAATTCATTGTTGTCAATGATCAAAATACGACTTCTGCATTTCACAAGGTAGTGTAGCGACAACCTTAGGGCAAGGTGGCCAACACCCGTCCGCTTTGAACGTAAATTGATAGTAAACCCATAGAACTAAGCGATGCAGCCCGTATTCCAAGATAAAACCAATTTTAAATTTACTTTATGCACAATAAAATAAAAAAAATACTGACGAAAAGTAAAGTTTGGAGACAAAACAGACAAATTGAGTCGTTGCAAATAATAAGCACGATTAAGCACCGATAGTCAATGACAAAGAATGAGACAAAAACATTTATACAGTTACAACAATACAATAAGGCTGTGTATTATACCAAAAAATGTGTCATTTTCCATCAGTCAAAATCTTCAGACATCTATGGTGGATGGAAAATAACGTCATATAGACTCTTTTTTAGTTAGTGGCAGGTGGAAAATAGCCTCATGTTTGCTTAATCTTCCGTCACTGGGGACGGAAAATAGCGCTTGGAGCACATAGATTTCCATCCGCACGGACGGAAAATAGCATTGCAAATAATAAGCACGATTAAGCACCGATAGTCAATGACAAAGAATGAGACAAAAACATTTATACAGTTACAACAATACAATAAGGCTGTGTATTATACCAAAAAATGTGTCCGTGGCGGACGGAAAATAGCCTCACATTTGCTTACTTTTCCGTCCACCGCGGACGGAAAATAACATCGATGAAAAATATGCCACCTTAGCATGTGCGATTTGCGTGCAGTAAATAACATTTTGTGACTGCATACGGACCGTGCATGCGCATGGTAAATATAATCATTGTTATTGAAATACTGAAAGGTTGAGTCTTGATTCCACGTCTGGAAAATCGTCCTGCGGTCTTTCTATAAAAGTACTGCAGTGTCCTGCGGTTTTCAAGCATACCGTAAGTGACAGCCACCACAGACGTCAGACAGCCGGTCTAAGCTGCGAATAAACACAACTAATAATTACCATGCTCATCCATCTGCCATCACCCTGGAGGTCTTCGACGATGCAAGGCGTCGCAGCTGGGTTAGACATCGTGAACAATTATTCTAATTCACACAGAAAGCAAAAAGTAAACACACTCAGCAAAGAATATTGCTGTCATTCGCACTCAGAGAGTGATGAGCCCTGTGCAGCATTTACTAATAATCTTAAACATGAAATTGAACTTGGATTATTTGTGATTGGGTAAGGTTAGACAAAAACTTCGTCCTAATTAGCCTACGTACACCTAAGCATGCAAAATTTAAGCGATGCAGTGCAATGGGAACATTTTTAAATTTGGGTTTGAAAAGAAGGAAAAAAGTGCGTTTTCAACCGATAGGCCTACCCTAACTGGCTGTATCTCAAAAACGGTGAGAGATAAGGCTCAGGTTGCTACAGATAATTAATCGAAAGTCGCATAAGCCCCACTTCAGATGAGATAAAAATTATCGACCTTGGATGACCTTGAAGGGTCATTACACACTCTGCTATGCCAATGTAGGCCTAGTATTGTAGTTGAACGATAACGTCGTAGCGGATCGGCGATGGTACCATTGGACAGGGCGATGATGATCGAGTTCCTATAGGGTAGGATGTCAGTAGTAACCATGTCTCCCGTACACGTGCAGCGGCTTGGCCTTAATTTTTAACCCATAGTTTCAAGCTGTAAGTCGCTGTATCTGAGAAACGGTAATTAAGAAATAGCGCCAAGGTTGGTATTATTGTAGCGTTCGATATAGCAGCGTCACCATAGCGTGTATATCACTGTGGTCACTCTCGGAAATCGCTTTATTTCCGCGGCCGTTAGTCGGACTCTGTTATTCAAATGTATGCGGTACGGTCGGCCCACTTTAGCCACAGCTGGGCTTCTTGTTTCATATTGGCAAACGTTGCGAGTCTAATACTTTAGCGTAAAAAAACTCCGTTGTCTGAAATAAAACTTATGTATATGTATGTATGTACGTTCATCCATCGGCAAAAACAGGCAGAAAGTGATGAAACTTATATAAAATTAGTGGTCTAGATTCTTCCTGAATTTCGATACTGTTTAACATTGCACGAATTCCTCTAGACCTGAGGCTCTGGTAATTTATTCAATTCATCTACAACTCTGCAGTTAGGTCTAATATTGCCTTGGGCTTAACTAACTTCAGTTCATTCATTAAGACCAAGTTCCTGCATGGGCCTATTCCGTCGACATTATTATCTTCAGAGCCTTTACAAATTGGGCCAAAGTTATCACTGGAATATTTTGTAGTGTAGTTTGTGTCGTTTTTTTCTTTTCATGCAGATGGTAACGGGGTTTCTTTGGAAAGAACACACGACAAACAAATTGTGGGTAGGCCTACGTTGTGGGTGCGTTCGCGTGCATTCGTTACTAGGCAGAATATTCTGACAAACAAGGTAAGGTAAAAAATCAAAATGAAAAAGCCAAATTCCATTAAGATTAGCATTAAAAATTTAACATGGAACAAAACGTCTGCAACTATGCCTATATAACGCCCTGTTTTCTGAACGTTGGCTTAGCAGGCCTAATTTGTCAAAACGTACGAGTCTGCAGTTGTCGCTCCTCGCGATAGGTCTGGCCAGGCTGGCCTACAAGATCAACGGTCAACCCAAACTCTACTGCGCCTTATGATGACGTGTAAGCCTAATTGTAATTAACTGCGGTTTATTAAAAATATTCAAACTATTGGACTGGAATGCTGAAGCAATACTAGATTATTAAACTCGTAGTTCAAGTCGCACGTTAATAAATGGTTTAATTGCATAAATGACTACACACACGCATATCTTCTGTGCACACAGGAAACGAAAATATGATCTGAAAGTCGTCATGCATTTCAATACCTAAGACAGTCCAGCGATAATCAACGCAAATATCTGACTGGAACGTAACCTGATAATCAGACATTGAAATTACAAGGCAGTTGACGAACACTCCTTGGTTAATTTCCTAGCACTGCAATCCTCAAAACGCCAGCGGCGTCGGGGTTTAAAAAAGTAGCCCATGAGGGCAGAAAGTTGCAGTTTTTCTGAGAGACAATTTCCGATACTATGGATGCTCAAAATTTCAATTTTGGCACTAAAATTTCTCCAAAATAAAGGTTTTCGGCTTCAAATTTTGCATTGCTGGACAAAAATTTTCTGATAAAAAAAAGATTTTCCGACAAGCCAAAATTTAAGGGCTCCTGTCTCCCCTGTCAAAATGCCACTACAAAACGCAGTTCAAGTACACACTCTTCACATTTCACATTACAACAGTTTGTTGCAGCCTGCAAGGTTGTCTGCACACGTGATATAAAACATAAATAGAACACTGAAACAACGATATGAATTTTCTGAATTTGCTTGGTAGTTGGCCCCGTATTTATTTTTTGCAGATGTAGATATAAACACTGAAAACTGTCTCAGCCACGGTTAACAATTCAGTAAGCCATGTCTTCAAACGTCTGAAACGGAAATAAGTCGAAAGTGTTTCGTTTCGGTTTTCTTTCTGTTTTTTTCACATACGTGCGAACTGCTTGCGGCGTCAACAAGGCTTTGACAGCGTATGATAGCAACAGGACTCAGCATGTTGTCTTTTTGCACTGTTGCTGTCACATCAGCTGATGTGCTGGTCATAGGAAGAACTAAGGTCTAAGATAAGGCTGTCACGGAATTAATGGTGTTGATTCCGTGAGATAACCGCCATACCAAAAGTGACTTTAACCAGACTGTGGAATTTCAAATTGATTAGGCATATGGGATCACCTGTAGAAAAGTCTACCCTACATCAACAGCTTGTCATTAAATGCATCTATGTGGAAACGAAAGTCGCATCATAAGTTTCAGTAACTGATTTAACACCATCCAGTAAATAATGTCGCGGCACTTGGCGCGAACTGCAAGCGTCGGGACTCACTATTTACTTACGATGTATGCTTCGCAATCGTCAGTAACAATCACAGTTAAGTCTTTGACACACAAGCACACATTATCGCCATCTTTCCGTGTGATATGTTGCAAATCTGCATCAGCGTTGCCATGGCAACGAACGCCACTTTCAGCAGCCAAAGAGCAGATGCTCCGTGATAGAAAGTAAGATGTCTGAACCGAGATATCTACAGCAATCAAAGAACACGCTATAGGGTTAATCAAGTCGGCGCTACAAAACCGCACAAACAAATTAATTATTGGTATAGTACTGACAGTTTTACAGAAAAACACTATTAAAAGTATTGTTCATACAGTAATTAACATCAGTGGTATATCACGGATTTTCTCCCTTCTTCCCTTCCCTTTGCTTCCCTGCTTCTCCCCTTTCCTAAACCAATACTCAACCCAATGAAACAGAAAAAAATATCCCGAGTCCCGACAGCTTACATTCTTGTGAACTCGTTCTGTCTTCGTTTTAGTTTCACATTTCTCGGCAGCGCTAAAGGCGTGATCATAAAACATTTGTGCAACATTTTTGATGCACTACAGTTATGCTATGTGTCGTCTGTCTGTCTGTCTGTCCGTTGTCGTCTATCTGTCGTCTGTAACAAATGTATTGTGGCTAAACGGTAAGTCGTAGGAAAAACCTTTTACACGAATAACTAGCCCCATGTCCTTAACCTAGGCATGCAAAATTTCAGCTATCTGGTGCAAGGAGAACATTTTCAAATTCAGGGTTGAATGGAGAGGGTGAGAAAATGTGCGTTTTTCAACGGAAAATTGGCCACATCTGGGAAACGTGAGACATACGGCCAAGGTTACTATTAATCACTAATAGGAAGTGGCACACGAACTTTCAGATGAAATAAAAATCATCGACCTCAGATGACTTTGGAGCGTCTATGTGTCGAACGTACACTTTTGCTGCTCACTGTCAGAATCAGTCGGTCAAGGTTAGAGCTAGTAACAACATCCTTAAAGCCTTAACAGGTACAACATGGTGACAACAGAAGGAGACCATTATTCTCACATATCAAGCTATTGGCAGATCTGTGATCAACTATGCTGCACCTGTATGGGCACCAGTAATTAACCAGTCTTCGTGGAAGTGTCTTCAGACTGCTCAAAATGAGACTTTGTGAATCGCAACAGGTTGTCACAAGATGGCACACTGGGACCACTTACACCAGGAGACTAAGATGCTTCCAGTCAAATCACATTCTGAATTACTAGCTTGGTTATCCTGTTATCAGTCACACCATCCCGGCCATCATTTAACATCTCAGTCAGCCCCAGCTAGAAATATAAAGGGCACGCTTAGTAAATTTGACAGGGACGTTGTACCACTCCGTGATGACGGCATCTCTGAAGTTGAGCAATACCGTTCTGCTTTACGGACTTTTCACAGCCAAGCAGTCGTAGACGCACAGTCAAAATTTGTACCAAACAGAGTCCTTGGAACTACTCCGCCTGAATTATCATCATTCGAATGCTACCTTTCTAGATCCGTCCGCACTACTCTTGCTCAGTTATGTTCGGGTCACTGCCGGCTCCTCAACTCTTACAAGGCCCGCATCACTGCAGGCGTGACAGATGTTTGCCCGGACTGTGGAGTGGCACCACACTCCGTTGAACATTTGTTGCAGTGCCCTGCCTGCCCAACACAACTGACAACTCAAGACCTATGGAACGATCCAGACGTGGTGGGTAATTTTCTCAAGCTCGACGACAACTAACGAAGGAAAGGAGATGTGGCCTCAACAACAACGACGACGACGACGACTTTGGAGGTCAATACTGCAACAGGAACTGTATAGGCTGTAGAGCATCTTTCCTAGCGACAGCTGGGCTTTCTTGTTTATTTCACACGGTGACCTTGGCTCACACGCCTCCGATTTTATATCTGTCCACATCATTGAGTACATGCAGAAGCCTAGTACAGTAATCGATAAATGAGAACATACTTTGAACTAAGAGCGGCTGCGGCGTCGACTTCAAGCATTGACCGTGGATGTGGGATAGCCAGCGTGCGACCCTGTGGACCGGAAAGGCGCCGAAGCAACGTGGTTGAATTTCTGCCGACCGTAGACATCTGACAATCAACCACATTCTGTCACTGTCAGTCACTCAGACCCCATTTAGACAATCAATTAAATCTAAACTATAACGAGTTATAGCGCGTACACAGAGCGACTGAACTGAACTAAACTGACACGGTTTAGTTTAAAAACTGACCGACGGGCAAACAGGGCGAGCCCACTGGTCATTGGTTAAAGCGTACGTGAGCGTAGTCACGCAGGCCACTGACGCCATTAGACGGTGCTTACTGTAATGCATTACTGCTTGTCCATTGGTCAGTTTGGCAACAACTAAACCATGTCAATTCTGTTCAGTTACGTCGCTCTGTATGCGTCTTTCCAGTGTCATAAACTTCTCTGCAGCAAACTGTTAACATCGATTGATAGGTTGAAAACGCTCGCATTTCTTCAAAAAAAAACAAACGTGACAATTCTAATAAAAAAAAACTTCCACGAATTATTGACTGATGGAATGCACCCATTTTGTCAGTTTCCGAGTCCGTGGCATCCAGTTCATTCGAAAAAATAATGACTACGTTAGACGTTTGGTGCATCACTACAGAAATAAATAAAAATTCATAAAATGTTCTGGTTTGAGTGGTCTCACATGAAATGATTAACACCAGAGACACTTTATTCATCATTGCGACCATCCACTCCAATTTCTGGCTGTATGCTTATGCTTGAAGTAGTTCTGCTACTAAGAAACAATTCCGATGATATGAGTTTTCCGTGAAGAACTATGCTATTTATCCATTGTAACCAATCATCGAAGTACCGTTCTGTAGCGAGCGCAAAGAGGCCGGCTGCTGCTGACGGTGGTTGACATTGTTGTGATGGGTGATGTCAGGAACATTGTGATGCCAAGCTGCTGCTGCTGCTGGACTGCAGTGCTCCAGTTCCAGCGACCCGCCGCTCGACACATCATTCTCATCATCATCATCATCATCAATATCAGCATCATCGTCATCTGTCAGCTGCGACGCACAGTTTGACTCGTCGCCATCCGCCACGCCGTTCCCCGTCGCTATACAAGCCACAACAGACAAGCTATACTAACTGGAAGTTGGCGCGCTGGTTTTTCCATCAATTTTGGTTCTTTTACGCTTTTTTGTTTTCGCACTGAAGTCCGACAGACAGACGGACGAACTGGCAAGACGCACAACGCACATATTATGACGGCCGCATGCATAATAAGTTAGATATACAAGTATATACGACAAGATATTAGGTTTCGTTTTAGTTCGGTATATACGTACCGTATAAGTCGAGCAATTTAAAACAAATTTTTGCCATGAAATCTGGTGGTCGAGTATAATTATATGGTATCAGTTTTGTATTATAGTTTTCTCTCAGACGGCCAGCGGCCATGTTTCAACCTGCCATCACAGTCAACATTCCCCAATTCCCCTTCCTCCGCCCTCTCATCCATTTTTCTTTCCTTCCCTTCCATTTTTTCCCAGTTCCCCTCCCTGCCCCTGCCGCGAAGCGGAGTTCTTAAAATCAGCTCCAGAGTCTGTAAGCTCCCCCAGCGAAAATAAAATCCAATCCGTCTCACGTCTTTTTCACTCAACGCCGTTAATATCTGTGTTTGCGTTATAATCTGAACGTGAAAGTCGTTCAAACTGGCAAGTAAGTTTATACAGAATTTGTATGGTCCAAACTGGCCCCTATAATCGGCGGCCCTGTTCAGCATAACAACTCGAGCATCTACAGCTGGCCCTCCTATCAGATATAAACAATGACGAAAATTTTGCAACCGCACGTCACAGAGCCATGCGGTTTCCACCAAAACGCTTTAAAAAATTGCTTACGTGAAAAAGCCAGTGTTTGAATAAAGCCATTAAATATTTTTTTTTATCTGCTGGCAAGTGAGCTTTTCGAAAACAATATTAACTGCTACATTTTCGTCACCTGCGGCCGTGTCTTCAGTGTCGTTATCGTCGAAGTCGATGACTGGACTCCAGCAGTGAGTGTCCGTGGCCGGGAGTCTGGGCTGATGAAAAGCGTTGATGAAGTACGGCGGCTTCAGCGGCGAGTAACAACCTCCACCTCCTTTGACGTCATCAGTGACGTCAGGAACTGCGTCACTCGGACATGACGTCGTTGCATCCGACAACCTATCACATGGATCGCATCAACGAAGTTACTCGACCTTTACATGGAAGGACCTGAAGCCAAATTTCAGCGAGATCTGTTGAGAGATTTTGAAGAGAGAAACATTTTAGATTTCCCCGAATCGAACTTTCGACAGCGAACGACCTCTCGTTGGGCCTGCCCTGCCCCAAATTTCTAACTCATTACTGTAAATAAAATGCACACGACGTTTCCTGTCAATGTTATGTTGCTATCACAGAAGAAAAACTGAAATAAACATCCTAGACAACTGACACAGAGAAAAGAAGTAAGCCGTTGCTGACCTGTGCAGTACAGGTAAGTCATCACGCGGAGGCGGCGGAGGTAGGAACAATACAGGTCGTCGTGACAGTGAACCATATCTTCTACCTGCTGTGTACATGCAATAATTACTTTAAAAAGTACTAACCTAGATGTGCCTTGCTTACAAACTGCACTCAGAAACGCTGCAACGCGGCTTATTCTAAAAGTCAACTTGTGATGCAGTAAAAGCGCCAAGTCAGCCGTTAGCCCTCAGTCAGTTAAGAATAAGAATGTTTTACACGTTTACTCTAAAAAACATTTTAGATATTCCCACAAAGACACACAGCTATAAGTCAAATAGGCCTGATCACATTTCACGACGTGTTCTAGAAAAACGCACATAGCGTTTTTGTTTAACCAGCTAACGTTTCCGGTTACTCTAGGTCGCCAGAAATAGACAAGAATTATTGCAGCAGATCTTTTACAGGCCGGTTGCCTCAGCACGAAATAATGACAGTGTTCCTGACTAGAAACCACATGCTGTCAAGACAGATTAAAAACCCTGCAGCTTTTGTGAAATTGTATAGTATACAAAGTGGCAAAAAATAAAGCGAAACATCCCACTTTTTATTCCATGTATATTAGTCGCATGAAGCAAGTTACATTGCATACCGACACTTGTCACGATTTATACGCTGCAGCTAGTGAAAGAGTTAAACATTACCGCACTTCACTCCAATGATCCAGGCTAATTGTTTTCGAAACCACGATTGAGCAAATATCTATGTAAAGAAGGCATGTTCTTTTTATGTGCCATACCGCGTAACATCTGAAATTAGGCTATTCAACATAGTCGGTGTTTAGCTTACGGTCGGCGGGCGTGGGTGGTTGGGCGGTCGCGGTGTCTGCTGGGAAGGCAGGTGCTTGTCTGGTCATGTACGTCTGAGGTATCAGTCTCACTGCGGGAACCTGTTCCTCGTCGCAGTCGCTGAACGCTGCCATGTCGTCGTCGTCGACGTCGTCTGCGTTGTCGTCCTCTGCGCTCTGACACTGCACTGCACACCAGCACATCCCACATCGTCAACACACTGCACTAGGCCTTTTTCCTAATTATGCATCTGCGAGAGGATAGCGGGCCGTGGAAAGTAATTAGACAAAACTGATGTAGAAAGAAGTGCGAACTACGCACGTCTTTAATCAAACAGATCAGAGCGGCAACTGACAACTAGCTGCTGCGTTGCGTCGGCCCAGCTGCTGTCTGGCAGCCTTTAACCCTTTTGCTTACATTAACCCATGCACGCTCCATACAGGCCTATAGACCAGTGGCGTAGACAAGGGAAAAGAAGGGACAGGGGGCCCAGCCCCCTTAATCCCCCAGTCAAGACATAAGCACACGTTTAAAGTAAAAAAACTAAATTTGTCAATCTGGTCAGTGGATTCTCAGAAAAAAATAATTAAAATTGTTGCCACCAGATCTCATATTTTAAAGGTAAGTTCTTATAAGTTAATGCACCAAATTCGATTTCGGACGGAGCTCTGCCCCAGACCTAGCTAAGAGAGCTGACAACCCTCTTCCAGACCTAGCTGAATTTTAGAGGTCCTAGTCGGATGATTTAGGATTTCCAAAGAACTTTTCCTGTCCGAGCTAGGCCTATCGTTTTGCTCGCTTTAGCCTATAAATATTTGCAAATGTTAAATTTCTATTCTTTCCTTCATCTTTTTTTATTATTTCTTTCGTGGCAGTATCATTGTCGCAATTGGCTCTTTTTGCCTATACAATGACAGAAGCGGAAATGAGTTGGTGGATTGGTTACAAATACGTACACGAGTAATAGTAGTGGCCGTCAGCGGTGCGCGGGTCGTTGTCATGGTAACTCGCCGGTGATTCGCTCTCGGTGCCACGTGACTCGTTACTATAGCAACGAGGCGACGTCTGTGATTGGACGCAGTTAGAGCCATGTGCAGCCGCTGATTTCGGAGGTAGACTTGGTCGTCCGTAAGGTCTGTAACGTCAGTATTTCATTCAAACTGATTATTATTCGTAGCATCAGCAACTGCTAAGTGTCAAAAGCTTTATTTTCGTCTCTGTAGCTTTCGTCACATATATGCAAGCTTGATGCCTATGATTTTTTTTCATGAGAAAAATCACCACATAACACAAGTAAACGGGGCCTTGGTGACTGTTCTAATGTTTCGATTTATGCTAAATTAAATCAACATCACATTGAAGCATTAGCTTACTAAACGCCAGAGAAAAAATAGAGACTGCATACCTTGCATTTTGCTCAAACTTCAAAATTGAACCTAAAATGTCAAACACACAAAAATACAGCATTATACAAAAGCGTTAACTCACATTATAAAAAGTGCTAATTATAAAAAAATATCAAGTGTAAAATAGACACAGGCAAAATGCTTTCGGTACATTATTGTCGGCTGCTGTTTGGAATATGTCTGGAACTTTGATAGGACCACATTTCTGCAAAATCTAAAGTTTCTGGCAAACAAAACAGTAAAAACAGTTGGCAACCCTGGTGCTGTAGGGTGAGTGAAACCATAGGGGAGTGAAGAACTACGTATAATCATAATCATTAATCTTATATTGCCTTGTCTGTATCTAAGTAGGTGAGGTGAGTAAGTAGGCAAAATCTACGAAGACTGGCGGTGCACTACAATGTCCAAAGTTGCATAAAACAGAGTAATCAATGGCAATAAAAAAATTTTGCACAGCGCCAGGACAGTCAGACATGGACATGGGTCCATTTTTCATAACCCAACTCAACCCAACCCATAACTTTTGCAACCCAACCCAACCCACAACCAAAGCTAGCTGTCCCAACCCAACCCAACCCAACACGTACATATACAGCGTTTTAATATTATCTGATAAAATTTTTAGACTATTAATTTTTCAAATTTAACGTTGATGAATTGATTAATTTCGAACATGTTTTGCAATCAATCGAAACATCGCAAAAACTGCCAAATTTAATTACTGGCAAGTGCTGTCTTTCATAAACTAAAGCAAGATCAGAAAAAGTGACAATGATGTTTATATATGTTTGGTTTATATATCTACGTGGAGTCGACTGTCTGCAAGGCTTTCACGAATGCCAAGGCCGGCAGAGTTGATAGTAAGATGACCGTGAAAATGGCTCAATAGAAACAGCAATAATGAATTGAACAATAGCTGTTTAGCCTGAAATAAAACTCCTGTGTCTAAGCCTATTACAGGGGCTGCTTATAGTGTCAAGACTACCGGCTGTGTCACAGGCCTATTCTCTGAACATGCTGCCTATACAGATCAAAGACTGTGTAATAAAGTAGGTTGCTGCAGAGACTGCATGCTGTTATGTGACAGCTCGTCTGTCTGCTGCGGTCACGTTTACATCCTCTGTAACTCGTTTGATTTGGGCTAATGACAATCCACTTGACTGCGTGACCGTGAACCATTTTTTGCTGATGAAGCGTGATAGTCCACTTCAGTCTGTGATTTTTTGAAGTGCATAATAAAATAAAATAATAACATCGAACCCAACCCAACCCATGGATTGATCCAACCCATATCAATGTCTGCCTATAACACCATATATGCCAAAAAACCAGAGAGACCATATACAAAATAGAAATTCGAAATTCTAAAATGGACCGACCGTCAAGAACGGGTTGTTTGGATGTCTTGCGGTCACGGTTGGCGTGTCGCTGATAGAGAATGCCGATAACGACGCAGGACACGACAGCCAGGAGACCTATGATAACTCCAACCAGTACGACTAGGAACCAAGGCTCATCGATCATCTCTCGCCTGGCGCGATCCACCACGGCGCTACTCGACACTGCACCACGACCACACAAGCAGATTTCAGCTAACAACAGCGCTTGCAGTCTTTGTACATTAGTACCATCAATCTGCTACAATACTGTTAACACGCTGCCTCCAGTAAACAAAAACGCATTAAAAACCTGGACAATCATTTTTGAAACCACAGGAAAGAAAAGTTGTGGTAGTTTACTTAGTTAGTCTAGTGAGGTCTACTTGGTCTTATGACCACACAGTAAAATTGAAACTGAATAAAGTTCTCTTTCTCTCTTGTTCCAGCTATAATGCTGGACAAGTGGCGATACAGCATTTGGCGGCAAACAATAGGTTGAACAAATTAAGGCTAACATTTTTATTCAGCGTTTTAAAACATTTTTTAAAATATTTTTTCTGGAACGTTTTTTTACATCTGTGGCTTGTACCAGCAATGACAGCGTCAGTGCGGAGTCCTTCGCCGGCGCGGTTGAACGCTGAGACCTGGACACTGAACTGAGTGTGTCTGACTAGGTGGTAGACGACAACCGACTCGACCGTCGAATTGACTTCAATCTCCTGGCTCAGACGAGTCGTGTTGTCATAGACGTAGATCTAAAACATGTTGTCGGAACAAAGCATCAAGTCATTGTATTGGCAAAAGAGAGTAAGCCCATTTACCAGAAACAGAGATAATTGCAAAAAAACTTGTTTCCAGTTTTTTTCATGGCAGACAGGCGTAACTAGCGAGTTACCACTCAGCCGTCTACTCTATCTCTGTAATCACTCGATTCACTCAAAATATTTTACTACGATTGCAATTGATTAAAAGCAATCTCTTTTCAAAATCACAACTTCAGAGGTTGTAGTGCATTGTCAGGCTAACAAATCGTTATTTTTGCTTAATACATCTTGTACGTTTAATTAGTATTATAGGCCTACACTGTTTCTACTATTATGGCGAATAAAGATACTCAGAAGTGGCGATAACCAGAATACAAATTATACACAACATACGATAAACCGCACATATGCGGTATGATGCACATATTTTTGACAAAAAGTGTCACAGCACAAATATCTAGAAAGATCAAACATCTCTGGTAAGGACTAAGGTTACACTTTTCTTTGTGTCTGTCTGCGTTTCCTCTGCAAAATGTCGCAAAATTCTGTCAGTGGATTTCAGTGATATTCAAAGATAAAAGCCTATTTACAGGAGATAAATCAAACAGCTTTGAAGAGGACTGAGATTCTTTTGCAAATTAGTGATTTATTCTACGGAATTCTTTACAATTAGCGGACACTTTGCTTTTATGGCCGGTACAATAAAGTCGGTGATAAGACAGGTGGAAATACCCGATATCCGAGCAGAGGTCCGTTGTGGGCATGATGGGGAGGCGGTTTCCATGACAACCTCAGAGTGCTGTTATCAACCATGACAGCACGCAGCGCGCTCGGCGCTTCAGACGGCGCTGACAGCAAGTCACAAACACAACAAAACTAAACTTGTCCGCGGTAGCCGCTGTGGCATGCTGCAATATTTACAGCAATGACATACCGAGTAACGACAAGTAATTTGAGCAAAGCTCATGAGACGCGCGACAGCCTAGTAGTTCCTGTTCGCAGGTTGTCTTGGCCTATCTCCATCCATTTCGTGACAATTCACTCTTGAAATCTGCATGTGCCATAGCCACCAATTGCAAAAACACTAAAACCACCTATTTTGGGAGTTCATAATCATTCAAGGTCATCGATGTTCATACCACTAAAAAGCTTGTCACTGTATTGCTTGTTATGATAAGCAGCATGTGTGTGCCTATCTGCAACCGTTTTCACGCTACACCAGCCAATAGTGGTAAAATAACCACTTTTTAGGAGGGTAGCCGTCTTTGATGCAAACCTGCGCAGGCCTCCTTGTACCTTGGGTCAGGACTTAGACAGCTAAAATCTATGTTCAATGCTGAAAATTACACATGCAGGTTGTCTTGGTCTATTTTCAGCCATTTCGTTGCAATTCACTGTTAAAATGTGCGCTGCAGCCAAAAAATTGCAAAAAAAATTCAACAAAACCTCTCTTTTAGGGGTTCAAGGTCGTTTAAGGTCATCGATGTTGACAAATCTAAAAAGCCCGTCACCATTGCTCGTTATGATATGCAGCAAGTCTGTACTTACTTGTAACCGTTTTCACACTATAAAAACCAATAACGGCAAAATAACGCTTTTTAGAGGAGGTACCCTTCTTTGACGACCTATTTCGAAAAAAACCCCTCACTCACAGGCATGAAATTTTGTAACGATAAACTAGAGTCCTTGGGGCAGCCCACAGTGAAGATCTTGTGATCCTAGCTTGCATCGTTTTGACACAATACCGCACTGTGACAGACGGACAAACATACATACAGACAGACTCACAGACGGACGGACGCCTAAATGATGGCCAAGACGCGCTTAGCACTACGTGCTGTCGCGCGTAAAAATACGCTAGGATACTACAGAATCCAAATGCAGTTGATTACAATTTACAGATGAAAAAGTGCAAGTAACATGTACCTCAAATCAAATGAAATCAAACGAGATCAATTTCATTTGAAAATACGGCAACATGGGATTGAACCTTGAAACAGTCCCCGCGCACTGCTTTGTCACTCATCGTAATCGTTCGTGCTACTTACTTACATTCTTACCTACTTGGTTGGCTGGCCAATAGCTATCAGCCTAGCTTGGCCTGCCTTGCAGCAGCTAGCAGCAGCATGGTCCTATCTCGCAATGGTAAAGGATCCGAAAGTCCGGTCCTTTGACTTATGTCCTTGAAATTCAATGGGGTTCTTGCGGTAGTCGAAATACACTTTCGTGCAAGCTAAGTGCAGCGGTTCGTGAGTTATCGTGTTAACAGGGAAATGAACGAAAAACTTTGCGAAGACGCTAAAAACGTTAAAATTACCGGCTTGGCTGGTTCTTTCGCGCACGATGGTACTTGATGCTCCGACTGCATTGCGATGGAATGGCTGCACGTAAATGTCATACCATGTGTACGGCTCTAAACCTGCAGTTAACAAACACGTTATGCATATCTCACTTCTGCACACATTTTGGATCAATCAGCAAAGCATTCTGATAAATGTTTACAATAATATTAAAGAAATTGTGCAGTTGAACAAAAGTCAATTGCATTTGGCCTATGGCTATGAATTCAAACCTAAGCAAGTTGCTACCGGTATTTTGCGCTCACGTCAAATCAGCCACCAACCCCCCGTGCCTACGGGTTACGGGATAAATACCTAATGTGGCTGATTGGGGCGGTGGTATCAGTGGCAGATCCAAGGGGGGACGTGCGGCCCCCCCTCTTGAGCTCCTATGTA
>Ga0209367_1004643_pt1 | contig 19013 bp, 13 predicted proteins | sample WorMetLIZISLAND2_FD_187412 | JGI IMG/M metagenome (GOLD analysis project Ga0209367, IMG submission 187412) | Marine gutless worms symbiont microbial communities from Max Planck institute for Marine Microbiology, Germany - Olavius geniculatus... ... | reverse complement strand
TTTAGACTATGTTAGTGATTACCAACCAAAGTCAGCTTGTAAGGACGCCATATGCATAGCCCCATCTAAGGTTACCCAAATGATTTTTGCTGTTTTAGAGGACTGATATCATCACATCGTCCTTACACACAGTTATAAACTGGTAAGTTTTTTTACGTACATAGTCACTAAGGGTTTGTTCATTACTTGCAGCGTGGTCTTGGTGTATGAAAATATACTCATGAACAGCCGGCTGGGTAACAGTAGACGTAGGACTGGACTGCGTGCCAAATTTGGGGGAGGGTGCATGGGGCTTGCTCCCAGCCCTTTGCCCATCAAGGGCCCCACGCAACAGGTTGGATATCTTAAATAGTCCTTCATCAACACAAATGATATAATCAATAGTTAAAATTCTAATAATTTTGTTCTTATACTGTTAAATATTGACATGACGTAATAACTGGCTGAATGCTGTAATTTGCTGCTACCACAGATTAGGCTGTCGTATATTCACAAATGCAAATGAGAAATTCATAAATATATTTGTCAAGGCTTTCACAAAATCGGATGCCACGGAGCCCCAGTTTGGCAAATCCAGCTACAGACTGAAAAAGTTTCATGCAACAACCAGCCTGATTCAAACACTGCTTGCGTTAGTGCACCGAATCATTTCGGCTTAATGCTCTATGACGTCATAAATTACAATGACGTCACTTTCACAACCTGCTCACACGAATACGCAAAGAAGGTACCTTTCACTGATATACAGACAATAAAAAGTTTTAGTGTAATATATTGAGGCTCAAAACTTTTTGACCGCCTGCCATATTTGCATGAAGTCGTTATTGACTTGAGTGCTGTTATTTGCGGCAAACACAAATTTAGGCTATCACATATTCTCGTATGCAAATAAAATATGCACAAACGTATTTGTTAGGGCTTTCATAAAATCAGATGCCACGATCCTCTGCTTTGGTAAATCCAACTACAGATCGAAAAATTGTTATGAAACAGCGAGCCTCGTAGTTAGCTGTCGATCAATTGGAAACTATGTGCAAAATGAGAGGCAACTTGTATTTCGTATTAAATTTACTATCAAGTTTGTGATAACAAAAGTTCAAAATTTTTTCTGCTCGCTTCGCTCGAAGATCATTTGTACCTCCGTTTTTAAATCTGTTCCACCACCCTTGTTTCTGGTGTTGTAAGTTGGTAAAGCATTGCTGGAATAACTATGAAAAACATACTTGAAAGTCCTTGAAAAGTCCTTGAATTTTTCCCCCAAAATGTGGCCACCCTGTGAAAATGCTAGTTGCTAGTACTGACATGGTCCATCTCGTGGTTCAAATTCTTGCACTGATCCTCGTGGGCTCGGCGGAGTGCTGCAGACTGGCGCTCCTGAGCCGACTGCTGGCGACGTCGCTCGTCAATGTACCGCTTCATGTTGTTTTCATTTAACTCACGAATCCGCCTGCCACCAGATGCCACTCAATCACTCAACACCTACCAGCAACTACGGGTGTGCGGGCGAAAAACGCAATGTTTTTAAAAATGAACCTTCCATAACTTTCTACTTCATTCAGTCGGTTTTCCATAGTATTCACAAAACCACCAAATCGGTGTCCATGAGAATCGCAGTCAACAAATGTAGTGCACATCTAAGGTGAACAAGAAGCCCAGCTGTCACTAGGATAGCCAACCGTACTAGTTGTCAGTGACCTTCAAGGTCATCCAAGGTCAATGATTTATATGTCATTTGAAAGCCAGTATGTGACTTCCTATTAGTGATCAATAACAACCTAGGCCCTATCTTGCTCCATTTAGCCACAGTACATCCATGACAGACAGACAGACGGACAGACGACAACCATGACAACTACTCAACCGTTAGTTAAGTACGGTGGGCTAAAAACCAATATATTAAATTTTGTATAATCTTAATAATTATGTCTAAATCAATTCTAGGGGGTAGTTGACTAGCTGACTGTTGATACCCGGTAATTGAGGGCCTAGCAAAAACTACAACAAAACAGATGCATACCAATTCTGAACCAAATCTGCAGCTTATACAATGAAAATCAACCAATAACAATTCCAAACCAAAAACCACAGTTTTTCTAAAAATCGAACTGAAGCAAACTTCAAAAAACATTCTACACACCCCTACCAGACTAACGACAGATCAAGTAATAGAATACACTTGTGATTATGGTGAACAAATGAGTAAACCACTAGGGACAATAGAAAATCATGGCAACACGGAAATCACGGAAACCGTGGTTTTCATCAAATGCTGTGATTTTGGCAAAATGCCGTGTTTTTAGCCAAAATGCCGTAATTTTTGCATTTTTTACTAGAATGTTTTGTTTTTAATCAGCATACTTGAAGTTTATCGTATGATTTTAACAAAGAATATTTAATCTTGCCTTTGCTACCATTCCGTGTGCTTTGTTACTTTCTAGCTTGATATATGAGCCTGACGTCATTGTAAAAAAGTATTTTAATGCTCTGCGGCGACAAAATTTCTCAGAAAAAACCTTCCTCTGCATGTACTGATGGTCGTCAATGCTAGATGTTGAGTTTTATAGACTGTATAATGGTCTTTGGGCCGGTGATTTGATGCCGTATCTTTGCCGTGATTTTTGCCATTTTCGCCAAAGTTTGCCGTGTTTTTTGCTATTTTTTGCCGAGATTTTCCACTGTCCCTATAAGCCATACAATGAATGAATAAATAAATAAGTCAGACCGATCTCTCTCTGCTTTATTCTTGACAGACTTGTCGGACATGACAGACTTGACCGATTCCATCGAATGCTTCGCCTGCCGTGCCTTTAACTCTTTCTTCTCTCTGTCAGTCACACAATCACAGTGCTGTTCAGTCCTTTGAAATTTTTATACACACATACTCCACCCAAAAGGCACAATAAATATTGAATAACTTCCAGGAAAGCAAGCATTCACCAAATTAATGAAATGTTAGCCAGTTTATATGTGAAAAGCTGATAAACAGTAACAACAGATTTCAGTATCAATCAAAATAACAACTTCAATTCAAAATTCTGCATAAAAGGTTAATCACAAGTGTTCCTTGGGAGAAATTTCAGACCACAGATATGACTCAACAAAGCTTTTCAACCAATTTTGGCTGGAAATGGATTATTAAAAAAGGTTTGAAGCAAACGACATGGTAGCTGATGACCCAGTAACATGACTGCAGTTACAAAGTCAAGTACATACTTGTACATACCTCCACTTTTAAATCTGTTCCGCCACCCTTGTTTCTGGTGCTGTAAGTTGGTAAAGCATTGCTGAAATAGGTATGAAAAACACACTTGAAAGTCCTTGAAAAGTCCTTTAATTTTCCCCCCAAAATGTGCTATTTTACTGCCGATATAACACACAAACAATGCGCTACTGCTGTACTTTTCCTGTCGAAGTTCCAGCTCTCTGAGCTGTAAGTCCTGGGCTTCCTCCATGAGTTCCTTGAGCAGATCGGACAGCTGCGAGATGTGAGTTTTCAGCAGTTCGTGTTCCTCGGCCATCTGACGCATCACCATGTCCGTCCACTCCTTGGTCTGGTCGGCGACCATGTCACGCACCTAACAACACAACACAGGCAACAGCATGCATAGCGTGGCTTAGTGGTGCAATCGCTAAGACGCTGCACTTACAATCAATCCTTGTCAAATGGTTACGACGTAAACGGTTGACTGTCTATGGACAGGTAAACCAGATCGGCATGAAACTACCAACTCGGGTCAATTCAGCTTTCCAAACAATCACTACAGACATCTGAGATGACGGAGCACTGCAATCCAGCTTGCAATCCACTGCAGCACTGAATGACTCTGATGGACTGGACAGCAACATTTTATGCATTACATAATATACGAAAATCTGTTTACCGAGTGCACGTCAGTAAATATGTGAATATAACATTTTCGTGATTTTCTACACCAAAGCTTTTCTTTCCGTCCAGAATTTTAATAACATTATTACACAGTGTATAGGTTTTTTTCTGTAGAATGATTATATGTCAAACCACAATGTCATCTACACAAAAGCAGTTTAGAAGCTGTATATGAAACAATATTTTATGCAAACTGTCATTTGTTGTGTCCACGCACAATGTCGACTGCCAATCAGCGTGTTAATTTGTTATTGCATTCATTTCTCACTCGTAATAGATCTGTGCTCGTTAAAGCGTATATTGCATACGTTCGGCCCATTCTAGAATATGGCTCTGTGGTTTGGTCACCTTATAAGACTGGCGATATATCCTGCATTGAGCAAGTACAGCGGTCATTCACCAAGCGTCTCCCAGGCTTAAAGAATGTTGCCTATCACGACCAGTTGGCTGTTACTAATCTTGAAACCCTTGAATCCAGGCGACTTTATGATGACTTAGTAATGCGTTACAAAATCGTTTTTAGACTAATTAATGTTGACTTTCACACATTTTTTCGTCTTGCACCCTCAAACAACACTCGTGGTCACCGTTATAAATTGTTTGTGGAGCAGTCAACAGATAATGTGCGTTATTATTTTTTTAGTAGACGTGTGGTTAATGTATGGAACCATTTACCATTTGATACTGATTTTTCTTCCCTTGCTAGGTTTAAAGCTGCTTTAAAACGTACTGATTTGTCGAAGTTTTTAACCTATTGTACTGATTAGGATAGTTGTCAGTGCTTCGTATGGAGCCTTTCTGTCCTTGCCTGACATTGTAATCTTATTCGTACCTGTGTTTAGCTTCTGTTCTTGAATGTCAGTGCTGAACTAATAAATAAATAAATAAATAAATAAATAATCTTCTGAGTCAAATGAATGACATCAAAACTGAAATACTTATATAGGCTACAGCTAGCATGTGAAGAGACCTTGGCTTTGTGCAGAGTGACGATGGCTTGAACACGGTCATCAGCTTCAACAGCAGCAGACTGCTTCACCGACACGTTCACCACCTCACTACAACACGAGTTACGCATTTTATACATTATGCTTTATATGTTAAACCACAATGTCCACAGCCACCACCGCCATCATCGGGATTGAACAAACCAAAACATGCCGAACCTGGTGGGTTTTATTGACTTTTGTGGGTTTTAGGTTTTTCAAAAAAAGCCAAATTTAAGCCTTAGCTGAATACAGTCATGAAATTTCGCCATCTAGACAACTGCAAGGCACAGACAGCTAATTTGTGTTTACCTTTTCTTCTTTCCAGTCTTCTCGGTGACTTTCTCAACCTGCAGTTTTTCCTTCTCCTGCCCGGCGACCATTTTGTCCATGACGGTGCACTGTTGTTTCTGCAGGACGGAGCGCTCCTTGACATGCATCTTGTTGAGCAATTCCAGCTCCTTCTGCTGTTTCTTCACTAGCTTGACAAACATTTTGTCAGCTCGCAGTGACTCCACTGTCACCGGCTCAAACCCAATCTCATCCGCTGTACATGCACACGCACAGTGCATAAAAATACGCCCAGCATCTGCTGTATGCTTACAGCCATTTACGTTCTTTAAACAGCCTGTTAACAGTCTGTAAACTAAAAGGCACCTGTGTGAAAGTGCATATCTCCACCAAGTAAATTTCTGCAAAATGATAGTTGAACAAATTTTCATCAACTTCTTCTTGCAAATTCATAGGTTTAAAGTTTTAAAAACTTGACCGTAATACAAAATATATCATTATTAGTGGAATAAGAAACTACAACAATAAGACTAACTTCATGGTGAGTTTTTCAGTAGTTTTTTCCGGCTAGTATACATAATAAAACCTAATAGAGTTCTGTGGGTGTCTTCACTTGTGTTATTTCACAGTTTGACTTTGACAGAACATAATCAGCTAACCTTTCTTATCTTTCTTCTCAGCGGATGCAGTGGCTGGCTGTGAGCTGGTGGTAGAAGGTCCAGCAGCAGCTGTAGGTCGAGCCTGTGAGGCTGTCGTAGTCTTGCTGCTCTCAGCTAAGGCAGCTATGGCTGCTGTTGCTGCCACTGCCGGTGTTTGCTCAGCTGTTTGCTGCTGCTGCTGCGGCTTTGCTGACGCCGACGATGACGTCAATGCCTCGTCACTGATGTCGGTCTCGTCAAAACCCATTCCCTTCATCTGCTTCGTTCTCTTTTCCGCCAACGACATGAACTGGATCGGCGTCGACAGTCGGTCCACTAGATCTAAAATCATCAGTTTCAGTTTTCACACATGGTGCACACGTCTTGCCACAAGTTACTACATTATGCTTCCATGTCTCTCAGTGAGTAAACAAGTAAAATTGTATTGAACAAGTGACCTGCTGTGAATCATATAGGTCAGAAGATCATACAACTTGAAATATGTACGATGAATATTTAATGAAATGGGCTTCAACTTGCTGCATTAGGCGAATGGTGAGTAAACAATCTACTTATTTACTCTGTCTATGATTGAAACTAACTAGTAAAAATAGACAGAACCCAACGCAATACCATATCACACCCATAATGACACAGCAGATTATCATACCACCAAGTCCTTCAGGCACGTAAGTTTTGAGGATGATGCGACAAAACACGGTCGGTAATGACAATGGGAAGTTGCCCTCAGTGCGTAGTGATATGTGCCGATAACCTTGCAACAGTAGCAAACACATCAACAAAAACAAGTAAAACATTTGCCAATGATATAATCTCTACGACGCACAAAATGACAATAAAATACGACAGCATATTGATGCACAATAACATAATGAGTAGTATTCCAGTATGTAAATTGTTTTAAGATATTGTGGATGAAAACAAAACCTGTCCAAAGCCTCCCCTCCAAAGCAAACTACTGTACACTCTGATACTGCTGTCGGCAAATATTGATGGCGCATATGTCTCAGTGTTAACCTTCTGTCACTTGGCTGAATTACGCATACACATGAAAAATAACAACAAGATCATTAAAAGGAGCAAATTTCTTTAAAACATTGCTTACACAGTGATCCCATGAGACAAATGACCACTACACTAGTACTAAAGTCGGCTCCACTTATATGCACATCAGTTATAAGCACGCTCCGCTTACTTGCACGACGTGCATCTAGTCCTGTTTGGGTTTATGTTGAGTCAATGGCAGTCAACTTCGCTTATAAGCACCGGCCATATATGCACAATTCGGCTATTTCGGCTATTCGACTGTTTCCTGTGGCATAGAAGGCCGCCTATTGTAATTGCATGTTGTAAATGACTGTAGTGGTCCTATGAGCTAACTACGGTTAAATACACGCTCCGCTTACATGCAAGTCAGCTTGCGGTCCCAAGGTCGTGCATATAAGTGGAGTCAACTGTATTGTGTGGTGCAAACTTCACATGGTACTTAATTACCTGCTGCACAAAACTGTATTAAAATTCATGTTGAAACGACTGGCAAATTTCACTAAGATTGGTCCAAAATTGTGGTCACAACCCTGTCCAATCCGACACAAGTAAACACACTACGCCTAACCATTTTGACATTAAACAGTAACATCAAGCAGACAAGTTAATATGAAATTGAATTCGAGTTCATCGTTTCATTTAGTTTCTGAGACGGATGCACATCTTGAAAGTCAAAGCCGAAACATCAACACTGCTGTAAGGAGATAACTTGATCTTTGAAACTGCAAGTTGTCGTTTCTTTACATGCTAGCAATGAACTATCACAATAATAAGGTCGACTAGTCAACCAAACAGCCGACGAATAGCTTTGACTAACTGACTAGCGAAATAGTCGATAGCAGCAGCACTAATACGCTAACCATTCAGCAGCAGTTGCTACCATAATAAAATCTAACACATGTGACTCTCACCGGCTTGAAGGCCATCGAGCGGCAAAATGCGCTGACCAATCAGCTTGCCGGTCTCCTCATAGACTGCAATGCGGAACACCGCCAGGTCCGGTAAAACCACCTGTAACAGTGTACCATAATGTATGTTCTTTAGGCCTAACCCTACATTTAAATCATTTTAGTATTAAGCCACTTGGTATTGTGTGCCAATTTGGAGCCCGTATTATAGAAAGGATATTGAGTTAGTTGAGGGAGTTCAACATCGTGCAACTAAATTGATTGACAGTGTAAGAAACTTACATTACAAAGAACGTATTAAAAATTAAATTTAATGACATTAGAAAAAACAAGGCACAACAGTGATTTACTAGAAACATTTAAAATTATTAATGGTTGTTATAATTTGCAATCATATTTATTTTTTACATATGATGAAGGTCAAAGAAGAGGTCATTCAAAGAAACTAGACAAGCCAACAGATTATAAATGACCACTTTTAGAGGGGTACTTCTCTTTGACACCCACGTGCGCAGGCCTCCTTAAATCTAGAGGGTCCAGACTTGGACCGTTAATCTACAATCCATGCTGAAAATTTCATATGCAGGTTGTCTTGGTCTATCTCCAGCCATTTCAGCACAATTCACTCTTGAAATGCGTGTTGCAGCCCAAAATCGTGAGAAATTCACTAAAACCCCCTATTTCGGGGTTCACGGTCATTTGAGGTCATCAATGTTCACATTCCTAAGAAGTTCGTCGCCAGTGCTAGTTATGATAAGCAGCATGTCTGTGCCTATCTGCAGCCATTTTCATGTTAGACGAGCCAATGACGCTAGAATAACACTTTTTAAGGGGGTGCCCCTCTTTCTCCCCCTCGTTCGTGAGAACCCCCTTCACTCAGTGGCATGAAATTTTGTCACAAAATACTAGAGACTCTAAGCTATCATATGGTGAAAACCTGAAGTCTCTATCTCAACTGGTCTTAGAACGGTATTGGGTTGTGACACGAGGACAGACAGACAGACAGAGAGAATTACCATAGCTAATATGCACTAGCTATGCTAGCTCTCGCGCGTGAAAACCAATTACAGTCGATTTTTTTCAGCGTGAAATGTATGTTTTTCTCGTAGAAAAACCAACCAAAGCAAACACCGACCTTTCTAAAGACGAAAGGCTCTTCATTGTAGACGGGATTGAGTCCGTTGTTCGGGACGGTGCGTGTCCTGAACTCCTTGCGTATTGTGTCGGTCGGTAAGCCGTACATGTCCACCTCAACGTACGTCCCAACCTTCTTGTCTGACAGAAACTGACCTGAGATGACCTGACCCAGATAAACAAAATACACGCAATACAATCTCGTCATCATCGCTGTCAGCTCGACTCACACTGGCACTGCTGCAGTGGCTGCTGCTAGTTGTACCAATGCACAAACTTTAGCGAATGCCTTAACGTCACGTCACAGCAACAACAGTAGCTAGTTCAGCTCTGTGCACGTAAAAAAGTAACGTAAAGTTCTTCCCGAGCCTTACGACCTATAGGGCGATGCTGATCTCCATTTCCTAAGGCCCTCAGTTAGACACCAGTTTTTACACTGTGAGACCACAGATATGAGGCCAGTGTATCGCGCGGTGTGCCTGTTTACGTCCCAGCGGTGAAGCCGGTACCAAATTATACTGCACATGTGTGTGAACAACTTGCCTAAGGTCGTTACCCGGCAGTGTTCCGGTGCGGAGGTGAACCTGTGCCTCTGAGTTAGCTCAGGATTACAAGTCCGACACGTTACCGTTAGACTACCGAGCCACACTGCATGAGCAAATCAACAAAAAAAAGTGAGCTCAAATAACATCAACGACAGCAGCATCGCATATCAATAAACTAAAGCATCAAATGCTGATGACACACTGTTTACTGCACACTATCAGACTGATCATCATCACAATGACACATCATCAGCACAATGTTGATTGCATTGCCTACCTGGACAGAGCAGTGAGCAGCAATCACTCCATCGACAGGACTCTCTGAGAACGGATCAAAAGTCCGATGTTTCCTTCGCATGAAGTCCGGCTTCAACAAATAGCTACTCACACATGCACATTAAACACAGACACTAAGCTTGAACAATATTCAACGTTATCATTATTCTCTGACATTAACTTACATCAATGATACTACATTATGTAAACAGCCTCTCTCATGCAGAACAAGAAAAGCCCTGCTAATGCAAAGGGGAACATGCAACAGCCATGGTGCATGTCTGAAAGCCCAGTAAAACAAAGTCTAAGTCAGTCGCCAGAGGGCGCCAGACAAGCTGCGGCTATAGCGTCTATAGTGTTTTAGTCATACTCAACAGAGAGCGTGACGTGTCTCGCTCAGCCAACGCCGTATCAACTCTCGTTTAGCACCCTCGTTCGGGGTAACCCCTTTCAAATTTATGTGAAAGCTTTACGGTTCCTGAAACTAGAGTCTTCCAGGCAGCTGATGGTGAAGATTTTGTGATCCTAGCTTGCACCTTATTTGACTGATCCAGCCGTGCGACGGACGGACAGATGGATGGACAGACAGTTAAGACGCGCTGAAAACAGTAGCTGCTGTTGCATGTAATTACACACTATACAGTTCTGCACACGATTAAAAACTGTAAAAAATTCACTCACTGTAAACATTATTAGTATCACAGAGTAAACACTGCCAGCATACCCGCAATTGCCATTATATTCAAACTTGCCCTGGTTCAGCTGCATAGCAAGATCTGGAGTTTGGAAATTCAGTGCAACCATCTGACAGCCAGTGTTCCAAAAAATCTGCAACAGTAACAAAGGAGAAAACTCAACACACTCACAAAACACTGATTCATTCATACTGATCACGATCCATGCTTGAAAGCAACAAAAATAAAGAATAAACACAAAGAAAGAATAAACTGAATGAATGATCAATCACCTGTGGCATAAAGTTACTTGAATCAACTCGACCTCCCTTTGGATAAATTCGACTCATCTGTCGCTTGTTGTAGCTAAAAGCAGATCTAAAGAAAATAACAAAAAACTGGACAGAAGTGAAAATAGCCAACAAACATATGCAGACACCAACACAAATGTGCCTCATCATACACTGAGACATAAACACGCACAGCAAAGCAGCTGACAACAGATAACAAACACTATCACGTTCTAACACTGATCTACATATTATTACTTGGCCAAGTTAATCCAGTTTAAGCCTTGTCCACACAGCTCTATCAAACAGATACTACGACTGACCGCCGTTGCAATGTTATACAGAAGCCAGACACATTTGTCACAAAACTGCCTGCGGCAAAATGTTCACTGCAGCAGTGACTAGCATTGCTTGTGGATAAATAGAAAAATTTCAAGACTAGATAATTTCAGTTCACAGCTGAACAACGTCAAGGATACTTGACAAATTCAACGGGAGCTTGCTTCAAACAGCCGAGAGCAACAGACTCGTTGAACGATGACATGTGATAACAGATATTCTTCTCTGTCAACATCACATCAATCACTTCCATGCATAAGCAGTTAACAATGAAAAAACGCAAAGTCTATCCAGAGCTATAAGTTCCACAGGGCAGCACTATTCTCCATTTCCTTAGCCGTAAGCCAGACGTAAGTTTACACTGCAAGATCACATATATGGGCGTTATGCATTGTGCGGTGTTCCTGTTTACGTCCCAGCTTTTGCTGGTACTCATTGCGCCCACCCATGGAGGGATGGCCAGGCTGAGTTAAAAACATCTGAATTAAATCAATACGACCATTCACTAACACGAGTGACCAACGACTGTGCTGCTGTACAAGTCGAGCAGTGGTATAAAGCTTAAATGCCGTACGCAACCCCAACGTCAATCTTGACCTCCTAAGGGTCAGCTGGCCAAAAAACGTAACGTAAACTTTACGGCTTTCAGTATGCTATGGCTACCCACATGGCATACGACATCTGCATCAGTTCTTCACTACTTTTTCTAGCCTACTTATTCAACACAAAACTAATTTAAATGCAATTATATCTTTATACAGCACTGTCATTTTAGTAGTGACTAACTGATGATAACCAGTTCTATCTGATTTTGGAGCATTTCTTGTCTGCTAAACACATTTCCCAAAACTGTCATTTCAACACTTCACGCAAAATTATCCAGTGATTATGACCTGGAACACAGAAAAAGACTAAATAAGAAATAACTCAATGACTGAAGATCCAGCATATAGCATGTAGCAGTTATAGTTCAGTATGAATTTGTGCATTTACCTTCAGCAATGTCGAAACCCTGGAACTTGATGGGTTGTGCATAGTTGACCATTGATGAGAGAAGAGGGTGAATGTTGGTCGTGGCGCCGGTGTACTTATAATGTGTCATCAGTTCAGCTTCTTGTTCAGCCGTCAACCCCTCGCCCACCTCCGCTGCAATCTCCTGCCAACACAGCATCATTACAATTATGCCTTCGGGGCCAGGGTTTAAAAAGTTGTAGCTGTAAGCTCAACTTACTTATAAAGTGCTGCAGTTGTACAACGTGTTACCAGCTACTGCATCACAGACAGCACTTGTCGCTGCTAAGAGTCTAATAAGCTATCAATCGATGAATAAAAAACTTTGTATAGTGTATCTTACAGAGTCTTGAACAGCAGTGCTTAACAATAAAAAATGCAAGGCCTAAACAATACAGCAACAAACCTAAAAAACTGTAAGATAAAATCTACCTAGAGTTAGGTCCCAGTACTGTTATGAAACCTATCACATTTCAACTCTTGCGAACTATTCACGACCAGCAGACAAAACATTACATCTACTACATCTACAACTGCAGCTTCAGGCAGCATGGCAGCTGCTTAACATGGATCAACATTTCACACCTACACTGTAGTTTATGCACAAAATAACTGCCATCCAACAAGCAATATGCTCCTATCACAGATTAATCTGAATTTTGGTACAATAACAAAGATCTGCAAAACAGTTCGCCATTTACAGTTTGAACAGCACCATCTATTAACACTTTCTGGCTACACCCGAGACTCACCTGTTCTCTAGCAACACTGTCCGTCACCATCCACACCTACAATTTAATTTCCTGTTTGACATATGGCACATTACTAACATACTTACTTACTTACTTACTTATAAAGATCCACACAGAGGCGGCAAAGTGACACCTTTTTACTGGTGAGCTTGAGGCCAGTCTGTTTGTCATCTTCGTTCTCAGGATGAGCGTTAAAGACTTCAGCCGACGAATTCATAGAATCTAAAACAACCCGTCAGTACTCACTCAGTTGATGACTTGAGAACAAAAAGTCACTCAAATTTGATCAAAATAAGGATGAGGAATAAAAGACAAATCAATTGTAAAATTCACTTACATGCATGAACCGATTAACTATGTGACATCTGGTCAAGCAATGTAAGCATTTTATGCACATAGAAGACATTTCTGAAATAAACTGCACACTGCATTATGTCTGTTTTACACTGCCACTCAATGGCTATGGCCACTGATATCATCTTCAGTATATTTTATAATCTTACAAGTATTACATTTTCAACATAACACTGTAGGCTAGAGATAGCATACACCAGGAGTATACACGCATACATGCAGGCCGCATGCACGAAAACATCATTTGCGGCCCGCGACATTATCTAATATTCTAACATTTTAAAAGCTTGCGATAAAAATAAGTCGTTTTATTCATTTTACAGCATTTTTCTTCAAGTGAGTAACCCAGCGAAACTACTATTTTTAGCGGAATGGCATGCTGGTGCTGACAGCGACCAACGTTGGCTTTGGTCTCTCTCCTTCCTTCCCGACGTTTTCAAGAGTTCAAGGATCTTGAACCACACGTTGCACACTCTCTGCAGGTTTCTTCCAAATGCTACCAAATCAGTGGTCAGAGTTCGCCGGAGATGTTCGTTGGAGACAAAGAAAATCTGACGTTTGGAACTATACTGCAAATGTAACTTTTGTCATTTGTATTAGCTACTGCATTTACTGCGTTTTGTCTCGACTCTAAAAACAATGTGGCCCATCGACTGAGTGATATTTTGTAGCGTGGCCTGCACCCTCAAATGAGTTTGAGACCCCTGGCATACATTATGCCATGCTGCTCACTTGTTATGCAATATACGAACATTTTCCAGATTTAATACATAACTGTTGTTACCGCACTATTAACCACTAATAAACTACTAGTTACTACCATTGGCTTGGTTTAACTGGACAATTCTCCATGGATATCACAGAGCAGGCCACAGTGGACAGTGGACTATGCAATGTCAACATAAAAAATTGCAAGTCCTTCATGAACTATAAGGCCTAAACAGCACTGATCTCCGTTTCCTTAGCCCTCAGCCAAACACCAAATGAAATCGTGAGACCACAGATATGGTACCAGTGCATCACACGGTGTGCCTGCTTATGTCCCAGCTTTTGCTGGTATTCATTAGGCCTAGCCATGGAAAATGACCAATGGTTACATACCGAGATAAATAGCTTATCTGCAGATGGTCACCCATCTAATACTAATACTAACAGGCTTGGCATAGCTCAGCATCTATTAACTTTGCCAATGCAACCAACAACGTTATCAACCAAGCCATACCATCAGCTAACCCGCCAACAATGTCAAGACACGTGGCAATGAGAGGAATGAAAGAGTCAAACCGATGACATGTGTAGTTGGATCGTGATCTTCAGTTTCATTGTCGTCGAGAATTGCTTTTTCCTGACCCTGCATGTACAACTCCAGCTGATCTGAACACACGGCATCTCGACTCTCAACTCTCACTCAACATCAGACAATCGGAAATACCATTTTGACACTAACGAACTTACACAATTGCAGTTACTCCAAGTAAGGCTGTGTTGCCAGAACGTCTCCTAAGAAATGAGCCACATTGCCAAAAACATATCCCCAAAAAATGTTCCCCTGCATTAACTGACGGACTAAAAAAATGGCAATTAGCACAGTTCAACATTTGACCTGTGGAGAGGGTACCCAAATGTCAGGCCTGAGCTAGACCTTAAAAATTAGGTACCCCTCCAAAAAGCTTTGCTTTGGCCCAAAGAGTATGTGCAGCAAATTTAGTGCTTTGAGCCAGGTGGCAACAATCATTGCTATAAGCCACCCCACTATTTGCACTGCCGCAGCAGGTTCTTTTTACGACCACAATTGTTCCAGAAAACGTAAAACGTAAAGTCCTTCCCGAGCCTTATGGCCCACAAAGCGGCGCTGATCTCCGTTTCCTAAGACCCTCAGCCAGACACCAGTTTTTACGCTGCAAGACCACGAATACAGGGCCAGTGTATCACACAGTGTGCCTGTTTACGTCCCAGCGGTGAAGCCGGTACCAAATTATACTGCTTGGTGACATAGGCACATGTGTGTGAACAACTTGCCTAAGGTCGTTACCCGGCAGTGTCCTGGAGCGGAGTCAAACCTGCGCCTCTGACTTACCTCAGGATTACAAGTCCGACACGTTACCGTTAGACTACCGAGCCACACAACTGTTCCTATCACTTGATAATCAGAGTCCACAAACAAAAAAATATTGACTAATTATATTTTTTTTGATCAAAAAATCACAATGCAGCACAGAAAGCAGAGGCGGTGAAAATGCAGCAATTGACGAAAAGATAACAGATAACTTGTGTTAGCTGTTGCTACTTTGATAAACATCGATTTGTGCTAATGCACAACAAATGATACTTGAAAGACGCAAGTAAGTTTGTCACATGTTTGCCAATCAGCCATCATAACAGCAGTAAAAACTGATGTTCATCATGTCCACGTAACTGATCAAATCTAGACTAGCACATTAGTACAAAGGGTTAAAAAAGTACAGTATTGAAAGCAAGAGACACAGTCATAGTCCACTGCTCCTCCTATCAGTCTCATGCTACATACCCGAGCAAACATTAAACCGAGACATTTTCCAACAATGCAACAAACACTCACGTTTCTCATCTTCAGCCTTTAAGCGCTTGTTTTTAATGAGAATTTTACGCCTGAGCTGACTCGGTGACGGAAGAGGCATCCCTGGCTCCAGCTGAAAACCGACAACACATAACGTACCATCATGTTACAAAGTATAACTCAAACGGATGATACTAACCACATCGCTGACTGACATTTCGGACTACTACTTTAGTCTCAAAAAGAGAAACTTTGTCGACGATCATGACTTTTGGTCAACCAAAACTACAAGAAATATGCAACGAAGGCTCTTTTGGCAACTCAGCTCCAGGTAAGACTCGATATTTAGTAAATAAACTGCTTTAAACCCCAGCCTGCAAAGGTAAATAACCAAAATCAACCTTCTACTAAAAGTATTACAGTGATCTCAGCCACTAGCACAAAATCATGCAGAAACTATGCTCTCCATAATTAAACAATTAATTTCAAAGTATGTTCTTTTCAACATCAAATGACTTCAAAATGCAGTATATTTTAAAAACTGTCTGTTTACATACTTGAATACAATGTTCAGCCTATACATTTATTGTCATCGTAAACGAGGTACACAAAAAAGAAAAAATATCAAATAATACACAACTGAGAGATTAAAAACTGAATATCAAAGTCCAGCAGATTCAAATAAAATAACGGATTTCAAATAAAAATCAGCTTATTCTCATCTTGACACAATCTTTCTCAAACTGCTATTAAATAACTTTTTATGAAGTTAACAGTCACTAACAAAATTTTCAAAAAACAAGAATTAGTTAGTAAGCAGGCAGACTAAATACTCATTGATACAACAATTATAACACAATACAGAAACAAACAGGCATCAAAATAAATCACAAGAACTAGATAAAATGGCAAGATAAATTTAACTGGCATTACTCAGATCTAGAGCTGGCAAGGAGAAACAAAAAACGAGTTACCGGCGTAGTGTCAAGTGGCCGCCGCAACAGATATTCATCAAGAATATCTTCACAGTATTTGGCCAATTTGAGCTGCTGGTATTTGCTACATTTCACACACCAAACAATCCTCTAAATTCATACAGAATGTGTTGGCATATTCACGCACACACTGTCAACTATGTCGTCGAGATAAAGCGATATACTGAGAGTCTGTTACAAACGTCATACTACAGCTTATGATATCTGCAATGGTCAACATATAATAAACCTTTCACAGGATACAATTTAACATAACACTGATATAGTAACTGGCACATAAAAAGCAGACTAATGAAAGTCTACAAAATGACACAAAAGCCAAGATAAGTACAAGAAGAGTGTCTCATCAAGAAAGTTTCACAAACCTGCAATGATTCTCAAATGATAAAATAACTGGATAGTCTGACGTGACAAAAGCCGTGTCACGAATAGCCACAATCACATCCTGGCATAACATGCAACAGAAACATTTCAAGAAACATCGAAAAAAAATAAAACTTCAGCTGAAACCCAAGAAAGCACAGTCCAGTGATTAATGATCACCTAAAATCCTTATTTATTTATTTATTAAACAGAGTAAACTGCAGCATTCTGTATAAGGCAGAGTTTTACAAATTAATTACTCTACGTGCTAAAAAATTCCAGCGAGCTGCTTTCATCATCATCATCATTTCTGGCAAGCACCACTAAGAGTGTGTAGTGCCGAACGTAGACATCAATCTCCAGAGTGGACGGTTCTGAGCCAAGTCAACTGCGTCGTCCATATTGAGGTCGCTGGATTTCAGATCCTGCTCAATGGTTTTCATCCATGTAATATGAGGACATCCCAGTGATCTCCTCCAGTTTCCTGCAGGGGAAGCTGTTAAGAGCTGCCTTGGTCTATGAAAAATCAAAAGCTCCGCCAGATGAAGTTTCTCTGTCGCCAGTCCCATGACGTGGAACTCACGACCAAGACATCTGCATGATTCCTGTAAGTTCACATCTGTTACTGGCTCGGCAACTAAATAACTGGTTAACTCCGACAGCAAGTTGTTGTTATTGTTGCTGTGCTGCTTTTGGTAGCATAGGTAATTGAGTGAGTAGGGTTTAACATCCCAGCAGACACAGTATGGGTCATGTTGGCAACGGCCTTTCCAGACAATAATAATAAAACAGAAAGTTTAACCTTTACAGAAAAACCTCATATGAAACACAAAACACAGAAACGACCTAAATCTAAAATTGTTAGAACTCACCATTATAAGTGTGCATATGTAACAGTAATGGGAGTTCTAATAATCTTCTCTGTTATCCTCCAGACAGTATTGGAAGGCAGGGGGGTTTCGGTAGCAGTCACGACGAGTTAAAGTAAGTACACAGAACAAGACACCGACCCTGAAGAGTATGTCAGAACACATGGCTTTGCCGTGAGTAATGATAGGCTCATCCTCATTCTTGCCATCCCAGCAGTCCAACTCAATACACCTGAATCAACAGCAAATACACCCGCAGCCTTGTACACTCAGGACATATGCACCCAGTGCTGCTCAGCATACGCACATGCTCAATGCAGCTTCGGAAGCTCATCCGATACAACAGAATGGGTGATTTCACTTTTCAGCTTAGTTTTTTGCTCAGCCTTTCGCTAAGCTCAAGTTCGGTCTAAGACCAGACTTAAGTCAAAAAGTGAAGTGCTTTCGCTGAGAATTTTGCTGAGCCAAAAGCGCAGTCTCAAACACAAGTTTCCACTCAGCGAAAGTATAAGACCAAAAGTACGGTCTAAGTACAGACCTAAATCAAAGTTAACTAACCTAACCTAACACCTAACTTGTTAAGCCAGTCAAATTTGCACATAAAAGATAGCTAAAGCCCTCAGGGCTGAGCTTTAGCTGAGACAAAAGTAACTTCAACTTATAACATTTTTACTGAGTGAAAACATAAATGTTGAAGTTGAACTCTGGTCTAAGTATGGGCTTCAGCATTTAGCTTAAGGTTATACTCAGAAACTTAGCAAATATCTATGTCAAAAAGTGAAGCCACTCACTATTTGTTTATTAAAATGCACCGTCAAAAAGCACAGCACACGTGGTGATCAATTGACATTAACAACAATTAATGAATAACAACAATATCTACAAATTTCGTTTTTTCTGTGTTTGCTTAGCCGGTTCATGCATCACTTTCAACTCATTTTAGTTCACCGAAGATGAGCCGGAAAAACTGTGCTCAAGTTTTTCACACGTTGATTCTCAGGCACATCAACGACACATCATCAATCAAGACTACAGTTGAAACAAATGTGCATGACACATAGGTGATTGTAGCATGTTTAGCACGCTCGGCCAAACAAA
>Ga0209367_1004642_pt1 | contig 19014 bp, 8 predicted proteins | sample WorMetLIZISLAND2_FD_187412 | JGI IMG/M metagenome (GOLD analysis project Ga0209367, IMG submission 187412) | Marine gutless worms symbiont microbial communities from Max Planck institute for Marine Microbiology, Germany - Olavius geniculatus... ... | reverse complement strand
TTTAAGGACTTGCACATCGAAAACAGCAAAAATTACAAAAGGTGATATTATTCAGCAGCACAATGACACACAGTCAGTGTGATGCGGGCAATATCGCCTTTTGTAATTTTTGCCGTTTTTGATGTGCAAGTCCTTAAATGTTGCCGTTAACAAGTGTATAAACTAATGTTTTGTACATTTATACGTCTAATTACGGCTATTTTCACATTTACCTTTTAAGGTATTTTAAACGAACAACGTAAAAACGTCAAAACGCGTTTTTTGTAAAAAAAAAAAACTAAACGTTTGCAATTGCATATTCCAGATGTGTGCTACAAGAACTGCTGACTGAACTGTTAATGGTGGATGCTATTTTTCATTTGATTTAAAAAATGCTGTTCACACAACCGCAACTGCACTGAAAAAGTTGGCAAATGGCATCTCGTGCAGCAAGGAATAAAACGTTGAAGCATAAACGCCAATAACCGATTTACATTTAGGACGCCGACGCGACTCAACTCGGCTCAACTGTGAATCACGTCTGCGTCGTTGGTGTGAATTGGTTATAACGCTTTATTCGCCTTTAGTCAGTAGCTAATTGTGACGGACGGAGCGTTGGAGTTGGACTAGGCCCTACCGTTATCATCATTATCATCACTTAGCCAGACTGAGACCCAGCGTCGTTCAGTGTCCACGCTTGATGGCTCTGCGCCATAGATCAGCTGGAGAAGCGCCGAAGTCCCGACGGATTTGCTCCAGACAGTTGCTGCATGGGTGGCCTGGTTTACGTTGCATGGGCGATGAGGTGGTCGACGCATCGACGTACCGCAGCGAAGGGCTTGGTTTTCTGGACTTATCGTTGATCCTATAGTCCAAGTTTTTAATTGTGTACTTTGTACGATTTTCAGAGTAGCACGGTAGTGCGTAACACTGTTGTAAGGGCGACTATCAAAGTTAATGGGAAACCCCAGATTTTGGCACCCGTAGCCCTCAAACCCCTGAATCAATCGACTGAATCAATCGACTTAAAATTTGACTTAGATGATTCCGTCGGTGGTTTGACCCTACGTGCCAAAAATGGTACAAATCGGCCCAGCAGAGTCGACGGGGCAAAGAGGTGAAATATAATGTTCAAATGGGTTATTTTTTTACTTTTCTTGCCAAGCTCTGGAGAACACATTTTTGGGAGTATCACCGCATTCTTTGCACTAGATGACGTGTTTCGGTGGGGATTGATTTCCTAGGAGGGTCTCAACATTCATCTTTCATATTTTCCCCCTTAAATCCCCAAAACCGAAAATTTTAGGCCCATTTCGGACTGAAAAAATTACAACTAAAACTGCTTAACAATGGAGATGCTCATCTACTAACTACCCTTAATCGTCATCGTAGCCTCACCAAAGTGGCATAGTGATCAGGCAATGTGGCCTCGGGAATTTCAAATATGCGGTTATTTTGGACCTCCTGCCTACAGTTCACGTGACACGGCGCATGCGCAGTGAACTTTTGGCCTTTAACATGGGCAAATGCCACTTTAAGGCTTTATATCTCCGTAACTGTGCAAGATAAACGCATGATCACAATGCACCACCAATAGGAAACCACATATACCGAGTCGAAGGTCACGTGACCGATGACGTCACGTGATCCCAAAAGGTCAAACTCGTGACCCCATTATCTTTCAGGCCCCATATTTCTGTAACGGTGCAAGATAGACGCATGGTTACAATAGACCACCTATATAGGAAGTCACCCACCGTGAGTTAAATGGTCACATGATTGGTTTGGTCACATTATTGCTTTTAACTCACAAATTCACAATTTAATTTGCTAATAAAACAGCAAATATTATCTCCGTAACGGTGCCAGATGGACGCATAGTCACTATAAACCACTCATAGATATGGCGCCTCAAAGATAATGGGGTTACGAGTTTGACCTTTTGGGGTCACGTGACGTCATCGGTCACGTGACCATTCGACTCCAGGGAGCCGATTTTCTATGGGTGGTCCATAGTGACCACGCGTCTATCTTCCACCATTATGGAGATATGGCGTCTCAAATATTAGACGCACGGACCTGGACACAGAAAGAAAGACGGAAGAATGGAAAGAGAAAGGGGGAAGGAAAGCAAAGGGAAAAAAGTGGAAAAAAGGAAGGGAAAGGGGAAAGAGAAAAGGAATGAAAGGTAAAGGGAAGGGGAAGGGAATTGGAAATGGGAAGAAAAAAGGGAAAAGGGGGAATGGGAAAAGAAAGGGAAAGGGGAAAGGGGAAAGAGCAAAGAAATGAAAAGTAAAGGGAAGTGGAAGAGAAATGAAAATGGGAAGGAAAAAGGGGAAAGGGGAAAAGAAAGAGGAAAGGGGAGGAAAAGGGAAAGGGGGGAACGGTATGGAAAGGGGAAAGAAAAAGAAAAGGGGAAAGGATAGGGGAAGGAAAAGAGGAAGGAAAAGGGGAAGGATCAGGAAAAAAGGGCATGGGAAAGGGGAAAGGGAAGGAAAAGGGGATGGAGAAGGGGAAGGGAAAGGGGAAGGAAAATGGAGAAAGGGAAAGAGAAAGGGGGAAAAAGGAAGAAAAAGGGGGAGGAAGAGGAAAAGGGGAAGGAGAAGGGAAAGGGAAAAAGGAAGGGAAAGGAAAGGTGGAAGGAAAATAGCTTAAGAAATGTGGGACGCACGGACACAAAGGTGATTTTATACTCTGTCCAATGCTATGCATTGCAGTGGACAGACAATAAAAACGGTTGGTTGCCATGAAAACAAGGGTGTTCAGGAGAGATATTTACATGACACCATTGCATAGCCCGGACCCGAAAATAAGGGGTAGGTGAGAACAGCGTGCAATTATCTTTTGCGGGAGCTAACTTATAGTCAATTTTGTCTCAAAATTAGTTGCCATGGCAACAGGGTCGGCAGGGGAAAAATTTAAATTATACCATCGGATAGCGTGGGCCCGAAAATAGGTTGGTAGGTGCAAAGAGAGAGCAATTATCTTTCATGGGGGCCGAGTTGTAGTCAATTTTGTCCCAAAATTCGTTGCCACGGCAACAGGGGTCGACAGGCGAGAAATTTAAATTACACAATCGAATAGCCCGGCCCGAAAATAGGGCGTAGGTGCATATAGCGCGCAATTATCTTTTACGGGGACCGAGTTATACCGCTTTGAAATCTCCACTGGCTGTAGTGCAAAATTTTGCAACTTTTGAATGGTTGCTATTGCAACACGAATCGATATGGGGTAAATTAAAACAACACCGTTAGATTGCCCGACCCCGAAAATGAGGTGGGGTGCGTAAGTAAACACAGCGCGCAATTATCTTTTACGGGGACCGAGTTATACCGCTTTAAAGTCCCCATAGGCCGTAATGCAAATTTTTAAAAATTGGGGTAAAATATAGGGGAAAGAGTTATCAGATTTTTATCCCAAACAAATTGGATCTTACTTTTCGGGCCTCGGATCACTGTGCAAAATTTCATCAAAATCGAATCAAAATTGCGGCTGTAGGAGTGTTTACAGACAGACTGACAGACAGACGCAAGTGATTTTATAATATATCCCATGCTATGCTATAGCAATGGGACAGATAATAAATAGATCGGTGAAATTTAACTTATCTTACCACAGTTGCTGTCTGCATAGGCCTACGCATAATCTCTGGTAGACAAAATATCGTCTTAAATGCCGTGGAGGACACACATAATATGCCTACTAATTTTGCACTTGAGTTACCGGTTAACGTGGTTACCAATGATCAAGCAGCGGCTCAGTAGCAACGTCACTTCTATTTTCGACGTCAAGTCACTATTCAGATAGGGATGTGCGAAGTGATTAATTTGCTATCTGATTAACCAAAACGCCTTACCGATTAGTAACAGGTTAATCGAAAATGAGAGGCACAGAAATTTAAATACACATGTGACTTTTTGGTTTCATTCAACACAGCTAACTTGAACTAGGCCTATTTTCACTTATCGCAGTCAATGGTAAGTTAACTAACAAGAAATTTGAGCTAATGCTCACGAGACGCGCGAAGGCCTATAGCAGTTCCGGTTCAGTAGTTTAGCTGAAAATTGGGGTGTTCAGGCTAAGTTAATATACAAATACCAAATTCTCTATCTGGATCGCATAACGATAGTAGCGTGGCGCCATCTTGTGAATGATATAGACTTGTGTCGCAGCTCAAAATCGCCAAAAATATCCATAAAACCCTCTATTTTGGCGTTGAAGGTCATTCAAGGTCATTGAATTCGGCGCCAATCTAGAGCCAGTGTACGACTGCCTATTAGTGATTAATAGTAACCTAGATCCTATCTCGCACCGTTACTGAGATACAGCGACATATTGGCCAAAAATCGCAAATTTTGCCCACCCTCCTTATTTAGCGCCCTCGTTCGGGGTGACATCGTAAAACAGTCGTAAAATTATCGCAAAATCTTCGCAACTTAGTCGTATTTTTGTCGTAAATTAACAAGTTACTATGTCGTAAAATTGTCGTAATTAAATTTGTCCTATGATGTTTGGTATAAATTTGGCCTGAGATCATATTACAGTCCTTAAGCCAAATGTAAATGCAAGCAGACAAATGAACATATACCACACTTTGCATAGCGATGCATGATAGCGGGACCAACAAGACCTGACAAGACTTAGGCCCACTTCCGTACATTTACAATTTACAATTATTATCTACATTAGTCAAAAAAGCGAGAAATTGGTATAGCGGTACATTTACGTCACTATTGATTTACGTCATTAACGACGTAACCAGAATAACCAGTGATAACATTTTACAAAGGTTACAGTCCTGGCGATAGGCCTACTGATGCCAATAATGCAACAAATTTACTAGCCAAACTGAAAACCGAACAGAGCAGCCGAAAAATATCGAAAACGAAAACCGATACCGACTTCAACTTATTATTTATTTATAGTGTTCTATTCTATGGAAGTGTATATTATTCTCATATTCTATGATTATTCTATAGGCGTGGTCCTTGTGTTTACTGTGTCGTTATTGTTACGTTTTTGGTAGTTTAGGGTAGTTGATCACATTTCTTTGCCAAAGGACATGGCTTGACGATAGACTATTCGCAGTCGCTAACCCACGAGTTATATTAGTCAGTCGGATGTCCAAAACCCAGGGGGAAAATTGTTACAAACTAAAATGACCATCGTGGTGTGGGGCAACCCTGCAGGAGTTAAGCCACGCTGCCCTAGATAGGCAGCGGTGGGCAGCGATAGTAACAATGGCGTCAGACACCAATGGGCATTGAGCCCACGGTTGTCGATGATGATGATGATGAAAATGACCATAAAGAGATGCATAACTGTCTGGTGATTGTTTATTGACAAGGCCACTCTGAGGCCGCATTAGGAATGGGTGTACCCCCATAATGTTCTGACATACTATCGACAATGAGCACGGGCATAGCAACGCAATGATGCCAGAATGGTTATTGCACTTTGCACCCCCAAAATCATTCTATACCTCCCAATATAAATTGTGGAATTTCACCATAATCAGCACTACTATGGCCATAGCCATACTACACTGTGGGAAATTGAATGGTCCTTTGATGGCCATTGAAAACTGCAGAATTCAACTATTGGCTCTTGTTATTTTTTCCAAACTAAAGCAAAATTGAAAAAGTGATGTTTATGCAGTAATCTACAGAAACTGTGTAGTCAAAGCTCACAAAGTGCAGACTGTTTCAAGTAAAAATCTGGATGACATGTCCTATGCAAAATAAAATTAGACTACAAACATCGATCATCAGTTATTTTTTGGCTAACAGTGTTAAGAATTCCAAAATTTTAATTAAATGTTAACAGGTTAAAAATTTTAGTGAATTGACTTTTTTTAACGATTAATCAATTGATTAATCAATAATTTTTACAGCCCTAATAAATTATCTTTATTATTGATGTCAGGAAAACATCACATATTATTATAGGAGTAATCTGTATGGAAAACTTTCTATCTGATGGTTTTGCATTAAATTGAGTTGGCAATATGGTGCACATCTGTAACATGCTCAAGACAGGACTAGAAAAATATTTGAGCTAAATTTCCTTGCTGGTATCACTTCTGTATGTAACAACATATTGTTTAATTTTAGAAAATGTTAATCTTGCCTATATTTTATTTAGTCTGGAATTAGGGATTGACCAAATTCAAAACCTTGGAATATTGATTTAGATATTGAATCGAATTGGCTTTTTTACACTGTTGCTGGTTTGCTCCTTGGCTGATTCGCCAAGTTTACAGATGATTTGCTATCTGGTTTGTTTGTTTTATGCAGGGTTCATAGGGTTTTTGAGAAGTCCTTGAAAGTCCTTGAATTTTGAAAAAAAATTCCAGGTCCTTGAAAGTTCTTGAAAAGTCCTTGAATTTGAATGTTCCATATTTTCAAATTTTTGCATATTAAAATTTTGAAGAAAGCATTGTAAAATTTGGTATTTCACCACTACTTGGTTATAGTTCACTTGCTTACTTAACAAAATGTCAATAAAGATGTCAATAGTCTGCTTTTATCATTAGTGCAGTATCGGTGAGTACACTAAAGTATATATTTCACTAAAAATTTTGATGTAGCATGAGTATGGTATGTTTTTTATCGATACTTTTGGTACTTGAAAACTGCAATTTTACGTCTTTGAAAGTCCGTGAAAAGTCCTTGAATTTTGTCCTTTCAGTTTGCTATGAACTCTGTTTGTGGCTTGTTCAGCCCCACACATTGGACAGTTCACCCTTTATTGGCTTTTCTAATATGAAGTCAACTCAAGACTTATAGTACTTAGGTCTAATAGATGCTTCAGTGTGGGAACAGCTAAAAAAGGGTGCAAAAGAACACTTTTGATTCAAAGTGAACTCTTGCTTTTATTGCTCTGCTGAGCACTACAATTTGTAAATGTCTGAAGTAGGCACAGAAGTTGGCTTGTGTTTGTAATAAATTCAGAGTTATACTTTGTTCTGCTCTCTGTTATTGTGTCTTAGTATACATTGTCTTATGTCAATACAAGGCTCAAAATTGCTGTAAAAAGTTCGCTTTTGTGTCTGTCTGTGTGTAATAGTTTATAGGTCAGTCAGCATGCCATTCTGTTCTAATAAAATAAATGACGATGATGATGGGGGCAAATTGTTCAGTTGGTAGGTTGAACAAGCCAGGTGGCAAATCAGCCAGGGGCAAACTGACAAAACATCAAAAGAGCCAGATATTTTTGAATCATTTGCTGGAGTTTTTTTAAAATACTTAGTTTGTTACTTACAAATATCGGAAATTGTGATCTTTTATATCACTTAGTTGTAACTTTTGATTACCTGCTATTAATTGCTATTAATCTGTCTGACTGCTAGTCTTGCTAGTTGGCAGTAATCTTAACAAGATTTTTATGCATTCTGTGTCATACCATCATCATCATCATCATGCAGACATACCGGATATTAATAACTTTTTTTTGTGTGTGTTTTAGGAATTTTAGGTTTCATTGTTGCTTGAATGTAACTTTACTGCAAAATCAGAAGTCCAGTTGAAGTTAAAGTAACAGTATTGTGAGTCGTTAGCTACATACAGTTGTAGTGCCTGTAACACTGGAAGTAAAATGGATTTTGATGCATGCCATATAATAGCCTACAGCTGTGAGAAAGATCTAGTCTGACAGAACAGTGTTGCATATAATCATATAGTCATTGTTGGTACTTAGTAGTGTTACTTTTACAATACCTGGTGATGGAACATAGTATAAAAGTTCCTGTGATTGTTACTGACTGTGCTACTAATACATCAAAACTGAGACGTCAACGTTGTTATCACAGCAAGAGCACTTTAAGAGGTTCATCAGCGAAGAGACGTCATAAATTTTTGCATGCATCAAAAAAATCATCTTGGTTCGCAGGGAGACACCCTTACATAAAGCTTCCAACTCGATTTCTGCTGGGTGGAACAATTAGTGATCCTCTGAATCTCAAAGGTCTCCAGAAAGAAGGTGATAAGCAACCAGGTGTCCATCGATTCAAAATAAATGATGACCAAGTTTTGGCACCAAAACGTTTACGTAGGATTGGCTTTCCAGATATTACTGACGTAAGTGATCCATTGAACTTAAAGAGTATTTCTACCAAAGAATCAGAATCATCGTCAGCTGATTGCGTAGTGAGTATGGAAGACTGTAAAAGCCACTGCCAGTGTGTACTTGCAAATGAAGGCAGTTCAGAACAAAGGTGCCAGTGTTTTGTCTCTTCATCAGATATGAAAGAAAGTACTGGCATATGTTCTTGCAACAGTGGCTTAACCTTGAATAATGGTGACCTGCAAGGTGTTGTAGTACCAGATTGTTCCTTAAACATCTGCAGGACTGATGACTCTACAGTAGAGGCCGCAGGTAATGCAACTAATAACATGTCTGAAGAAAATACTTCATCAGTTTCCAGTGAAGTCAAAACCATAACCTGCACTTTTGAGAAAGGGCCTGCTAGCCATGACAAGGTTGTATCTCCTGTGGTTTCACAGTCTTCGCACCAACAGGCCAGAAAATTGAAATGCTATTTTTCACGTGCAAGTAAAGAAACAGTTGAGTCTGTTAGCACTGCACACAAGTTATCATGTGAAAAGACTAAAGAAAAGTTTCCATTTGGCAATTATGTTGCATATTATGGTTATCGCAATGTTGACAAGGTTGAAGATCCAAGGCTTAAACTGCTGCCGAAAGAGTTATTTGAAGGCAAGGATGTCCTTGACATAGGATGCAATGCTGGCTTAGTAACAATTACTATTGCTAGCAGCTACTCACCAAAAAGAATCTTGGGCTTAGATGTGGATCAGCAACTGATTGGTCTGGCAAAACGGAATGTCCGACGATATATGGATGAAAATTCATATCCATCATGCTTGAAAACTGCTTTTGGTCCAATTGCAACCAGCATGTTACCCTCAACTGAACAGTCTGTTTTTCCACATAATATTCTGTTTCAAGTGGTAAAGTACTTTTAAATTTTCTTTTTTTTTATCATAGTTAATATTGTATCACTTTTTTTGCTTAGACTTGGGGACCACATTACAAAGTGCACTTTTTCAATCTGTGACTGTGTCTGTACCATTTTAGTTTGTAATGCAGCCTAAACAAAACATCATAAAAACATCAGACTTCACTTAGCAGGAATACTTTGTGTCATGTAGAAGTAATGACATGGTTTTGAGGCCAGAAAAAAAACTGAATGTCATGAGGCTTTACAGTGCTCAGTGAGTCATTCACACTAGTTGTCCAGTGTGAATAATCGTATGACTTAACTTACAGTTAGCCTGCTGTGGTATGATGTGAACAACTGCAGTAGAGGTTTGGAATATGACTCGGTAAATGTTATGGAGTTACTCTGGTGTGATGTAGTAGTCCAGCTCAAGAGAATGTCTAACAGTCTGTCTGTCTGTCTTTCCGTAGGCGGAGCATGCACAGAGAGTCTGCTATGCACAGCTCAGTTTTAAACCAGGTGTTTATACTTTCTGATTGTTTAACGATACTGTAGTTTTTGTTACTTTTGTTCTAGGGTGACTATGTGCCCAGCAGTGAGGTGGACGTGTGCCGGCAGTGTGCAGAATACGATGTCATTCTGGCATTGAGTGTCACCAAGTGGATTCACTTGACACACGGCGATGCTGGGCTCAGGCGAGCATTCCGTCGCATGCATCTTCAGCTCAGGCCTGGTGGTAAACTCTTCCTTGAGGCTCAGCCATGGTCTTCTTACAAGCGAAAGAAGAAGCTGACTGTATGCTTGCACAGAGATTCTGCTTCATCTGTTTTATCATTAGCATCTTTGGTTACTTATAATACTTGTCGTGTTCTCTGCATTATTGTGATCTAAAATTTGCACTAGTAGTCTAGTATTTGATGTTTTGGTAGCTGATACAGATTTCAAGGCTGCAAACTAAAACAGAAAAAGGTAAAGGTGGTGTATAGCTCTTAATAGGAAACCCATCACAGAGATATGGAGCATCACCTACCATATGGAGTCACACAGTGTCACCGGTCACCCAGCACAGGTGAATGTACCTTGCCTTAACTCCAGTCGAACAGGCCGGTACTCGATTTATTTACGCTGGAGGGATGGAAGGGTGGGTTGACCTTGGTGTTGGTTATATAGTGAGATAGTTTACCTGTCTGCAGTCACTCATTCATGTAATGACCACTTTATAGTGACCTGACTAAGGGCGTGTTGCACCAACATCGTTCATGATCTCGGTTCAGCTAAACCTAGATCAAAAGTTGAACTGAGTTCACGTTGAATTACGTTGCACCAAGTTGAACTCGGATCAACTGATCTCGTTCAGTTGAAAGGCTATGGTTATACCGTGGACGACGCTGATTGGTCAAGCCATGTTCGGCCTATGAGCCAACTACAGTGACGTCGTCGTCACACACAATGCTTATGAAACAGTCCAGTACTGATTGGCCATATATTTGTTCAAATTTTAAGTTTCCCTGAAGTTACTATCCAATTTTCGCATCAACCGTTAGATAATAAAGTTTGAAAATACTCATTTTGTCTTCCAATAGTTATTTATTTATTATTCTACGTTCGTTGTCAAGATTATGTTTACCATAGCTACGGCATAGCAATGGTGTATCGCCATTTATTTATCCATTAATTAAATCATCCAGCAAAAAGACCGCAGAAAACAGATATAGCACAGATGTAAGATAGCTAGATCACAAGTATAACTGAATTAGATGCCTCATGAATCGATACGAATGATTTTTTTTGCTGTGGTTAGGGTTCGATCATATGTTTGCTGTAGCAACGAAACATTGCCACCAAAAAATGCAATTTATTCATCTATTTGTTAATTTATTGAACAAAAAGATAACATAAAACAAATATAGTAGAAATGTAACATATACAGATCATCAGTATAATTGCATTAGAGGTCTTATAATTCGATACAAAGAAGTTTTTTGGGCAGGATAGGATTTGAATCAGACAATTTTTTTGCAGCAATAGTATCCCGGCATTCATCACTTGAACCGAGATCAAAATTTGATCAGTGGTCAGACGGTGGTTTTGAATTGAACAGAGATCAACGCTTGAACCCACTTTCGTGCAACGCAAATTACGGCTGAACTAAGATCAAATTCAAATTTGACCCGAGTTCAAAGTTGAACGATGGTGCAACGTGCCCTTAGAGTGAGAGTCAAAATCATGACGACTTCTCGATCGTAAGTTTGACACCCTATTGTTACATCACCAAGCCATCAGAAAATAAACTTTTCTTATCAACGTGAATTGTCACCAGTTTGTCACTGAAAAGGTTTAGGTATGATAATATTTTCTGCCCTGAATACCAACAGTACTTTAGGTTTTACAGAATTGCGTGTAATTGCAATTTTTGCATGCTGTTGTAATTTTGGGCATTTTAATCTTATTTTATTAAGACTGTATGCTTTTTATTACAAAGATAATAACATATATTTGGGGAAAAAAGAAGAAAACTGACTGTAGATTTGAAGTAAACCTGGCCATAATGTCTACTTGAGATCTTGTAACAAACTCTATGCAGTTCATAAATCTGCAAAAATTGTCTAACTGTGTTGTAATTAGCTGTTGCAAATGTGATGTGTTTTGGTGATTTACATGCTTCTCTGTTTGTTCATTTTGTTGACAGGAAAAGATTTATGAAGTTTATCAGAGTATCCGTTTCAAGCCAGAACAGTTTAATGACTACTTGATGTCAACAGAGGTCGGATTTAGTTGCTGTGAATTGCTTGGTACACCTCAGCATCAGTCAAAAGGTAATGTATTACTGAAAGTTTTACTGATTTAGTAATCGACTGTGCACTGCAAGTCGTAGAAAACATCCAGAAAACTATTACCGGTATGGCTGTGCCACCAGTAGGCAAAGCTGGAGACATCGTGTTTATGTCATCCTTCATTTGTGCATCTGTGCATCAATCTGTCCATTTATGATGTTTAGTGATACTAGTGCATTTTGGCATACAGGTGTGCTCATTAGTTTTGGGGGTCAAAAGATCAAAGGCTGACGTTTTATCATAATGTTCAAAATGCTAAAAGTGTAGTTTGAAGGCTTTTGGAGCTCCGTGCTGTGCATTGATGTTTTAACCACCTAATTTTTTTGTTAATTCTTTGACTCAGTGTAAAAATGATTGTTATTATTATTGATGATTATTTTTGTTCCTTTATTTTAACGTTAGTTTTTTTGTTTGTCTGCCCTAAACGGTCATTTAATTTCAGTTTAATCACACTATTAAGCAGCGTTGGCTCAGATATGACATGAAGTGGTAGGTTTAGACATGACAAAAACTGCTTAGTTGCATGCATCATTTGAACGAGTCTTATCTGGTGTCAGGAAGATTCTATGGCCATTGTTGCATGCTGCCAAAACTAAAAGTTCAACCAAAGAACACAACAGTACAAGAGTAAGTACCGGTAATGAAAATGTAGATCGAAAGAAACCGTAGACACCTTTATAATATTTTGTCCTATCAGTAGACCAAATGCAACAGTGCCTCAGTACGTTAGCATGGCATGGTCTTTCTTTCCATTTTTCATGCTAAAACTGTAGTATAAAATGAGATGTTATTTGGCAGGGTCATTCGTATGGTTGCAAGTGACATTGTTTTAGATGGGGCTCTGGCTACCTATTTTAAGGAAGAGATTTGGAGGTCGGAACTCCAGTGCACTGCAAGTTGCATTCAAACTAGCATGTGACTTGCAGCAGTATAGCCTAATAGTGGGAGGTTTTGTTCAGTTCTGGCATTGGTCATGCATTAGTTGTAACTGGCCAAAATTTGTCTTTCTACTGGGTACTGAAACTGTTGTTTGTTTTTGTGGTCTTCAGGTTTTCAGCGATCAATCTATCTCTTCACAAAAGCTCATGCTGGTGCCAATAAATTGCCGTCTTAGACAATTGCAGACAGAGTCTGTCGTGATGCACTGAACTGCTTACTGCTAAGTCATATCTGCTGATAATTCCAGCAGAAGATACTTTGAGCTTCTTTTGTGCAGTAGGATGATGTTGACGTTTGTACATCTAGAAACACTTGTGACATGTTAAACGTACTACATTCAGTTCATTGTTCACTGTTTTATGATTATTCCTTACCTTAGACCTTAGTTCCTCCAGTTCTTGCTGGAACATCGGGCAACGAGCTTTCTCCATTTTGGTCTGTCGCTGGCAGATCTCTTTGCACCCATCCAGGTAAGCCCCATATCTTGAAGGTCTTCTTTGAATGTTGCCGGCCAGGTCTTCGTCGGTCTTTCTGGTCTGCATTTGCCGTTTTCAGGTAACCAATTCATGGCCTTGTAGGCTGGTCTGTTTTCACACAGACGTAAGATGTGACCTGCAAATCTCAGCCTCCTGTGCATTGGTATTTACAATTCCTGCAACTTGTTACTTCCGGTCTTTTACAATTTATTTTACCTACTTCATAGATTATGTTTCAAGTGCTTGATTAGATTGTCAAGTAGTTCAGTTTTTGGTCAAGACTGTATTTGCCATTTTACTAACAGAGGTTGCTGGTCAGAAGAGGCATGTTGGTTCTTTAATGCAAAAGTGAGCTGCCACACACACATACACTGTGTCCTAAAATTAGCGGCCCCCTTGCTTCGAGCATGCCTAATTCAGTTTGTAGTTCATGGATTTCAACGAAATATTGTACACTCGCTGCACTATCTTAACATTGCTTACAGTCACACTCATTATGATGTACGCACTTTACTGTGTGTGCTCAGTGTAATGTCATTATGACGTCAGAGTTTGTTTACGTCAGTGCTACGTTCAATACATGGTTATTGACAGGGATCAAGCAGCAGCGTGCCTGCCTTAGACTAAGAGCTTGCTTCAGGGCCAAAAGTGGCCATTTTGAGCTCTAACTTTAAATACTAGTTCTGAATGATTGTTTAAAATTTTTTTAAAATCTGTTAGGTATTAACGATTTTACTCTATCTTATCTGTAAGAGAGCCACTAATTTTGGGACATGATGTAGATATGACAATACACTTATTTAAATTATATCCATTCGACCAACTTTTTGGATTTCGTAAGCAAGTTGGCCATGTTGTGCAATTACTGTAGTATGCAGTAGTTATGTAGTTCTTTCAGTTTGTGAGTGGTGCCTAGTATCAACTCAGCCTAGCCATCCTCCATCAGTAGACACACTGAGTAGCAGCAAAAGATGCAGCAGATAGCACTAAACCAATATGTACTCTGTGTGATGCATTAGCTCTGTATTTATGAACTTGCAGTGTAAACTTGTGTCCAAGATGCTGTGTTTTCTGTGTTTTTAGCCGAAATGTCCTGATTTTGCTTTTTACAAGGATTTTTTTGGTTTTTAATCAGCATAGTGGTAAGCTGAAGTTTATCGTGTTATTTCAAGTTTCAACACAAAAATATTTATTTTTGCCTCTGCTATCAAAGCCCGTTCTGGCTTAATATGTGAGCGCGACATCATCGTATGTATCTTGTTCCACAGCGACAAAATTCCACATATGAAACCCACTGCAATCGTCAATGCTAGATGTTGAGTTTTATGGACTGTATAATGATAATTAAGCCCATGATTTGATGCCGTGTCTTTGCCGTTATTTTTGCGAATTTTACAAATGTTTGTCCTGATTTTCCATTGTCCCTAATTATGTCGTTTACTCATAAGAAGATGTATGATGGGTTTTTCAGTGTTGTAAATTTGTGTACGGTGTTCATTGGACACTAAACGAAAAAAACCTAACACTTTAAAATATTCTTTAGAAACCTACGTTTTCCAGTTCTGATAGAATTCGCCAATTTTTCTTTCGAGTTATTCGACAACACAATTTTATTTTTAGTATTGCCCATCACTATTTAACAGTAAAGACCGGAAGTGGTGAATGTTATTGTTTATTTTTCATTTTCTCATTTTTTTTGTTATAGAAAGAATCAACATATAGAAGCGTTGTCGTTTTTGTGAAACTTTTGTTGCAATATTTGTATAATGGTCAGTGCTAGCGGTAGATCGGCGATCTCGCAGTAGAGAGCAGAAAATTACTAGCGGTAGATCGCTATTTACCTAATTACATTTATCTCGTTGTTAATGTAAGAATGCAGCCACATTTCTTCTTCACTGCATTGCTAAGACTGTGGTTAGAACTGAAACGTTATCAGTTACCAAGCTTTAAATAAAAATTTGTTCAAAGGCACTATAGTTCTGAGTCCGTATTACAAAAAACAGCTTTGGCTCGAGATGGACTCTGATATAATACTGAATAAGCCTGATTTAAATTTATACGTGACAGTGTTGTGTCATGGTTTGTAGACCTTCTACGTCTTCCAGGCATATAAATTCTACCATCTTCCAAATAATGTATCTACCCGATCTACCTCTAGCAATTTTCCAGTGCTAACAGCAAGATCGCCGATCTACCGCTAGAATTATTGTTGTATAATACAATTTATGCTACTTTTGCTGCTTTCAAACATTTATTAGTTTTGTGGTTCCTAAGCACAGTTACAAAAAAGCATAGCACCCAAACGTTAGGCGCCCAAAGGCGCCAAATTAATACACGGTTATACATAGCCTAATATTTAAGCCTTTCAATCTACGATTTCTGAAATCTGAGCCGTGTATAACAAGGCTAGGTTATACACCGCTTATTGGTTCAGAGGCGTGGCTCAGTACGATGGGTAAAAGGTGGATCTCCGCATCGACATCCGTCTTTTACCCTTTGCCACATCCGCAGATCCGCACATCCGCCTTTTACCTCACCGACTGCTGCGACACTAGATGTGACATTATAGTGACACGTAAATTCTAGCATGAGATCGGCGATCTCAACGTAGTCATATTGCTAGCTTGAGATCGGCTGAACAAACAATATAAACATTCTATGCGCCGAAGCTAAACAAACACGGTGATGTGTACGTGATGTTTATGTTGAATGTGTAATGTGTCATAAAAAGGTAACTAACACTATTCGCTAAGATGTTAGCTTAAAAACGTGCATAATGAAAGTCATTCTACCGATACACACCAATATCATGTATGTACACAGCCGTTTAAGCTGGCATAGTTATTCTAAACAATTACCCTGCTGAATGTTTAAAGCTCTAACTAATGTCGCGAGGCACGCATTACGCAACCTACTATCTTATTTATTGCACTTTAGGAAGGCCTACAGGAAAAATTAGTGATCGAAGCATGATGATATAGTCTATAGGCCTATTGAGATCATGGATCTTATTCTAGAACTCTTAGATGGCATGAGATCTTACACAAGGAATGTTGACCTGAATTCTGCAGCTAGCTGCAAATATCCTGCAATTCGACAGCAATCTCATCAGCGTCATTTTCTAGAAGAGATGATGATCTCGATCTTAGAATGATGATAGCCTAAAGTAGGCCCTATTCCGATCTTATTCCAGAATTTCTAGCTAGCATGAGATTACACAGTGATTAATGATCTGGTCTTACATAGCTCCTGAAATTCCACGACGATATCATTTGAGCATTATTTTCAAGAACAAGATAGGCAATTTCATACTGTAGAGTAATTTCTACAATGAGATCTCCAATCTCATTCCAGAATTTTCACTTAGCATGAGATAGTACAGAGGGAGTGTCGTTCAGTGGCAGAACAACCAAGCTGACCAATCATGTGACCCGATCTGTGATGATCTCATACTAGCAATTCTGCTGGTGCTTACGGCAAGATCGCCGATCTCGTGTAGCACTAACCATAGTGACATCCTATCCCTTAACCCTCTGTAATTCATGTGACCATATTCATTGGTGTTAGTGCATTGGTGTTGGTGCATCCCGTGTCATGGGCTCAGCTTACGGCTGGGCTGAGTTTACCACAGAGTACTACTGCGCATGCTTGACGTACTTACATGTCAAGTAGGTAAACGTGGCCCACGTAAGATGGACTCAGTTTACCAAGTGGACTGAATTTACCACAAGATGAATTAATGATTATCCATGTAATCAATTCACCATAAAATCTAGAGTCTAGATTAGTTTTCTTTTATTAGTTTATGTTTTACTGTTGATGTTCCCTGAATCTGACCACGGCATTTTTCTGGCTGTTGTCTTATTCATTATTATTGTGTTTATGGGTAGGTAATTTCAGCCTGAATGGTAATTTGGGCACACGTAAGGTGGGCTCAGCTTACCAAGCGGGCTGACTTTACCGTGGGATGAATTAGTGATATGTAATTAATTTACCATAAACTCTGGAGTCCAGATTAATTTTATTAGGTCATATTTGCTGTTTGAGGTGGGATGGCCCCAGTGAGCTGTATTTGGTTATACAAGAATAGAGTGCCTGATGGTAAAACCCCCTTTGTGTTCTGCACAGTGTACACTACTATAGTATAATGAAAGGATAGGAAAACATTAAGAGACTTGCAGCATTGTAGCATAATACATCAGTTGATTTATTTACTGTAAATTAGAACTTGACCATATATTTGCCCAAGGACAACATAGTTGTTATACTGCAATGCATGTTTTAAAAGCAGAAATCACACAAGTTGGAGCACCGCTGCCACTCAGCATTAGTTACTCGGTGATGTAATGTCTGTATATGCATGATTTATATACTGGACTTCTGGTGTGTGCATTGATATTGTGTGCGATAATGATCTCTGAATTGATCTGGCTTTACCAGAACTAAAGATTTATGTGCACAAGTGTGTGCCAAATAAGCAGTCTCAGTCCGTTGAGTGAATGGGTCGACTCAGTCATTGTCATGCTGTGTGAATGGCATGAATGGAATGGCTCTAGGATGACTGATCAGCTGAGTGAAATTTGCAAGTCACCACATCTGCATCAGACCGTGAATAACAAAACAAGTCATTCTATGATTGGAAGTACTGCTAGCTGGTCATGCTCCATGGGCAATCCCGCATGAAATAAGATATTTGAACGAGATAAAACTGCAATAGAACCACTGGTAGTGTAAGTTGTGTAATTGTCAGCTCCAATCGTTGGCAATCCGATCCAATCACGGCAGAACGTAGCAGTACAAACTTGCAGTATTTGTCGCAGGGAATTTTTATTGTAGTTTTGTTGCACATGTGCAGTTACCTTAAATGAAGTGGTGACAGTCGAGACATCTGCGACAAATTTTTTCTTTATGACTGTAATGTTCGAGAGGTCAGTAATCTTTAAACTTACACAGCCATAACCCCAACCAGCCTGATTTATCTACGCTGGAGGGATGGAAGGATGAGTTGACCTTGGTGTTGGTGATATACTAAGATATATGTAAAAAACTTACCGGTTTACAACTGTGTGTAAAGACTATGTCATGATATTAATCCTCTAGAACAGCAAAAATCATTTGGGTATCTTTAGATGGGGCTATGCATATGGCGTCCTTACAAGCTGACTTTAGTTGGTAATCTTCATTTGATGTTATTTGTCATATTAGGCTTACTTGCCCAGTGTTTACTGATTAGCATACCAGCCGAGGTATAGCCCATTTTGTCTTAAATTTTGTTGCCATGGCAACAAGGGTTGGTCGGGGTCAAATTCAGTTAGCAGTATTTGATGGCCCATTTCTGAAAACTCCCCCAACAGATGCAAAAAATCTTACAAGCCAAGTTGTAGCCAATTTTGTTGCAGTGGCAACGGGGGTCGGTCAGGGGAAATGCGATTGGCAGCATTTGATGGCCCATCCCTGAAAACCACTTTATAGGTGCAAAAAATCTCGCAGATATCTCTCACACAAGCCGAGTTATAGCCAATTTTGTCCCAAATTTTGTTGCCATGGCAACGGGGGTCAATCGGGGGTAAATATGTCACTGTTAATTAGGCCTTTTTCGAAAACCATACCCTGGAACTAAAAATTACATCTCTGTCTTGCACACAACGGAAGTTATGGCAGTTAAGGAATTTTTAAATTTTCCCCATCGGCGCCATTGTATTTTTTTTTTATTTTTTCGAATAAATAAGTGAAAAATAAAATGTTTATTTTATAACAATAAAAAGACACTTCCTTGCGCAGAACTGCGTCATTTGATGTATTAAGCATAAAAATCGATCTAACGGAT
>Ga0209367_1004641_pt1 | contig 19016 bp, 9 predicted proteins | sample WorMetLIZISLAND2_FD_187412 | JGI IMG/M metagenome (GOLD analysis project Ga0209367, IMG submission 187412) | Marine gutless worms symbiont microbial communities from Max Planck institute for Marine Microbiology, Germany - Olavius geniculatus... ... | reverse complement strand
GGCGCAGTTCATCCGCCTTCTTCGAAGAAGAAGCCGTTGACCGCTACCTTTATGCCTGGGTGAGGACTGGTGAAGGACTAGCGCCCCGCCGGTTTTCAAGCCAGAATTTCTATGTTCCCGGGGTAAGATTTTAAAATTTGGCGATGTTTATTGATGGAAAAGCGCACAATATGCCAAAAGTTTTGAAGTACAGAAGAACTGTACAACTTACATGTCTCAGCATTTAAATATCCTTTGCCTGATTTACACAAATCTGCCCTACCCCTAAAATCATGCTGAATTGGCAGTAACACATAAATTTAACTCGATTATTATTCAATGTACAGTGAAATATCAACAATCATCAACACACATGTTAAGTTTAGATGAAATTCGACATAGGCAGTTGCCCAGCTTTTGCATTCATAACCGTCATCATTTCTTTTAGGCAGCTAATCGATTGCTGGAGTCAATGTGTTCAGGATCAGCTGAGTCCAGCATTCGATTAGCACATGTTTTAGCTGGTCTACTGAAATTTTGTGACCATGCTATCTGTTGCAATGCCCCACACTGAATAATTTGCAGAATTTAAATCTGGACTTTTTGGCAGTGAGTTTTTGAGCTCAATGTATTCGGGCACATGGGAGTGCAGGCAAATGCTAATTTCAGGGATAATAAAGATCTATGCAAATTAAGCAAAGAATATTTGAATGATTTGCTATGCGAGTTCGGCCCTCTTTGTCTACAACATTCTAAAACTTTTGACATATCACACGCCTTTCTACGGGTAACCATCGCTGAGTTATCAAGGCTCAAATAGGTCCGGTTTTTTTGGCCCACCCTGTAAAAAACACAGTCACTCACAAAACTTAGCCACAAATAAGAAGTTACATACCAACCAGTATACGCGCTTTCAAGTGATACCAATATCATTGACCTTGGACGACCTTGAACGGCTATTAAGTACTTTACTGTACAAAACATGCGAACTTTAACTACTTTTTCGAGCCCAGCAGAAAAATTTAAAAGAATTGATGAACCACGTTGTCGGCGACAGAAATGTAGCCCATGGCATGGAAGCTTGTATGCATTCTCAGATCACTGTACCAACAAGACTGCCGCATCGTACACAATTTCCTTGCGACGATATGACTTTCTTTCTTGTTTTATAGCAGGGGTCTCAAACTCGTGGTTATTTGGGCCAGGGCCACACTGCAAAATGTCAGACATTCGGCAAGCCACACTATTTTTTAAATTTAGACATGACAAAATACAGTAGGCTAATTATTTTAAACAACATTACTTCGTTTATTTAGGGTTTAAAATACACGTACAGTTCATGCCTAAAATTTACTTTCTAAAATTTAAAGAAGGCCCATATATTAATTACGGCATTGTAATAGCTAATAATCGTACTGTAACTTGTTGTTCGAATAAACCTAAGCATTTATTGTGATACTTTGGCACCCCAGCATGTGGATACCTCCACTCACTGCTAAGCCATTCACAATATAGCCTATAAGGGTCCAGAAATTTTGCACATCTGACGTTATGCCAACCTTGACCTGCAAGTTCAACTCTCGACCTTCACAACCTAGCAGTGTTGTTAACAAGGACTTGACCTTTAAGGCCAAGGCCAAGGACCAAGGCCAAGGACAACAACACTGCAACCTAGTGAGCTCACCATTGGCCTCGTCACTGATCAAATATTTGCGACATTCCCCCTCCCGAAGGGGTTCTAAGATATCACGCAAATGAACTTTCCAGCACACTCACGGAAAAAAAAATCGCAAATAAAGGCCTAATGCAGCCGGCGTCGACAGACATCTGTCAGTGGTAGAGGAATAAAAAATAAAGATTCCATGATATAAAGAAACATACAAAAACATTATCACCTATAAGCGGTCAGACAGAAACCAGTAAACGCCGCCACTCAATGAAATGTGCTGAAGCATTTCATTTCAGTCAGTGTTTTGTGCCAAACCATCGGTTTATGAAACTTTTCTTTAGATGTATCTCCAGTGACGTCATGAAGTACTGGCTTGTCGATTCCTCCTGCAGGCACACAATGAAGTATAATATACACTTAAACAAGATAATGTTCATACGAACACGGAGTCTGTCCAATGCGCTTCGATAGTTTAAACTATATGTCCGTATAAATATAACCAATGAGCTGTTTAGACTAGTAGAAAAAAATTTTTTTTAAATTTAATTTTATATTGTACAGCAGCAATACGTTACTGTCATCCTTCGCTATTATGACAACTAAACAATAAATATTGTCCGTCAAGTGACCATTCGATTCATCGCCAGCATTTTACTATAAACGGTTCATCATCACCATGCGTCTATCTCGCACCGTTGTGGAGATATGGCGCCTCAAAGATGAGAGTCACGACCTTGACCTTTTGGGGTCACGTGACGTCATCGGTCACGTGACCATTCGACTCTCGGAGGTCGACTTCCTATGGGTGGTCCATTGTGAGCACGCATCTATCTTGCACCGTTATGGAAATATAGCGCCTCAAATGTTGGACGCACGAAGAGAAAGGGAAAAAAGGGAAAGAGAACGGGGAAGGAAAATGGTGAAGGGAAAAGGGAAAGGGAAAGGAGAAGTGAAAGGAAAGGAAAAGGAAAGGAGAAGGGAAAAGGGAAAGGGAAAGGAAAGGTAAGGAAAAAATGAAAAAAATAGCTTAAGAAAAGTTGGACGGACGGACAGATGGACGCTCAGGTGATTTTATACTCTGTCCAATGCTACTGCATTGCATTGGACAGACAAAAAAGTGCAAAAGTATCAACAATGAGCTATATTAATCAATAAAATGTTTTAAAGAAGTCGCGACATGTGAAATAACGTTGCATAACTGTTTGAAAATTTGCGAAGCATTTTCTATCCTAAACACGTTGCATTCTTCAGAGTATTTTTGAAAGAAAAAAAGTGTTGAACAGAAATGTCCCGAGAAAGGCATCAGCAGTTGCCGAAACGTCAGCGAACTAGCCAGTTATAAAGCTTGTTATTTTTGACGAATTCGTATTTAGTATAGTGTGAAAATCGCCGCTAAAAGCATAATGTATTCGTGAAGCGTAAGTATAAATTTCTGACCCAGATCATCAAAGCGACGACTCGTCCGCGATTCTGTTCCTCTGCTACCAACTGATAGACATCATTGCTATCATACTCGTAACGCACTGCGTCACACAGTGTACAATATTAGTTGCTGGCGTTGAGGTCAACATTGCAAAATAATGACTGATAGATTAACTAATCAGTCGAGTGGTTACACTTTTTGTTTAGAATAAATAGCTGGTTTAACTGAACGTCTCTTGTGATGAGGTACACTAATGTAATATAGGTTGACAACACTCATTCACATGATCATATCCAACACTAATGTCAAGTATTCTTATGCTCATTGCTCAAGTAAAGTGAAAAACGTAAGTGATAACGTTCGTTTTTAAATTTTTAACAAAAAAACAGTATAGTATGTGGGGTCAAGTTTGCTGACAGCCTGACATATTAGTCTAAAGTCTGAATTAAAACTACAGCTTTGGACCCACAACGTTTGCTAAGACCAAAAAAATTCAAGACCGGTCACTTTAGTCTTATTAAACTAAAGTCTCAGCAAAGTTGACCTAACTCAGTGAGGACCAGTTATGTAATAATTCTGTGCAAGCAGCACTATATAATTTTCACATTTACAGCTTTCACTGCAAGAAGACAACAGTAAACACAGTAAGTTCAATCAAGTTTTCTACTAGCAGCTGGAATTATGAATTAATTAATAAATAAAACACACACTTACGGTTTGCATCGTCAGATTTTTCAAGAGACAACAGATGACTGCAAAACAACCAAAATATCATAATTTATGTATCAATAATGCTCACTCACGTCGAGACCGACATTAATCAGTCACCATCTCTGCAAAGTGAATAGAGTGAGCAGCGGAGATAATGTTCTCAATGGATGTGTGTCTGTTTGTCTGTCTGTCTGTGCGCAGAAACATGTTGCCTGTATCCAACAATGGCGACATTACGTCACCACCAGCAACTCTTGCAGCAACACCGGCAAACGCTAAATAGTAATAGCTACTGACATTAAGAAAGATTTTTTATTATTAACTAACAAATAACTACCACATCCACAATGCATTTAAAATTACTATTTTGTATAAATCGACTTGGCAGAGATGTGCAGTCTTACGAGCTATTCTAGTATTCTTGTCATCACATTAAGCCTATTCAGTCAAAATCAATCCAATATATTATTAGTAGTCAATCACTCACTCAAACGTGTATTAATTTTATGCTAGTCCATACGTCATGAAAAAAATCACATTAAGTTAAATATTATAGCAATAATGCAATCAAGTACAGCTTATACCTTGAACACCACATGGGGTTTCCATGTTCATTAATCAGTGTGATATCAACTATGCAGGCATTCTGTGCAATAAAACATAAAATAGTGTGCAGAAGAGTGTGACATATTAATACAGTATACATCGTATTTTAAAATGGCACCTGATAGTTACTGTCATGCTTTTTGCCAAACATTGATATTTGCAACAAAAGAATTGAAATCGACCCACAAGTGATCAAGTTTTTCAAGGTAGTAGAGATGCAGAAACTGCACAAACTGTAAAAACTTAATCACAAATTAAAAAACCTTCATTTATGTTCACTGCTGTATTAAAAACTATGTTTTAACAAATCTGTGTCATTTTAATCAATCAGTTTTTAAATTTCAGTTTTTAAAGGATCAGATCTGACGAAAATGGTCAGGTACCAGTTAAAAAAATTAATGCACTGTATGGCAGCAGATGATGCTCTAAATTGATGTAAAAAATACAATACAGTACAATATAATATGCTATGGAGTGTGGATTCATTGTGGACTTTATTTTTTAGGACTTGTACTTGATCAGGCCAGTAACAGAGTCAACAACCAACTTCCATTGTTATGTAAACATTTTGAGCATCTGTTATGTTGTGACATTTAGGCCTATTTGCATATTTCGGATCTAAAGCATAGTGTTCTGTACACATGAATTAAGGTATAACTAGCACTGACCGGCAGCTTGCCAGTAAAAGCCGTCGTCTTGTATGGGAAAGTAATGGTCTTTGCAATTGCTGACCTCTGAAAACTGTGATTTGGATTAATTAGCTGAAATACAGCCCATGTCCGCCCTACACATCAATCACTACACGATAAACAAAAACAAAATAGTATGACTCACTCAAAAAGCTAATGCAGAGACCACAAAATGTAAGCGTATAGTCCTTCCCAAATAAGGCGGCGCTGATCTCCGTTTCCTTAGCCCTCAGCCTAACACCAGTTCACATTGCGAGACCACCGATACGAGGCCAGTGCATCGCACGGTGTGCCTGTTTATGTCCCAGCTTTTGCTGGTACTCATTGCGCCTTCCCACAGAGGGATGGCCAGGCTGAGTTGACCTGGGTGGCTGGTTACATACCAGGCTGGTCACCCTCCAAGTACTAACCGGGCCTGGCGTTGATTAACTTCGTTGATGCAATCAACAACGCCACCAACTAAGCCAGACCACCACAAAAATAGCAAAGAAATAATACCTCCACCCTCGAGCCACCACATTGGTGGAGGCATAAAGCAATGAGCATAAAAAATCTGAAAAACTGTCCGACAGTACTGACTATGCTACACTACCAGAAAGCAATGGCTATATTTTCTATCTGTAGCATGAAATACAACTCAGTAATTATAAGCTGATCAATATCATACCAAGGCCTTCATCTCGACAAAATATACTGGAGAATTTTTCGCTCCACAGTGTATTTCGTTGATTTCTCAATTCCAATGTACATGAATAACCATGCAAACCTGGCAAATTGCAATCAAACGAGGCAAAACCAATCAGCCAATAAGCAAACAATGAAAATGTATAATTACATTGTACTACATCTGGCATTCACTGCTTTCAGCTTGTTCACACTTTGTTGATCTGCACTGCTATGTCTTTAGTCACTGCAAGTATCTGGGACTAACTGGAAGATTGAAGATTGAATACAAGTAGCCCAGCTGTCGCCAGGATAACCATCTGTACTGGTTGATAATTTTCATCTCATCTCGAAAGGCGTATGACGCTTCCTATTAGTGATTAATAATAACCTTGGCTGTATCTCTCACCGTTTCCAAGATATGGCCAGTTTTCCGTTGTAAATGCACATTTTTCCTACCTCCCCCCGCCATTCATCGCCCAATTTGAAAATGTTTTCTTTGCAGTATATAGCTAAAATTTTGCATGCCCGAGTTTAACACACATGGCTAATCACTCGTGTAAAAAATTTCACCTAAAACCTAAAGCTTAGTCACAATACATCCATTACAGACAAAAGGACTGACAGGCGACGACGACAGACGACAGCCATACCAATAGCTCGACCGTTCCTTAAGAAAAAAAAGTGAAAACTGATAGCAGTAGAAGCAGAAGCAGTAGTACCATATCTTTTGTCGACATCATCACGAAAGACTTTCACCTTTGGAGGCTCGTACTCGCTGCAACAGTGCAACAAATGACAACAAGAAATAATGCATTTGATCAAAATAGCTAATTCATTTATAACAAAAAAATAAAATTGTCATCAAAATCGATGCTAAATAGACCTATTTGACTTATCACATGATGAATGCCATTCCATCATTCTTTCACCTTTTTACCTCAGGCTAAAACGCCACTGAATCAGAAATTTTACCCATCACAGATTGACAGCACCCCTCAGAATGCCAAATTGTATTATTAGACTGTTTTTGGTGTTCTTTAAGCTTAACAGTCTTCTTTTTAGTTCTTTCATTTGTTAATTTTCTGTACGGTGTCATGAAGTTTGAGCGAATTGACAGTTTTATCAGACTACAGTGTTAATGTCACTGGACCGTAGCAGATATTTAGGCCACTGCAAAAATATCCACAGAACACGTAGTTATGCACTGAACTGACAAAAAGCTTACAAACTGACTGAGATTTGCTGCCAAAGATGCAGCGCTGCACTAGCTGGTGATGGTGAAACGTCATTGTCAGAAACGCCAGTTCAGCGGAATCCTGACAACATTTCATGACAAAATAAGTCTCTTGTAATACTGCTGCAGCTGACAAGTTAAACAGCTGACAAGTCGAGTAACTATGTGAGAAAATGACATCGTAAATAATGCTTACTAAACTTATTTAAAAATTAAAAATTTAGGTTAAATACACACTGTTTATTTAGCATATTTAGGGCCTAATAACTAGTATACACGACTATAACTGTCTACTCCTTGCTCCAGTCTTTTTGATACACTAAAACTACAGAAGCAACTAGATTATTATTGTTACTTTTTTGTAGTATCAAACTTATATTTTTATTGAACAACCTCAGTATATCAGCATGCTAGATAACAAAGACAGTATTCAGCCTGTAAAAAGTCTTCATCAAACAAAAGCTTTTGAGGACTGGTTAAACGTGGAGTAACCACTGGAAAGCACACCAGTCCAAAGCCGGATAGAAAGAATAATTAGCAGGTATATGACAAACCTTCCAGACAGCAAAGAGAAGGCCGTTGTCTGTGGTGTAGAGAGTAAGCATTTTGTCACTGGTGACTGGCTGTAAAGAGCTGAGACACTTTGCCAGTGAAAACTCCATATCAACCAGCAAGCTTCTGCGACATGGACTGCAATCACAAGGCTACCTTTATGCAGCTTTCCTAACAAGCAGCATTATAAGTCTTAAGTAAGTAAGTAAGTAAATGATTTATAAAGCGCCAAAGTCTCAGTCCCTCCATCTGTCCGTGTGCCCCATATGGGCTACTAATGTAGAAACAAAAAATGTAGGAGAAAACAAAACTGCAATATATTCTATTTCATTTAGTTGACATAAACGACTTATTGCTAGTTAATATAGTCAGTTCAATATGCCAGGCTGGCCTATCAGTTCGAAGAAAGGTCAAAGTAGTCAGATCCTGAAAGTAGAAACTACAGCAGCTATGACATGCTTCTAGACACCTAACCACCAACAAAAACTGCCAGCTTGCCTGCCAGGTTTTACCGTGCAAACTACAAATTTGCCATATAGGTAGCACCTGTTCAGTTTATCACAACAATAACAACAACAGCAGGTGGAAATTTTGTATCATATCGCATCATGCAGGTAAAACACATTTGACTGTTGAGTTAAAGCACTGAAAAAAGAGATAAAAATAACTTTGAAGTTAAAAGTTAAAGTTAAACTGGCAATACAGCTCTTTACGGAGAGTTCATTTCAGAGCTACGGAGCATCACGTGTCATATGGGACCACACAGTGTTACCTGCCACCCGACACAGGTGAACGCACCCCGCCTTTATGTGAGCTCAACAAATCAACCACTGTATAGTATATACCACTGCAAAACAAATTGAGAAACCTATTGGGCAAAGGTCGGTCATTCTCGTCGTAGAAAACTGGCCGAGCAGCATAGAATCGTAAACGTTTGATGTCGGAAACGTTGAGATCAGGACTGTACCATCGAACACACACAGTCATCAAGAAGTAACACTGGTCACTGCTGAATACTGTAAGTCTCTCCTTGTTATCGTCACCGATAAAAGCCACTGCCCATTTCATCGACATTTTCCTACACCATGAACACGAAAACGTAAACATTGTACATATATAATTACAGAAACATAAGGAATGCGAGAAAGAAACTCAGGCAAACTAAAGCAAAAAAAATCACATTAGGCCTGGCAAACGCCTTTTTCTTGTGATTAGCTTTGTTCTTTTCATTAGAAAATTTTCACTTTCAAAGGAAGTATGGTTAGGTGCAAAGACCCCCTAAATACACTTAATTATCTGTCACATAAAACTTTACTGTACTTTAGTGCATTAACAGTGTTAGCAGGGCAGCTAAAAAAACTTTTTAAAACTGTAACAATTCTCCAAAAATTAAATTAATCTATTGAGATAATCTAATCTAAAGTAAATTGGAAAAAATTGACTGCTCAAACAAAAATTGAAACTGACTGAACTATTACAGTCATTGTCTAAAAGACTGATTTACAGTTGACTATCACAGACACACCACTCCATAGTCCACGTACAATTCATCTGATGAATCAGAACACTAAAAGCAGCTGCCAACACTTAGACAAAAACTATCCGAAACAGGCCTATCCACTATTATCACATGTTATTAGATGGAATTGCTTCCTATAGTACCTACAAGTGATTGTGCCTATTGCTACATATTTCTCCATAGCATGGTCTGTCTGTCGTCTGTCACGTCAGTGCACCCTGATTAAACCATTCAATGCATTCAAATGCTATTTTACAGGTACATGTACGTGGGGTCCAAGAACACATTTTGTCTAAAGGGAGTCCCTGGCCCAGATGTCCATGACCCTGAAGAAAAAAGAAGATTTAAGAGTCAAACCCTTAGCCAAAACAATCGGTTAAAAATTGCTGCTATCATATGGCAAATAAAAAGGAAGCAATTCCGCCTCTGCCAAATTATTTTGTTTCTTGTTTATACAAGTATTCAGCTTAAAAGCATATCTTCTGTTTACCATTAAACATAAAAAACACAAAAAGCCATTTAGAGAAAAACTGTTAACATCTTACACATAAATGAAACAATTACATTGCTAAACAAAAAAGCAATGAACAAGCAGACCATACAAAAGCTGTACGGAGTTGAATACTCAGCAACACAGTAGGTCATAACTTACTCCAGAATGCTTTGTGTCTCTTTGGGCAAATCTGTAAATGGGTTAGTTTTCTTTAGCTTCTGCAGTATTCGCTCACTGGGCAGATTGTCTGTCTTACACGCACTGCCATAACACAATTCATTCAAAAGTTATACCACATGCTACTAATTGGAATATACGAACAGCAAGACAACTAACAGATAAGGGGATATGAAAAATAAGGGTATGAAAAAATTGTGACTTTGTGCAACGCAAAGAGGTCAAGGTCATGACACCAAAGTCTTTAAGGCTTTGCAGCTACATAGCCGTAAAAAAATATGAGACCTGCTTAGACACTTGCTCTTCCAGTAGTAGGGAGGATGGTGACCAAACTGTGGTGGTTTCTGTTTAGATCTCTGTCGAGAACCATATCTTAGAAACATCTGATACCAGAGAAAGCTGCGACACAAAACAGATGTGATATGTGATACAACATGGTATGAAATTTAACTCAAAAACAGGCAGTTGCCAGTTTTTTCTACTGACAGTGACAGATGAAAAAGTATTGTGATAAACGTTGAACTATTGTACTGACAAAAAGTGTACTTCACACACTTCACATAAAATCACTATCTTTGGATTTTGTTTAACTTTGTTTAATTACTTTATGTTTTATAAAATCGTATTGAAACTACAAAAAAGTAAAAGACACAAACAGATAAACACAAATAACAAGCAAACAACCAGATTTTAGACTTTTCCAGTGTCACTCTACGTTAGGCCATTTTCCAAAAGTGAATTTTTGGAAATTACAAAAGCAAGTTCTTTTACAATCTGAATACCTTATAACTCACCTAACTAACAATGTTATAGCACTAAAGCAGTACTGCAATGATGCACAGTAATCAGATCTGCATTTTTGTGTTTACCTTTACTTTAATCAGTATTTTCTCATAAGCTAGAAATCACTAACTTGTCACTGGTTAAGCTCAGCCATCGTTTGCAGACTTGTGCAGATGACAGCAAATCAGCTGGTGTCAAAAAGTCAAATATCTTTAGCACCAGCTCATCTGGCAAGCTGCAGATTAGTACATCATCACAAAAGACACCATCACATCACATTCCACAGCAACAGGCACTTTTTGGAATTAACAATAAAGCAAAGTAGTCTCTCCAAACTTAACTATGGAAGATGCAACACAAAGTAATATTTCATGTAGTAGAGATAAACCTGAATGTTTCAATCATCACAATGTTAGTACAACATTTTCATATTATCACAAAAATGACCGATGGTCTCCAAATTTCAATACAATATCAAATGTGGATTAATGATCTAAGCAGGTAGTATAGTAAATAGGTTTGATAAAATTAACACAAATTAATTAATTTTTTAGGCAAAAATTTCTGTAATTTATCTACGACACAATTTGAGTGCTATCAACTCAATATATGCCTAAACACCATAATTTTAATCGTGCTAAACACAAACGCATTTTTTTATGCTGCACCTTTGATTTGTGATTAAATTTTAAGCACTTCAACACTCTTATTTATCACAAAATTTATCAACCTTGACCAGTGCCAGAATAACAAGCATAAGAAGATGTCAGACAAACGACAAAATCGGCCGACAAAAATCTGTCGTGTGTCATGCAAAAATCGTCCGATTTTGTCGACCGACAAAGTCGCCCGATTTTGTTGGCCAAGATAGAGCATGTTCTATTTTCGACGATTTTGTCGGCCAACGTTTTGTATATCAGACAACAAATTTTGTTTATGTTGCCATGGTAATTGTTTACAACGGAAGATGAATATTTAGTTATTTATTGTGTTTGTCGTTTATTTTCATTCATTAGATGCAGAAAAAAGTGATGCAAGTATTTTTTTACGATCTGCAGCATTCGGCTGTTGTGCTAGCTGATATCGTACGAAGTAGCAGACGAAAATATCGGCCATGTGTCATAGTTCACCGATTATGTCGGTCGATTTTATCGGTCAACTTAACCACACCCACAAAAGTCGGCCGACTTTGTCGTTCGTCTGACATCCCCTATACTCAAGCTCATGTTTTGTTTAACCTGCCCACTTTTCTTGATTACTCCAAGTTATGCCAGTCCCGCAAAATAATAATTCAGAAATTGTTGTGGTACTCATGTCTGTCACGTCATTTGACCATCAGACATCGGACATCACCAGAGCATTAATTTAACATCATAAGCACTGATATAGCATCATTTTTTCCCAGCTATCATTATCACCAGCAATCACGTGCTCACTTCAATAACTATTTTTTTTATTTTTGCAAAACAGAACTATAAATAAACAATGCAACAATAAAATGACAATACTAACATGTTCATGAATGCCTTCACGTTTCTTTGCTGGAAAACACGTTGATGTGTGCTAAGTGCAAATTTCCGCAAGACAACATTTTTATTTCCAGTTCCACTAGTCATATCACTTAACGTAGAACCTGGTTTCCAGCTTGTACTTGAAGACTGCCTACAGACAGTCTCATTTACAGCACTTGATCCTGCAGCACCCGAATCTGTTTTGTCCACAGTAACATGACTGCAGCTGCTGCAAACAAAACAAATAAAAACATCTATCCACCAGTCACTAACTGCAACAATTCTAGTTAATTAAACGTAGCTCTCATCAGCTAGTTCACTGAACAATAAATGAGTACTTATTGATTATTACAATCACTGGTGCAAAGGGTTACTCATACAAACAGCAATTAACTGCTGTTCCAGTTCAAGTGACTTAAATGTTGCATAAGGAAAATGCAAAGAAAGTGATGAAGGAAAGAAAAAACCTGGAAATGGGAAGAATTAAAAAGTGGTCTTTCCAACACAAAACGTTCGGGAGAGCACTGTAACCCTAACACTGTTAGGTGCGAAAGTGTATGAGCCCCTTATAACATTAACACACATAACAAATAAAACAAAACAAAATAAAATAACATTAATTAACATTAACATTGATTAACAATATTCACAAAATTACAAGTACTAAGCTCAACAACAACTACTTATTGACCTAGAACGTTTGTGGCTGTCCAAATATTTCAAGAGATGATCGTTATGGTGCTTATAAGCCATAACATAACCTGCCAGACTGAACTGACAGCTTCTCTGTCAGTTTTTGAGTGAAAATTGCATATCGTATCGTATGGTATCGTATCAACAAGTTATCGTTGCCATATATCTTGGTCGTTGCGAACGACAACATTTCCCATTTCCTTAACAACAGGATTCCGGAAATGGCAGAGATGGGTCAATATCATAATTTCGTTACTTTTTAATCCGAATATCGATTCGACGATATCGATATATCGACAATATCGATATTGTAATTTTTTTTAAATTGTTATACTAAGAAGCCAATTTTCGTCATTAAAATATAACCTAACTATAGTGTCCGTGCAAGAGTGCTGCAAGACGTTCTCAACTTTTTACTTATTTAGAGTAGTTGGTTTTAGGGTAGGAAGAAAATGGCGGCTCGGAAGTCGCCGGTGGAATGTGTACAAATTGATGGATTGGTATGTTCCGTACTCTGTGTGTTATCGGTTAGAGTGTGATTAATGATAGATTATTAGTGTACAGTATTTCTCACAATTTAGTGCTATGTCGTGAGACCTTTATGCGTATTGGTGAAGCATATGCTCTGAGCAACGTGATGTCACTAGTAGTCCGGGCGGTATATAGTACAGTAACAATAGTTTGTATCGCATTATTAACCTTGAAAAACGTAGTATAAAGACGAAAATTAGTAGTTTTGTGGAGTAAATATACTTGGGTGTTACAGGGTAGGTACAATTACACTAATTTAGACCAGCTTCATATTTCACCAGTGAACTCTACTCGTCGAGTGCTACAAAAGATATCATTACACCACCGTTCAATTCTTTCTGCAAGCACCAGAAAAACACTTTGAAGTACCGATCTCACTGTTATTAAAGCGAACACCGAAAAAACATTCACGCGTCAACATCGAATCATCGCCAAAAAACGTAGAACAGCTAAAAGTTGAAGTCGCAAACTTGAACATAAAATAAGTAAGTAAGTAAGTCATTCCGAAAAGAAAATGCTTGCTGCAGAAATAAATTCAAAATAAAGTCAAATTCAAAAATATTGAATTATAATGGAATTCAATATAAAATGGGGTCAAAAGTCAAAATAAAACGAAATTCAAAATATAATAATATTTAAAATAAAATAGCAAAATAAAATAAAATTTAAAAATAAAATATAAGGGGCCAAAATACAAAACAAAATAAAATTCAAAATGAAATGCAATTTGTAGTAAAACTGAATTCATAATAAAATAAAATTTAATATAAAAAATTTTAAATAAATTTTTGTTGGTTATTTCGTACACAACAATCATTTGAATTATTCAGTGACACGTGAGGAACTGTTGTCGGCAACAGGTTGTGTTGAAAATAATCAAGCATTGCCAGGAGGAAGGAGCTGGTGGGAGTGAATTAGTGCAGGGTGTCCTTCTTGGGCTTGTTGACAAGAAATGTCTGGAAGTGACAAACTGCTTTCCATTTCCACGGCACACGGACGAGGAAGACTTCGACGAAGGTAACATAACTTAGTCTTGTAGCTATAATAATAGAGATAGTGATACTCGTAATAGTATTTGCATGGTGATACGTTCAGATCGCCAATCTGAGAATCTTGGACAAAAAATGATATCTTCATTTATGGCACTACTATTCGGCCGAATACGAATACACTGTTTGAGCCAAATAGAATACTAATAGAGTATTTGGTACAGCCCTAATAATTATGATAAAACAATAATAATTTCAGCCAGTTGGTAATGTACAGAATGTGTTGCCGACAACATTCTACTGTGTTGGGTGTTGGAGCATTAATAGCTTCAAGCGTCATGCGAACCAAAATGCATGGCATGCAACCGTAATCTGGTGCACATTGAGTGATCTATTATCATGTTATCATTACTGATATTGTTATTATTATCGTCATTAGAAGGTGATCATACTGACTACTATTGTACTTCAATTCCAGCACAGAATTGCTTACAGTTCCGACAGCCGGAACTACAATCGGAGTTTGACACTCAAAAAATGGTTGCTGATTGGCTGTGCTGTTTTGACTGATACAGTTTGTGAATTAGGATGTCGGTAAGTTTTAGGGTTATAATATCATTTAGGGTTAGGATCAGGGATGGGGTTCGGGGTTGGTATATGCATTTAGATGAGGAATGAGTACCAGTAGTGGAAGTGTGATGGTGGTAGCATACCGTAGCATCGGAACCAGATTGCAGTTCTGATTGTCGGAATTCAAACTGCAGGCTTCCAACTAGGGTTGCTAAACGAAGTTCGGATTTGCGAACTTTGAATTTCAAGTTTGAATTCGTATTTGTTTTTCAGCCCTTCGATATTCGAATCCAAGCATCGCTAATTAGTCGCAGACGGTTTTGCCTCGAAAGTGGAGCACTGTGTGACTCTGCCGGCCGTCAATTCAAGCGACCGCATGTTTGCTTACCCCTTCCCTCCCCTGCCCTCCCTGCATACCGCCGTGGTATTCGGCATTCAATTACTCTCCGTCTTTCACTGCGCCCCTGGCAAGCTATCAAAGTGACAAATCTTGGTGGCCCAGACACAGAGCAGACATTAAACGCAAATTGCTTAAGCTTCTCCAGAAATATATAAACGAAGTTCGAATTTAATTCGAATTTTAGAGGTCGAAATTCGAATTTGGAAAAAAAACGAATTTAACATCCCTACTTCCAACGTATATTGCGTGTAACATATATTGCCTGGCATATTTTGCAGACTTTATTAAGTCACTATACATGCTGCTGATGTGCAGTGGCTTATCAGCTAGAGATGATGAAGAATCTGCGCCATGTCAACATTGATCACCTTCACGTCGGCTGGTATCAGAGCACCAACTTTGGCACGTATGTCAACAAAGCTCTGGTCGATTCACAGTTCAACTACCAGTTCAGCATTGAGGAATCCATTGTTCTCATATACGGTAAGTTCGGAAATGCCTTGTCACTCCCACTGGAGCGTAGACCACAACGGACCGCTTTTCTCTCTCAATCTGTTTTCTGTGCTGCCCAATCCATCTTCCACAAGCTCTTTCTGAAACGTGCTGTCTCCACGGTTGTGCAAAATTAGCATACATATCTCTCCTTGCCATTCTGACTTCGTTTTTGGCAGAAAAATAAAATTTGTTTTTTTGCCTTATAATTAGAAATTGCTGTCTACTGTCTAGTTATTTGTATCTGTGCTTAGACTTTTTTTATCATTAATCATTTACTAGGAGTACTTATGTAACTGTATCATAGCCTGGCATTGCCATCCCTCTGGGTAAGTACATGGATTATTGGGACAGCTGGGCTGTAACCACAGTACATAATTATATGCATAGTATTTGCAACAGGCTTTATTTGTGGTAGAAGTCATCTCCAGCTTTCCATAGCTGCCAAGCTAATTCACACGCCGAGCACCCTACCCTTGCCGCAGATTTTCATTGCCCTGTGTGCTTATATAATATTGTGTTGCCGTTTTTTTTACTTTATTGTGTTATTATTATATTAGCACTACATACAGTATGTGTTATAACACATAATAAAGTGCAATTTGTATGGAACTATTTTAATGGGCAATTAGGCATAATAATATGTCAGTTCGCAGGCCGGCTGGCAGACTGCAAACTTTTCACTAATTTGGGTTAAATTCACCTTAGTTGGACTCAACGTTTTGTGAAAAATAACGAATATGATGTGACAGTACATGTGTGATTATTTAGCAGCATCCAAACACTCCATAACAAAGGATTTTTGCAGTATTTCGTAACGCTGTGACATCGATGTTGCTATGGACACATTGCCATGGATTGGTCAAAACGCACATTTTGGTGCTGTGAGCTTGGTATGGCAAGCCAAAATAGGAATACCATGGCCGTAATAGGCCGTGCATGTACTACGCCTTTGGTGTATGTATGTACTGCGGTGTAACTGTAAACATAGTTACCAGCGATGCACTGTCATGCCAGGTCGTGGTCTGACAGTGTGGCTGAGGGTTAAGTTCAGTGCTGGTTTGTGGGCTTTATGGTATGAGAAGGACTGTGTGTTTTCAGTGTGTATGACTGTGCGGAGTGATGTGGCTTGCCGCTTGGGTGTCGTTTTCAGTGCAGATGTGTTGCTGTTTAGATCCACTGAGGACTGCTAAAGGTCGGTTGTCTTTAAAGGCATTACGACTGACACCGTCAATGATGAATATGTATCATGAAGGAGACTTCACCCACGAAGCGTATGTAATGCTATGTGTAATAATTTTTAAATATCACTCAACTTCTGTTGTGTATGGTTATGGTACTGAAAAATCTGCAATGGTTTTCCATAGGCAACAAGAAGACCAGTGAAGAACCTGAGCATTGCATCAGTCAGTCTTCTGCCTTGGATCATGCTGAAACTTTTGCTTGGAATGTGTGAAAAAAAGATTAAGGTGTCAATTTGTATAGCGCATCTCGCGTACAATGCCTTTAATGCGCTTTTCGTCACTAACCCGAGCCGCCAGCCGCATGGCCACCATGTGCAGCCTGCAGACACATGCTAACGCAGCGGCCGGCTAGGCAGCCCCAGTCAGCTGTACTAAGGTCACCACCTTCCGTAACCCATATAAATGAGTTACTGCTCATTTTACCATCCCACGGAGGGTAGAAGGCTGAGTCGACCTAGCTGGCAGGCTTCGCACCGAGATGATTTACCTGCCCACAGGCAGTCACCCATCACAGTACTAACCGGGCCCGGCGTAGAGTAACTTCGTTTCAGCCGAAACGCGTTACCAACTACGCCACGCCACCAACCATAACTCCATGTGCTCATAACTTGGTTTACCTTCATGTTGGTTGGGCAACAGGAATCCCATTTAGTGTGAAAATTAAAATTTCTTGTTCCAACAATTCTGATGAGTTTGCTTTTCAGCACAGAAGTGAGACCAGTGGTCAGGATCACTGCTTGGTCAAATTTGACATAAAAAGTGGACATATGCATAGAGTTTAGGCTAAGCTAACTATCTAGTTCGGTATGTGCTTTAAACATCTTAATTGGGTGATGGAAAAAAAAACAAAACTTTCACAGATCCTCGTTTGTTTTTCTTTGAAGGCACAGTTGCCAGTTTAGTATGGAATGACAACAAAAGGTCGACCAGCTGGACAAAAAAAGTTTATCTGATAGTACTGCAAAATACAACTATAGCTCAAAAATACTGGGCTGGCAGCCTGAGTATATTATGTGACCATCCACCTTGAGGTAACCCTGTTACTTACTATGACCTTTGATTTTTTGATAGCTACTCCTTCCCTCTGAAATATTTACATCAATTTTGGTTTTTTTATGTCTTGAGTTGGAAGCCTGTATGGCACAGACAGACAGGTACGACCTGTATAATAACAGTACTTCATTATTTTACTGCTTGTAGCATTCGTCAGGCTGGTCTTAGCTTCGAGGCTATGTTTGAGGAGGTGCCGATCTTGATTCGAAATTCACACTTAGTGAATGCTCTTCTGTGTGAAATTGAAGAGGAAACACCATCTGAAGCAAAGTACAACTTCCTCGACCTGTCAACAAGGTAGTTTGCTGTTTCACTGCAATTTCTTGCATAGATAAGTCTGCTAATCACATGTTGAACACTTGTTGTCGTATGTTCATGAATATAGTATACATGTCAGCGTATATATTGCCTTGACTTACTGTGGTCCAAACAGATGCTTTTCATTGCTTTGTTGTCAGGTGAGATCTGTTACGTTACTTTCTTTCTAGGTATTCCATATTTTGTGATGTTTTCTTCATTCATTGTGCATCCCTTGTTTGGTTTGCATCATATACTTCTTTGTACTGTGAATTGGGAATCTCCAGCATATTACTTGATGTGCTATACATACCGAGTGGTGCAAAAAAAGTCCCGAACTTTGCATAACTATAAGAGCGCGTATACTTTATAGAGATAAATTTCCTTTCGTACATTTGTAGACCAATATGTACTCTTTGGTCCGCCCGAAAACGATAGTTTTCGGAAGGACTTCTGTTTTACGCATGATGTTTTTTCTTTCCTCGCGAGATCTCCGAGATGCGTGGGCCGACCGGCGCGAAATTTTGCACGATGGTCAGTACTAAGCCGAATTTTATAATGCCGGTCCAAAATTTTGGGGGGCGCACCCCAAAAAAATTTCGGGGGCGAAAAACATGCAAAATTTGGCCCGATTTTGGACGACTTCGAAGTTCGGCGGCAAATATCTTCGAAACGGATGCAGATATTCAAATTCGGATAGTCATTCCATGTATGGCGATTCCTCCCGTGTTAGGC
>Ga0209367_1004639_pt1 | contig 19020 bp, 10 predicted proteins | sample WorMetLIZISLAND2_FD_187412 | JGI IMG/M metagenome (GOLD analysis project Ga0209367, IMG submission 187412) | Marine gutless worms symbiont microbial communities from Max Planck institute for Marine Microbiology, Germany - Olavius geniculatus... ... | reverse complement strand
ATCCTAGCTTGCACCGTTTTGATACAGCTCACGAGTGTGACGGACGGACAGACGGACGGACGCCCAGACGGACAGACGGACGGACGCCCAGACGATGGCAAAGACGCGCGAAGCATTCTGCTTTCGCGCGTAAAAATGAAATGCATGAGATAAAACTTCAGCATAGAGAAGCGTAAGTTAACTGAATATGCGTGAGACTCATGTGAGATGTGTGAGACTTGGCAGGGCTGATACCAAAATATTTAAGTGTTTGGTTTTTAGAAGCAAAATATGTGGCTGTTGTTTCAAGAGGTTTTCTGTGAGTTGGACGTTTTTTTGTTGTTGTTGCCGCAACAACATCAACGGACGGAAAGATGCTGTAAAAGGCTAACAGCCAGTACAGAGTTTAAAAGACCTGTGTGTATGAGTTTTTGTACAAAATCCATCCCAGAGCTACAGATCCATCTGCCATATAGTATCAGATGTTGTTACCTGGCAACGCCATCCAACACAAGTGAATGCACTGCAGCTAAACCTCAGCCAAGCATTATTTTTACCTACCGGTACCTCAGAATGAGGGAAGTCTGAGTCAACTTCGGTGGTTGGTTATATGCTGTGATGGTTTACCTGTCCAGATGGTCACCCATCCAAGTAGCAACTACTTGATAGCAACTCAACCGGGAGTAGAACTCACAAGTCACGACCTTATGGTAACGTTCGGTTAATGTTGATAATGTCATTATTGTCTGTGAACAGAGTTCGGTGACTCTGATATGGTGACCAGTTTCTCTAATCCAAACTATGCACTTGGTCTTCGAGTGTCGCAGAACTTCGTGGCTGCAGCGCATACCGAAGCTGGCCGTGATAGTAACGGAAATGTGGAGGATGTTTTCGGTCAAACGTCGGTTGATGACTCTGGTGACTCTGCCATCTCGAGTCCACTGACCGACTCCGATCTTGCCAGTCCTTATGCCGAAGAACACCGCAGCACTGCAAATGGTGCCGTGGCACGTGGTGACAATTTGTTCAGTCGTATGCAGAAAGCAGTGAACTTGCATCTGCGTGATGAGATGCAGCAGGAATCTAGCGGTGATAAAGCAGTTTCTGAAGTGAACAGGTAAACGTACACTATATCAAATGTGTCAGGATTTCATACACAGATTAATGTTTTCAGTACTGGTATATAATTGAATGTTGAAAGACCAAGGTTGGTGATTTCGCTACTAATTGATAATGTGTATGCACTATGCAACTTCTTTTTGGTAATCGCCTGCAATTTTGGTTTTGTTTTGCATCAATTTAGAAATTAAAGGCATTAGTTTAAATAGTTTTCTCTACTCCACTCTTACTTATTGCCTTCAAAAATTTTTGGGTGATTTTTTGATACAGTTCTATTACTTGATGGAGACACAAGTACTAACATACAGGGTGGGCCAAAAAACGTGCCATTTTATTTTTGTCCATATCTTTGCCAATTAAAATTCTTTCACTGGCACACTGCAGTCAATTTGCGATAATGTGATTATTATAGATCTTGCCACACCATAAGTGCGTCTTTACACTACCTTGTGAAATATCAATGAAATATGCGTACATAACGATAATAACAAACAAATATTTTTGTAAAATTGAAAAAAAAACACTTCAGACCAACATTGCAGTGAATGGTCTATGACACTAGACTGTGTGGGTATAACACAGTCTATTGTTGTATTAATCATTTGTCGCAATGTTGGTCTGAAGCGTTTTTTTTCATTTACCTAAATTTTTGTTATTATCGTTAGTTTTTGCTTACATTTATATTTCACAAGGTAGTGTAGAAATGCATTTACCATGTGGTGGGATATATAATAGTCACATTATTGCATATTGTCTGCAGAGTGTGCCTGTGAAAGAATTTTGAAAACCGGTCAATAATTGGCGAACATATATGGACAAAAGTAAAGTGGCACATCTTTTATGGCCCACGGTGTACACGTGTGTTGGCTAGTGGGCCCTCTAAAATAGGAGTAAAGCAGAGTGCAGACTGTTGAACTACAAGCACATCACCGACATTGTCTTAATGACCATTTTTTTCTAAATGAACTTTGGCTTACCATGAAATATACACTTAAGCATACGTGCTGACTTATTTACAGGTTACCACTGGATGGTGCTGCGCAAGTGGATGGTGTGAGTTTGCAGACCAGTGCTCAAGTAACTGTTATTTTAATTATTATCAAACTTTAGCTGACAGTGTGTGTAACTAATACATTAAGTGATAAAGAAATTCACAGCTATTTGTGGTGCCACCCTTACAGTTTAGACAAAAAGCTAAAGTATACAAACATAATTTATTTTGGTTGATAATGATTTATGAAATGCTGTCATTGTGATGAGCCTATTTATTTGTGCAATTACTGTATACTTGTGTACAACTACATGAGTGTAGTGGAATTTTAGTTATTGTATTCAGTTGTATTCGGTGGTTATGTTATCATCTGGATGTGTACATATACTGATATTCACTGGCAATTGCTAGATTGTTGTGGAGAGACAATATTACACAAGAAGGCCTAGCTAACACAAAGGGAACGTGTGACAGCAGTGCATGTATGAAGGCCCACTGCCTACTGGGGTGTTCACGCTTAATTAATATACAAATACCAAAATCTCCATCTGCATTGCATAACGAGTTAGTTACGTGGCGACACCTTGCGAACGCTATAGAGTTGTCGCAGCCCAAAATCACCAAAACATCCATAAAAACCCTATTTTGGCATTCAAGGTCATCCAAGGTCATTGCTCTGGGTGGCAATCGAAAGCCCGTGTATGATTTCCTATTAGTGATTAATAGTAACCTAGGCTCTATCTCGCACCGTTTTTCAGATACAGGGACTTATTGGCTCAAAATCATAGAATTTTTCTACCCCCTCTCATTTTGCGCCATGGAATTTCTGTTATGAAAAAGCTTTACGCTTCCTGAAACTAGAGTCTTCTGGGCAGCCGACGGTGAAGATTTGGTGATCCTGGCTTGGAAAAGCTTGCACTGTTTATGACTGATCCACCCGTGTGACGGACGGATGGATGGACAAAATTGCGATGGCTAGGACATGCTATAGCAGTACCTGCTGTCGTGCATAAAAATGAGTTGTTGCAGGTTTCTGAATCTGCTAAAGCCAGCAGTGATATATCAGATGCTAACATTCCTTTGCCTCCTGGTTGGCAGCAACATGAGGGTATGATTACTGCATGTTCTTTGCTTTTTGAATTTAATTATATTATGTTTAGTGTCTGCCAGGCTTATTTTTTTTACCAAAGATATTGTATTTTATTGCAGAGCTAGGGGTTTTATGTGCGAGAATTGGTTAAGTTAGTTGATTCAGCTTATACGCTGTGTCTCAAGAAATGAAGCAATTTAATTGTTTTCGTCATAATTTTGTTAAATTTCCACCGTGATAATTTTTGGCAAAAAGATTGCCAAGGCGATAGAATTACATGAGGTGCACTCATTTTTTTTTTACTTTGCCTAATTTGTGTCTATCATCTTGGTCATTTTTATGCCAAAAATTAGCAAATTTGATGATGATTTGAAGTTTTTTGAAAAACAGTTTGGCCTGTTTTTCTCACGGATGGGTATATTTTATTTTTGGTGTTCTTTGGCGTGCCTTTGCACTGTTGTGTTGATTTCAGATGAAAATGGTGCATACTACTGGCATGTAAGGAGTGGAACTATTCAGCGTGAAGCTCCCATTGCAAGTCCAGTTGATATTCACTCTCCCAAGGATGCAACTTCCTTCAGCTCAGTTAGTGTCACGATGTATTTGCTTTAATCTTTGCTTATTCTTTGTGTAATTAATGGATTAGTGTTAGTGTTTTTATGTTGTTGTTGTTTGATTGTCAGGAAAATCGTTTAAAACCAGTGAGGTTCTCTCTTGACAGGTTGATATAACAGAACTTAAGAATAGTCTTTAAAATATTGTTGGTTTTAAGAGTCAAATTTGTTAATGAACTGATTCGAGAAAAACTGCAAAAGTTGTTACAGCATATGAGGTTTTGTGCCTTTGCCACCATAACGAAACTGACATTATGGAGTAATGGCTTAAGTACACCTTATTTCAGAAAAAACAGTCAAATCGTTTTTCTCAGAACTTTGTTAAGTTTTCACCAACATTGATAATTTTGGGCACAAAGATGGCCAAGACAACAAAATTATGTTAGATGGACTTATTTTCCACCTCACTTAATTTATGTCAACACACTACCATGTGAAACACAGATGCACCATATTGTTACATTTTGCGGTGATTGCTCACTTTTGCATTATCAATTCAGCAGAGGGCACCATGTGATTTATTAATTTTGTGATATTAAATATTTTAAAATGAAAATACCAGACAACAAAAAAGCTGACTGATGAGCTTAAAACATGTCTAATCGATGAGTGAATGCAGTTTGGTCAGTCAACCTTTTGATTTCATTATTATCAACCATTGGCGTTGCATCTAAGCCATTGTATCCGTGTATGCTGAGCACACTTTGGGCATAAACTCTGATAATTTGCAAGCAAGTTGTTATGCAAACTTGAAGTTTTACCAAATGATTTAAATTTCATTTATTGTGTGCTTAATTAAGTTGTTAAAATGTTTGCTGGAGACAACAGCTCAGCATTAAGCAAAATTGGAGCATCTGTGTTTCACACGGAGTGCATTTTCAATTTGACAAATGTGAAATGGAAAATGAGTGCATCTTACATAATCCTGTTGTCTTGGCCATTTTCTTGCCAAAAATTATCAAAATCGGTAAAAATTTGACATAGTTATGTCAAAAACAATTTTGGCTTTTTTTTGAAGCACGGTGTATAGGTGCAGTTCCAAATGCATTCAAGATAATAGTTGACTTTTGCTGATAAAATACACATTAATACAGTGGTGGTTTACTTTTTGGCATAAGCTTTTCAGTTAGTCTCTCAGCAGTACTTGAATTTGGACTTGGGCACAATTATCAACATAACAAGATCATCGTTATGTATTCATACAGTGAATGGACCGCATTACATTTGGTTTTATAGCTATGTTGTTTGATATAGAAACATGATTGTTTTAGTATGATGGCTATATGGTGCGTGATCTTGTTGACAGGGCTCACAAGAAGAAGCAAAGACATCAGCAAACTCTTCGGCTGTTGCTTCACATGAGAGAGTCAACAGTAACAGGTGCCCCCACTGTTACAAACTGTTTTTAGTCTTTTACTGAATGCAACTGCCATATCGGTATATCTTGATGGCAGGCTAGCTATATTTACAGGAGATTGTACACTAACTTTCACTAAAAACTGTAATAATATTATTTCAAGTCTAAGTGACAAAAAAACTGTTAGAGACTTTGTGGGATTATGACAAGGAAAACATCAATAGTTTTGTCTTGTTTTAGATGCTGCAGTGGTTTGGAACCAGTGAGGAATAAAAATCAAGAAATCTGAGCTAATGCTCATGAGACGCGCGAGAGCCTATAGCATTTCCTGTTCGCAAGTGATCTTAGTCTGTCTCCACCTATTTTGTCACAATTCACTCTTTTGCAACCAAAAATCGCCAAAAAATCACTTAAAATCAATATTTTAGGGTTCAAGGTCATTTAAGGTCATCGATGTTGACATTTCTAAGAAGCTCGTCATCAGTGCTTGTTATGATATGCAGCATGTCTTTGCCTATCTGCAACCATTTACACGCTAGACAAGCTAACGGCGGATAAATAACCACTTTTTAGAGGGGTAACCCTCTTTGACACCCACATGCTCAGGCCTCCTTGAATATAGAAGGTCCGGACTTGGAGCGCTAATATCTACATTTCATGCTGAAAATTTCATATGCAGGTTGTTTTAGTCTATCTTTAGCCATTTCGGCGCAATTCACCCTTGAAATGCGTGTCGCAGCCTAAAATTGCGAAAAATTTACTAAAACCCCCTATTTTGGGGGTTCAAGTCAAGGTCATCGATGTTGACATTTCTAAGAAGCTCGTCGCCAGTGCTTGTTATGATAAACAACATGTCTGTGTCTATTTGCAACCATTTTCACTTTGGAGGAGCCAATAGCGGCAGAATAACGCTTTTTTAAGGGGGGTGCCCCTGTTTCGCCCCCTCATTCGGGGGGACCCCCTTTACCCAGCAGCATGAAATTTTGTCACGAAATACTAGAGACTCTAGGCTCTCATGTGGTGAAAACCCAAAGTCTTTATCTTGTCTGGTCTTGAAACGGTACCGGGTTGTGACGGACGGACGGACGGACAGAGAGAGAATTACCATAGCTATTACGCACTATAGCTAGCAGCTGTGCTAGCTCTCGCGCGTAACAAGGGGACTGTTTAAGGTGGCTACAACAGGTGTATATGGGGAGTAGTCAGCAACGGTGCATGTTTTACATTTAAGTTGATGGATTACCGAATGCAAGCTGCAAGACTGTCTCGGGTGCATGTTTGTCAGTCATTTCACTAAATTGGTCTTGCTTCTCTTTCACTAGTCGGCCTTGCTTTAAAATATTTCTACCTATCTCGTGCTTTATTTTGTACGATAATGTTACAGCATGTCTTTGTTTGTTGAAACATTTCAGCAGACTTAATTGAATTGGAGTGGCGATCTGCAGGTGTTTGTTATTGTATTGCAATGTTTGTGCAGTATCATCTATAATACACTGTGAGGCATAAAAAGCACACCAAAATTTATTGATCATGACTTTAAGGTGGGTTATCAGATTTTAATAATTTTTGGTACAACTATTCCTGACACAACTTGCCTTCAAATGGTTATTGAAGTTTCTACTTCACTCAACATATGCTTTTGCACTACCTGGGGAAATCAAAACACATGAAATCAGCGTTAAAATGAACAAAAAACGCCAAAAACCATCTTTGACATTACCGATAGTAACTTGGAGAAGGATAATGAGCTTTTAATAGTTTTTTGTATAAACATTTTTGACATAACTGGCCATTAAATGGCCTTCAAATTCTTATCTCACCTGATGTCTGTTGCTGCATGACCTGGGTGAAACAGAACAAATGCAACATGAGATTTAAAAAAGAAAGAAAACATCAGTAAGTTTAATCATTTCAGATACGTAGCTTTTAACAGAACAGTTCTGATCACAGTCCATTCGACAGTATTTGCAGTTTTATGCAGCAGCGAGTTTATGAAACTATGTTTAGGAATATCAATGAACTCAAGAAACGACTAGTTGAAGTCTGAAGCAGAACATTATCAACATTGCTATTAACGCATCGAGAATGCATCTCCCTGCCTGTGCTTTCACAAATGGCTGATAATTCGAATATTGACTGTCAGCAGTTGCACAACTGGACATTTGGATAAGCTGTCAACCAAAGTGCTAGAAATTTGGACAAAATGTGCTGAATGTGCGTTATTTTAATCAAATAATGATATTGCATTGATTCAAAATTAATATTTTGCTTGTTTTGTTTTCCTCAGGTAGTGCAGAAACAGAAGTTTGGTGCGACGAAAGCATAAATGGTCATTTGATGGCCAATTGTGTCTGGAATATTCATACCAAAAATTATTACAATCTGATCATCCATCTTTAAGTTATGATCGATAAATTTTGGTGCGTTTTTTTACCTCACAATGTATATACAATTAAAAGCAGAGACTCAGATTTGTACATCTAAGACTTTGACTCTCTTGCTGTGAAATATCAGTTTAACATGATGCATTCTATAGTTTTCATTTTTTTCAGTATTCATTGGACTAATACTACTGTTATTTGCAGCACTGCCCAGCTGTCAGGCGACGGTCCTAGCAAGGAGTATGAAGTCTTGTCAGCTGACATAACCAGCAGCTATCCTATTCGATTTGCCGTGCGGTCACTGGGCTGGGTTCCAATTGCTGAGGATCAACTTACACAGGAGAACAGCAGCAGAGCTGTCAATCAGTGTATTGTCAGTCTGTCTTCTGGGCTTCGTGATATTAACGATGTTGTCGGCAAATGGGGAGATGTGAGTTTCACACGTTAGCATCATTTACTGATAGACTTTAGCTGTGGAATGGAGTGATTTTTACTTTAGGTTAATCTGTATTAAGTGTGACATCTGCATAAAACGTGATGGATTTGGTTCCGGTAGTTTCGTATGATTTGTGTAATAACTGGTTCTCATTCATAGAATGTCTGTCTTGCTGTCACATTTACTGCAGTTTTCAAAAGTTCACTTTTATGGTTCCAGTAATACGTACTGCACTGAACCTTAATGTTAGTGTGCTTAATCTTTTTTTCCATTAAGAGTAATGTATTAAGTTACTGTCATAGTCTTAATAGATAATGCATACTTATCTTCATTTTGGCGTGAGTTGTGTTTGACTGGCACTATTTATCAATTTTCACAAACTTTGCTCCATTTTAAAAGTGCGAGCGATAAAGCATTATTTACCGTTTAGCTAACTTGAGATATGTGTGTGAAGCTGAAATGTTAAAAACAGTTGCTGTTTATAGAAGTTTAATAATTTGTTGTTTAGGGAAAGTACTTGTATATGGATCTTGATCAAGAGAACTTGTCCCTGATCGACCCTCATGACCTGACTGTGCTTAATGTTCAGCCGATCAAGTCCGTCAGAGTCTGGGGAGTTGGTCGAGATAATGGAAGGTAATCTGCATTTTTGTGGTTTCAATGGATAATTTTTAGCAGCGCTATGACATGCTAAAGGGTGACACATAAAAAGGGAATATGCTTGCTTTATGTACAGGGTGGGCCAAAAAACGTGCCACTTTACTTTTGTCCATATCTTTGCCAATTATTGACCGATTTTCAAAATTCTTTCACTGGCACACTCTGCAGACAATTTGTGTCTCTACAGTACCTTGTGAAATATCAATGAAATATGCATACATAACAATAATAACAAAGAAACATTTTGGTAAAATTGAAAAATTACCACTTCAGACCAACATTGCAGTGAATGGTCTGTATGACACTAAACTATGTGGGTCTAACACAGTCTATTGTCATATGAATCATTCATCGCAATGTTGGTCTGAAGCATTTTTTTTCATTTACCTAAATTTTTGTTATCATTGTTAGTTTTTGCTTACATTTATATTTTACAAAGTAGTGTCGGAACGCATTTACCATGTGGTGGGATATTTCGTTATTGCAAATTGTCTGCAGAGTGTGCCAGTGAAAGAATTGTAAAAATCGGTCAATAATTGGTGAAGATATGGACAAAAGTAAAGTGGCACGTTTTTTGTGGCCCACAGTGTATATCACTAGAGCAATCAAGCATTTTTGGAAATGATCAGCCTCAGTCATCCACCCTTCACTGCAGTGATCGCTGCTAATTACTTTGGAAACTGTGAGATTGCTCGACTGATGTAATGCACGCATGTTCCACTTTTCCACTGGCCACCCTGTGTGCTGTTTGTTTTTCGCACGTCATGTGATGTGTGAACACAGTGTTGATGCAGCAGATGGTAACCAATTAGTTAAATCAGTTCTTAAAAAATTCTGCGTCGGTTGTTAGTCCGAAAATTTCCATTAGACTAACAGGTTAGTGGTGTGGCGTAGCTGTAATGCATTTAATTCTATCAACGAAGTTACTCTATGTCGGGCCGGGTTAGTATTTGGATGGAAGACTGCCTGTGGGCCGGTAAACCATCTAGGTATGAAGCCAGCCAACTAGGTTGACTCAGTCTTCTACTCTTCATGGGATGGTAAGATGAGTATCAGCTTTTGGGCTGAGTAGTAATAAATGGCGATGATTAGTGTAGTACTTGTAGCTGCCTACAGGCGGATCTGAAGTTCAGGCCGATTGGCCTGGTCTAAAGGTCGGCAGCCGCCTGGTGCTTGTGCTGCTCTGGCCAGATGAACCGGGTGAACTCTTGCAGCGGCAATTCACTGCTACGATGACAGCACCATAAACATTGTCGTGGCTATTACTATTAGCAGTTTAGCTTGTTTGGGGTGCACATTTTGCAGCTGTTTAGCTGTTGCCACAATTGCTCAGTGAGTGAGTTTAACAGAGTATGTTTTTCTCTGCTATCTGTTCTGCTAATATGTTGTTATTTGTTTGTGTTTAACCTTGTTTCATGTTAATCAGTGAATGGTAAGTGCATGTATATATCAATGTTTACTGTTAATCTGCCTGCTTTCGTACTTCATTTGTGCTTAGACATATTTTTGTGTTCAGTTTCAAATCATTCTTATCCAGGTTTTCTGTGTTATTTTTCTATTGACTGATATTATTTTATTTTATGCAAGCATACAGTAATTGTCTCAGGAATTAACAAGAAATCTGAGCTAATGCGCATGAGATGCGCAAAAGCCTATAGCAGTTCTGGTTCAGTAGTTTCACTGAAAATTTGGATGTTAACGCTAAGTTAATGTACAAATACCAAATTTTCTATCTGGATCGCATAACGACAGTTCTGTAGCGCCACCTTGTGAATGATATAGACTTGTGTCGCAGCTTGAAATCGCCAAAAAAATCCATAAAACCCCTTATTTTGGCATTCAAGGTCATTCAAGGTCGTTGAATTAAGCGCCAATCGAGAGCCAGTGTAATGGAAGGTAATCTGCATTTTTGTGGTTTTAATGGATAATTTTCAGTGGCACTATGACATGCTAAAGGGTGACACATGAAAAGGGAATATGCTTGCTTTATATACAGGGTGGGCCAAAAAACGTGCCACTTAATAGTAACCTAGGCCCTATCTCGCACTGTTACTGAGATACAGCGACTTATTGGCCAAAAATTGCAAATTTTACCCACTCCTCACGCATTTAGCGTTCTCGTTCGGGGTGATTCTCTTTGAATTTATGGAAAAGCTTTACGGTTCCTGACACTAGAGTCTTCCAGGTAGCCAACGGTGAAGATTTGGTGATCCTAGCTTGCACCGTTTTTGACTGATTCACCCGTGTGATGGACAGACAGACAGACGGACAGACAGAATTGCGATGGCTAAGACGTGCTGAAAGCAGTAGCTGCTTTCACACGTAAAAATGAAGCTGAGTCCAGATAGGCCTATGCCATTTCGGCACAATGCTTATGAAATTTCAAACGTAGGTGTGTAGCCAGTTTTTGGTATTTAGGATGCAGCCATTATGGAGATGTAAGAGTTTTGGGATAGTTACATGAGGATTAAACATGAGGTTAAATCTACTGTTTCGTTATTATGTGTTTGTGTGCATTCTGCCTGAAAAGGCCATTTCTGAAATGACCTATACTGTGTCAGGCGGGACGTTAAACCCTACTTTCTCACTCACTCACTTGAAGATTGATAATATGTAGCTATATCATGTTATATTTGGGAATCAGAATATGGTGGAAGTGGTGTGGTTAGGGTTAAATTTACTCATAAGAGTTAATGTTGTCTTGCCTGTTACATTATGTTGTTATTGTTGTCTTTATTAAGGATAAGGAGTTCTGCAATAAGTGTTATTTAATTTTTGGATTAGTTTTGTTTTACTTGGTTAATTGACTGCAATGTTTAGTCAACAAAGTTTTTGTTTATATTGTTAAGCTGTCATAGTCATAATGTGGATACTAGCAGTAATATTATTACTTATCTTGCTGACACAATCTTATTATTGCCGATTATTTGCTGATGATTAATAGAATAGATTTGTTTTTTGAAATACCGGTACGTCATTAAATAAATAAACATAGTTTGATGGTTGCCTTAGTATGTGACCTTTTTGAGTATTTTTCTACACTTTTTTCACTATTAGTTGAATACTTTTTTGTGATGTTTGAAATTATTTGCTAGTTTATTAGAATCGAGTAATATTTGAGCTTTTAAGTTTCTTTGTTAGGCATAGGTTTTTTAATGTCACTAAGTTGTTTTTATCTTACTTATCGTATTGTTTTAATTCATGCAGTGACTAAAAACAATGGCCATGCATTGTATAAAGAGAAATAAATTGATTTTAAAAATAACTATATAAATAAATGCTGTCAAGTTGATCTACTAGTATAAGCCTTGATGATGACTAATGTCGTTTCTGAGTACTGAGTGAGTAGCTATTGTCCTTGTCTTGTGTGAAGTGTATAAAACATGATTTAGACCATATCTGCTGTATAGACCATTTTGTTCGTGGATGGCAGGGACTTTGCATATGTTGCACGTGATCGTGGAACACGTCGGCACATGTGTCATGTTTTTCGCTGTGAGCTGCCGGCGCGACACATTGCCAACACTCTGTGTGAGATCTGTAAGAAGGTGATTGCCCAGCGAGCAGGGGCGGCCCAGGCAGCCAGCGGCTCTGGTCAGAGAACACGTCCATCAGATCTACCAAACCTTCATCGGGTTGGCGTCGGTGACAATACCGTCAAGTTTGAGAACTTACTGAAAAGTGAGCGCTTTTTGACTAGTTAGTTTGTTTTATTTGAAGATTTTGTTCTGCACAAGAAAGCTGAGAGTATACAATGCAATGTAAAGTGCAACAGGCAGCTGAAAGGGTGGTGTTTAGCCACAGCTTTGTGGTAAAAACAACGGATTATAAGGCTAACTGGTTAAGGCTGCATTCACATAGGCACGAGTAGGAGTACGGGTCCAAGTTTCCATTTATGGCCCGTAGAAGCTTAACTCGTACGAGTGGAACGTTCACGGTGACTTGTACAAGCACGTAACTAGACACATGTCGGCCATATTGAATAAAATCAAATCGAGGAAATGCTTCGTGAATAAACAACAATATTTTATCACATCACTAATAATTTTACCAACCGTGCACCTCTAGCGATGATTAATTTTGCAGTGACGTCAATTCTGACGTCATATATGTGCCACAGCTTCTGTACATTATATTATTGTTATTTACAGGTAGTTTACTTCGCACTGGTTGGATAAAAACATGACCTGCGCAGAAACTACTCATACGAGGGTCATCCCAAAAAGTTTCGGGCCTCGACATATTGGACAATAATATTTTTTTACAGTCTATACATCAGTGAAACGTACATCCTTTACGAACTCTAATGAGTCGGTGGCGGATATGATGTTGTGGTAATTTATGATGTCATATAGCTCTAAACTGAAATGATTTGGAGTGCTAACGCAAACAGCATAGAATTAGGCTTACTGTTGCATGGCAATTTTCCAGTCTGTAGCTAGGTTTACCAAAGTTTAGCCCCGTGGTATCTGATTTTGTGAAAGCCCTAACAAACACGTTTGTGAATTTCTTATTTGCATGTGTGAATATACAATAGCTTTCATTTGCACTTGCCGCAAATAAGAGCACTTGAGTCAATTACGACTTCATGCAAATACGAGGGGCATTCAAAAAGTTTTGAGCCTCAATATATTGGACAAAAAAATTTTTATTGTCTATCAGTAAAAGGTACCTACCTTGCATATTCATGTGAGCAGACTGTGGAAGTGACGTCGTTGTAATTTATGTTGTCAGAGCAATAAGCTGAAACGATTTGGTGCGCTAATGCAAGCAGCATTTGAATCAGGCTGATTGTTGCATGAAGCTTTTTCAGTCTGTAGCTGGATTTACGAAAGTGTGGCTCCTTGGCATCTGATTTTACGAAAGCCCTGACATCTACATTTATGAATTTCTTATTTGGGTCTGTGAATATACTATAGCCTAATCTGTGTCAGTCGCAAATCAAAACACTTTAGCCAAAATAGAACGCAATGCCAATATCTGATGATATCAGAAAAATTTTATTAAAAATTTAACTGTTAATTATATCAGTTGTGCTAATGAAAAGCCAACGAGAATTTGTGACTATGCCCCTATGAATTTGTGACATGGGCCGCTGATGGGCAGGGGGGCTTGGAGGCGCCCAGGAGCAAGCCTTGCACAATTTCCCCAAATTTCAGCAGTGCAGTCCAGTCCAAAGTGTACGGTTACCCAGTTGGCTGTTCATGACCATGACTATCTACACCAAGACCACTCTGCATACAGCAACGACCTTACTTCCAGTGTCCGCTGTCCATGATGATGAATGACTCTAGCCTTTTTCATTGATGCTGGAAATCGGTTCTATTTAGTGCTCTGTGATGTCATAAATTACAATGACGTCATATTTGCAACCAACTCATTAGACTTCATAAAGGATGTACGTTTCACTGATATATAGATTGTGGAAAATATTGTTCTCTAATATGTTGAGGCCGGAAACTTTTGGGATGGCCCTCGTACGAGTAAAATTTACAGGTAACCCGTACTCATATGTATATGAACGGCTGCCATTGAAATACATGCAAACTTGTGTTTGCCAGAACTCGTATACAGGGTACCCGTACAGTGCCGAGACTCGTACTCGTGTTTATGTGAACGCAGCTTAGTCATTACTTATGTTTTAGTAAGACTTGAATTGCCAGTGTGCTAAAAATCACAGTTTAAGCTGTTCTATGGTTTTAAAACGTACACGAAAGAAATACTGATATTGACAATATTTAAGGAAGGAGCAGTTTACAAAGATGACCAGTCACAAGTGATTTAAATTAGAAGGCGAAGAAGTCACTGGTCTTTAGTTTTGTGGTTGCTGAAAGCTCCGAAACATTTAGCTGACTTCGGTACTACATTATGAGTGTAACGTAGCCTTGAGCCTGTTTAAAGCACTACTTATGTGGAATTTCAATTCAGGTAGTTGTTTGCCGCATGTGCCTGTTTGTTGATACTTAAAGCGAAGTTGATGTAGGCTAAAGTTTCAGTTAAATTAATAAAATGTTTCTGTATCAATAATTGGTGCATAATGTGTACTTTTTCACTGTTGCTTCTTTAGATGCTGCTTTTCCGACGCCAATGGATGAGCCACGGAAAATCATGAGCTGCTATTTTTTGGGAACACTTCCAGTTTCTATGGCCACTGGTATTGCATTTGCTTCATCTTTTACCATTTGCTGGCTGTGTATATTTTTGGAATATTATACGATTTGCTCATCTGATATTCATTCTGTCTTTCTTGACATGCTGAGTCTTTCGGGATTTCTGTTGCTAATTGTTCTTATTCTTAATTTGTTCTTGTTCATTTTTTGTATTGGTCACTTTGGGTCGGCTAAGTTGACTACATATATGTGTGTTTTTGAGCAAACATCATGCATTATTTTATTGTATATTTCACATTGTATGCTATCCATTTACTTTAGTGTTATTGCACATCTGTTGTTTCATAGCTGGTTTAGCTGACAGTGTCAGATTTTTTGCGGTGCTTACTTGCATACCGATTTTTCAACAGTTTTAACATTTTTTTGACTACAAGCTTTTGTCGTTCATCAGTGAAGCTGTTATTTGCTGTCGGTAGAAAGTCGTTGAGTACCAGGGGCGTTCAGTAAATTCCAGGACTACATCCTTAATACAATGACAGTAAATTGTATATCTTTTTACAGTTATGTTACTTTTTACCATATTCTCCCTATAGTTAACTGCAGTGTTCCCATCATTCTACAAGTTAGCTGGAGCCTGTAGCATTAATTTTTTGTTGGAACTGTGTTGAAATTTCCAGACACAATGCTGTAGAATATCTTCATCATTCTTGAACTTAATGTTTCCATGTGATTTGCTCTGTGGTCTAAACAAATGAAAATTACTTGGAGCTAAGTCTGGACTGTATGGCAAATGCTGTAGCAGTTTCCAGCCCATCTCTTCAATTTTCTTAACTGTCTAATGGGCCAATTGCACGGTGGGCCACTGTTATTTTAAAGAATGACACCCTTCTGTGGCAAACCTGGTCAATTGCCGTGAATTGCTGGTCGCAATCAATCGGACAATAATGCACAGTGATATTTGTTATTTATATTATGCTCATCAAGCAAAAAGTCTGTGAGAATAACTCTCCAAGTAAACTAAAAGATGCTTTGTCTGCAGCTGACCGTTTTTGCCGTATGCAGTGCTCTAACACTGACATCATCACTAACTGACTGATGATCGCTACAAAAGCGAGCGAACTATTCAAATACTTTCATACGTGATAAAGTGTCACTGCTGATTACTACAGATAATCTACAATAAATTTCAGCACTTTCTACGCCTTCTGCAATTAGAAAATTTTATGATTATTCTCCGTGTATGCCAAACATCAATGCCCATCATTTTTATCTTAATAATAATGACGTCATAAATGAAACCACGGTAAGTGATGTACAATAGTGGCCATACAACTTCATAATAGTTTTGGTTTTCAACTGGCACTCTGTGCTTTCTGAGAAGAACAGTCTGGAATTTATTGAACGCCTCTCGTATTATTTTAGAAACTTCTTAGTGTTAATGGCTTTGTTCACGGTTGTCTGCAGGCATTGAGGTGCTGAACAATGCAATAGAGACGCTGCATTCCAGTGTGCCAGTCGACAAGTGGTCACACGTTAATGTGACTGTTGCTCCTTCGAGCATTACTATTTCTGACCACGAGGTTGTCTTTTTTGTTGTCTTTTTCCTTCTTCATACCGATTGTTTCAGTATTCAAGAAGATGTTTGTGTAAGTTATTTACGGTATGTTGTTTATTTCATGTTTATCAGCAAGTGGTCAAGTTTGGCTAATTGGTTTGGTGGCTGCACTGGTGGTTATGAGTATAGCTATTTCAGGAACTGTCTAACTTTTCAAACTGAAGGCTGGTAGGTTAATGTGGTAGGTTGATACTCATTCATTTATAGTGTCAAATTCTTTTAAGTAAGTTGGTAAAAATTGCTACATTTTTTGCAGTTTGCTTGTGTGATGTGTGTAATTTTTTTATTGTTGGTTATCGATTTCATTATTTGTTGTATTGCTCAGTGTAGCTACTATGTGAATTGTTTTGCAGGCGCCTGACAATGTCATTGCCGAGTGCCGCATTCGATTCCTATCATTTCTTGGAATTTCTGTCACCAACGTGAAGTAAGTCTTTTGATGTTTTAGTGGTGCGGTTTTTACGTGCGAAAGCAGCTACTGCTTTCAGTGCCTCTTAGCCATCGCAGTTCTGTCTGTCCGTCTGTCTCGCCGTCTGTCTGTCACACGGGTGGATCAGTCAAAAACGGTGCAAGCTAGGATCACCGAGTCTTCACCGTCGGCTGCCTGGAAGACTCTAGTTTAAGGAACCGTAAAGCTTTTCCATAAATTCGAAGGGGGTCACCCCGAACGAGGGTGCTAAATGAGAGGGGGTGGGCAAAATTAGCAATTTTTGGCCAATAAGTCGCTGTATCTCAGTAACGGTGCGAGATAGGGCCTAGGTTATTGTTAATCACTAATAGGAAGTCGTATACTGGCTCTCGATTGGAGCCGAATTCAATGACATTGAATGCCCTTGAATGCCAAAATAGCGGGTTTTATGGATTTTTTGGCGACGAGTCTATATCATTCACAACGTGGAGCCACGGAGCTATCCTTATGTGCAATTCGGCATGACTGTAATAAAGGTGTTGTATTTTATCCCAAATTCCCGCAAATCGAATGCAAACAGCGACAGAAATTTTCGTTGTATGATTTTGTTGTATTGTGAGCGCAATAATTTACTGTTTAGTACATTTCTGATGCACAGTATTTCGTGAAATGGCTTGCATATCTTACAGCGTAATTTGTGATATTTTGTTTGATGGTACTGCCACCTCTGGAATTGGTTTACAACGCCCAGCACTAACTAACGGTGATTGATTGCATTGATTGACTTGTTATATTTTTACGCGCGAAAGCAGCTACTGCTTTCATCGCATCTTAGCCATCGCAATTCTGTCCATCCGTCTGTCTGTCTGTTCGTCTGTTCGTCCGTCCGTCACACAGGTGGAACGAGATAGGGCCTAGGTTACTATTAATCACTAATAGGAAGTCGTACACTGGCTCTCGATTGGCGCCGAATTCAATGACTTGGAATGAACTTGAACGCCAAAATTGTGGGTTTTATGGATTTTTTGGCGATTTCGGGCTGCAACACAGGTCTATATCATTCACAAGGTGGCGCCACGCTATTATCGTTATGCGATCCAGATAGAGAATTTGGTATTTGTATATTAACTTAGTGTGAACCGGAACTGCTATAGGCTTACACGCATCTCGTGAGCATTAGCTCAAATTTCTTGTTGACTTAAGTAGGTACTTAGGCTGAATGAAGTTTAGGCTCAACGAAAGTCTAAGTCAAAAAGTAAAGTCGCCCATTGTCCATGAAATTATGTTTGGAAGAATAGAAGATTATGCCCGGAGACGGACACCGCTCTGGTAATTTTAGTATATTTAGTACATAAGCATAGAGGATTGCTTCTACACTCAGCATGTTCTTTGTCCTGCAAGAGGCGATGCTATTTTGGATTTAGTTTTGTCAAGAGAACCAGATTTAGTTAGTCAGCTGCAGGTTATCAGCAGTCTTTTTTGTAAATAGTAGGTGGGTGGCTTGTAGATATGATGATATGAAAACTTTGGTCTGATTTTGAATAACGCTGGAAAATAGGTTAGTTAAACAAAAAGTGAATGTGTGAGTAATGTGCTGGATGTTGGTAATTATTTTGTCGTAGAAAAATGCTTATTTGACATTATGTTTTCATTATTGGTACCTGCTCTAACAGCTGTACACATTACCTGTAGCATAAGAGTTTATTATAGGATGCGTTATATGAATATTAAATGCAGGTAATTTATGCAACTTTTCTATTATATTATTGCTGTTCACGTAATAAGATGAACCTGTAGTATGCCACCGTGTCTCAAAAAAACAAGGCCACTTTTTAGTCCGCCCGAAAGCGATAGCTTGCAGAGCGGACTTATGTTTTACGCATGATGTTTTTTTTCCGAGCATGAGATCTCCGAGATGCATGGGCCGACCGGCTTGAAATTTTGCACGATGGTCAGTACTAGGCCGAATTTTATAATGCTGGTCCAAAATTTTGGGGGGCGCACCCCCAAAAAATTTCAGGGGCGAAAAACATGCAAAATTTGGCCCAATTTCGGACGACTTCGAAGTTCGGCGGCGAATATCTCCGAAACGGATGAAGATATTCAAAATCGGATTTTTATTCCGTCTACCGTGATTCCTCTTGCGTTAGGCGAAACAAGTCCGGTGAAGTTTGGTCCAGTGACCTTGGAGATCTCAATGTGAAATCGTACCCACCTAAAGCGCATTTTTCGGAAGAACGTATTTCGGCCCATAGGGGG
>Ga0209367_1004638_pt1 | contig 19021 bp, 9 predicted proteins | sample WorMetLIZISLAND2_FD_187412 | JGI IMG/M metagenome (GOLD analysis project Ga0209367, IMG submission 187412) | Marine gutless worms symbiont microbial communities from Max Planck institute for Marine Microbiology, Germany - Olavius geniculatus... ... | reverse complement strand
AGCTACAACAGATCTACATGCAAAATCTAATATGCATCACCAAACAAATATCGCAATACAAACGAACGTTTGTACAAGTTATAGTGGCACTGAGGCAAAGCAAAAATACAATACAATACAATACTCTTGAAATATAAGTAAGTCTTCCATTGAATTTATCATCGCACATAGGCTACAGTGCAAGACAAAAGTAGAAAATAATAACTGTTGCAGTCACAAAAATATCAGTCATAAAAACTGTGATAAGTTCTCTGACAGAGCTTGCTACATATTTGTTGAATATTCACTTTGCTGTACAACAAAGCTGTGGTTTTTAATGTCATAGAAATGTTTCATCTCGCATGATGTAGCCATGGTCTATTTTTGTAACGTGCATTCGGCTAAAAATCTGCGCAACATTGTTATTTTTCACTGTACCATGGACAAAACATTACAGGCCTCAACGATACAAGCCTAACTAAGTCCATGTAAAGCATCAGTGATGATAAAAATATCGGTTGATGTGCGTACCTGGATGACGTATTTGGCACTGACAGCGAGCTTAGTGAACGTGGCATTCGTGCTAGTCGTCAATACAGATATTGATGACGATGATGATGATGCAGCTTGGGTGTGATTACTGTCAGTCGTTGACATCAGTCGATCTACATCGATGCATCTCGCTTCGTACGTCACAAGTTGGCTGCCAGCCGATGATGTCGGTACCAAAGCGTCCCACTTCACGCTCACGTATTCACCACCAATGTCAGTGACGTGCACGTTCGTCACGCCAGCCGCTGTCACCCAACACAATACAATACGTCCAATTAACGTCTACGACGACGCCGACGACGACGACTGCAAAGGAACGACGACTTATCTATCGTCTGACGTTTACTGGAATATCATCAAAAAGAGCTTGCCTATGTCAGCGTACAATTCACAACACTTAACAGCTGACTCTGCCACTTTGAAAAAAATAAGTTATGCGTTCTGTAGATCATTTTGTGGAAAGCAAAACTAGACATATAACAAGGAGCTAGGCAAGGGTTGGACGAGCGAAGCAATGACGCAGAAACGACTGGAAGAAAAAACGCAAGCAGAGTTAAAATAAAATTGAAGAAGCTGTGTCTGATATTTGACGCACGCACCTGCCGGGTGCGTAGAGACGGTGATGCTGGTGGCGGTCTGTTGTCTGCTGTCACTAGTCTGGTCACTGACTCCGTTCTCAGCGCGCACACTAAACGTGTACGAGCGCCCGGCACTCAGACCAGCGATCGACACTCTGGAACGCAACAAACACGATACAGCCGTCATCAGTACACTTGATCGCCTGGCTATGACAAAAGTGAATAGAACGTTCTGCAAATTTGGCTAACGCGATACACAGGGTTGACGCAAAGAAATTGCAGTCGAAACAATTCAACAGTTTATATCAGATCTTCAAAGTTCCCCACTTTCGCGAGGATACAGCTTCTCTCGCAATCTGGTGTACAGTTTTGTGTATTCCTGGTTCTTGGCACAAGCTCTTCAACACAATTAACGTGCGACGTCGACCACTGCCTGTCCTTTCGTATCAATCTTGTGTAGTAGACTTTTCACAAAAGCAAGTAATTAGTTTTATGAAAAAAATGAAGCCACTAATCATTTTGCACCGCTCAATTTTTCAACTCTGAACATTTTGTTTATTTTTTGATAACATTTTGTTTGTAATTTGACAGGAAGTGGCGTTAACGTCGGCCAATAAGCCGTGCTGGAAACTTTAAAAAAAATTAAAATCGTTTAAACAGAATGACGATTCCTGAAATTTAAATTTGCACTGGTGTGACCCAAATACGTATCAGGTTGTGCGTGTAAAATTTTATTTAATTCCGTGCAGGTTTGCCACTTTGAACTAGTTTCACGTTCTGCATTTTCATTTCCAGCAATTTCATGCTCCCACTCGGTCGGTCAATTTCATGTCCTGCGTTTTCGTGTACGTCATTTTCAGCGCCTCAGCAGCTAGGCGAACGGCTGCATCTTATGTTGGCACTGTGACGACATGTTTGCTCGTTAATAATAGCAGAACGTACGTAGTGTCGTTGAAGCGTGACTGTCGTGGTCGATAGAGCACAAGCTTGTCATCGCACGAGTCACAATCGACGGTGTACCAGACGTCCGAGCGACCGCCACTATCCACAGGTGCCAGCCATGACAGAGTGACAGACGTCTCGTCCACAGAGTCTACGGACAAGTTCCTTACACTGCTCGGCGGCCCTGCATCACACCGGCATCACATCACACTTGCTCAGATCTACTCACCTCCGTCTTATAGTATAATTATAATAAACGGTATAGGGGCCTAGCGCTTCATGGAAAATCCATCTCAGAGCTATGGAGCGCCACCTGCCATCACACAGTGTTACCTACCGCCCGACGCAAGTCAGCGCGCCTCACTTCAACTCTAGCCAGACAAGCTAGTACTCGTTTTACCTACCCCGAAAGGATGAAAGGCTGAGTTGACCTAAGTGTTAGTTATACACTTAGATGATATACCCGCCCGCAGAGAGTCACCCATCCAAGTAGTACTGTAGTAACCACTTGATAGCACCCGACTCGGAGTCGAACCCAGAACCTACCAAGCCACCTTATCCCATATCCACACGTCGCACATTAATAACACTACTTTCATACGGTGATACACTATCAAAATCTCGGTCTACAAATCGTTTAGACTAAGGTCGTTATGTAATCACTCAAAACATTGCTAAGACCAACTCAATTAACGAAAGACGTTTGACCACAATATCTTGCTAAAGTGTCTCATAGTCAAATAATTTAATGAGGCAAATAGCTAAGGCTAAGCTAACACATATTCATGACTGCAAAACTATTCCAAGTGGCTAACAAATTATTTTACAACTATGTTTTATTTTAATAACCACATTGACTCACCATAGAATGACTCTGTCTGACATGCAACACTAGAAGATAAACTAAGTTATCTTTCATATTCAAATTCATATTGAGTCTGAGAAGAAAATTTGAAAGCACTAATAAGCCCGTACTGATTTACAGTTATTACTTGTAAATTTTTCATACTTTGTTATTTTGTGGTAAATTAATGGTAAACTGGCGTATTCACACCGTATCAGTGCGGTTGACATGTGTTCAATGACAGTTGAGCGCGGATCATACATACGTGTACAAGGTGCACTGGGCTTATCATTGGGCGCGCGGTAGTAGCCGTTATCACACTGGCATTGGTCTGACGCCATGGCCACAGCACTGCTACCGTGTGGACACGCCACACAGGGGTCGGTGCCCATTGACCATTTGTACGTCTCGGCCGGACAACCTAAACGCAGCAGCACACACTCACAATGTTTGACCACAAACAACAACATACTGTAGAAACGAACCGGCCTACATTAGCATACAACTGCTAGACCAATTAAATGAACAGCCTTTTAGAGTATCCTATTATTTTTATATTTCTATTTTCCTGCCTTTTAACTTTTATCTTCATTATTTTTGTACTCACAATTACATATTCATTCACTGTTTTAACAGAACCCTGCAGTGCACACCTAAGCAGCTCTGCCAGTCCTGGCTGGGTTGATATCCTGGCAGACAAAGACAGCCACCGGCGTGGTAGTACCAGTGACCATCCGCCTGACACAGATACGACGGCCTACGGTCCATCACCGCGTTGTCCACGCAGCTACCGTATACCTGAACAGACAGACATCACCGAAATCATCACTTAAACCAGAGTTTCTAAAATATAACGCCGTAAACCAGTGCAAATTCCAAGTAAGCATGAGGCCTACGTAGTTCCCGGACAGTTGATAAACATGATTTTCTACGTACAACGTTCAGCAAATTGTTCAGCCACTTTGAAACGTACAGAAAAGTCATACGTGTAAGAAATTCATCTCTAAAATAGTATTTTATATTACATTTTATTGTAATTTGTACGTGATGTCTTATGGAGTAAAATTCGAGTGATAAGTGACTTTCTGACAGATTGACTGACTGTAATGCCAGAGGTAACGAACGCCGGCACATGACAAACCTGAACGACCGACGTAACTTCGGGTCCGGCAACGGTCGACGGGAAGACGGCCAGCTTGGCTCTGGTAGCTTCACAGACGACGTAGTAGACACGAATGCTGAGCAGCGTGGCGCAGGCGCCTTCGTCCCTAAGTGCCAGGTAGACCCCGGCCCCACGACGCACCTGCAGGCCGCGTACCTCTACGTTGACGGCCGTCGAGTCGACGGCGTCGGCAAACACACGGTCGGCGGCGACGACCCCGATCGTCCGGTACGTCCGGTCGTCCCAGGTCGGTCGTCGCTCATTGCCGACGTCGGACGAGGCGTCGTACGCGAGTAGTTTAAACGACTCGCGACAGCGCTGCAGGCGTCCGGGCTCCGGGTAACTCGTGCAACGACGCATTGTGAATCTCATTTCGACGTACAGCCGCACCGCAGCCAACGCGTCTTCGGTGTCGCCGTCATCTACATCCGGCGGAGTCGGTACCCGGATGAACGGCAGTCGCAGCCAGTTGTCGACCACCGACGCGTCCACGTTGCACACGGTGTAGACACGAAACACATCGCCATGCTTGTCGGTGTAACTCGCCTCCTTCCACTACACATGACCACACACGACAGCTGCCTTCCCTATATATGTATGACAGAAACGCGCTTACTGATGCACAAATTCTATTACTTCCATTCTGCATAGAAGCTGCACAAATACAGCTCTTCAGGGAGTTTTTGAGTAAGTTGAAGACAAGTTGGAATAGGCTTCCGATAAGTTATATTGACTATAGAAATGAAAAATGTTGTTCTGAAAACATATTTATTCAAAACTACCGGGTAAACAGGTTAAGCCGAAAGAACCGCCGTTTGGACAAGCACAAAAGTAGTAGTAATAGTTGAAGAAAATAATGTTGCTGTTATACATATGAAATACCGGTAAAACCACTGTTCATATTCATCAGCCTATAGTCACACTGTGCACGCATACATGCGACCAATGACTTTCAGATGCGCTCTGTTTTTTTGGTGAACAGCGAAAGATGTGTACGGGATTTTTCGCAGCAGACATTTTTTATTCAGCTCGCGAGAATAATGCATTCTGTTTTATGGCACCTTGAACCGTAGTGTCACACGGTGTACCGCAGGCTGCCACGACCACTTAACGACAAATAAGTCGACCAGTGCTCGCAGTTGACCAGAGGGCGGGGAAACTAGACAGTCACTGAACTAGCCCTCGCCAGAGGGCGCACCAAGCATTAAGTCGCAGACAACGCACTCTTCGATCCGACTTAACTTCGACTGAACTTAAACACGCCATAAGGTTCACTTCTTGATAAATCGAGGCGCCGGCGCACGACCGATATCTCCCGTTTGGACTACCGGTGAGTTTCAAACGACCAATTGCACTCGTTGCCGGTACGCAAACCAGCCCGGATATTTAGATATCAATGTACACAGCAATTACCCTCGGGCCATTCATATAATTCCCTGCACATATAAAAAGAAATCTATCGGAAACTTCTTGAACGATACCGCAACTAAATTAGACCACACTTGGCCTAACGTAATTTAAATGAAGTATACACTCATTTACAACTTATATAGGTCCTACTGTTATAAGCTCATCATAACAGCAAAAGTCCAGATGTATTTTACATGTATTTTATACATTATACTGCTAATTCATACGACAATCCGGCGGCTTTCAGCACGCGTAAATATACATGGCATCAACATTCTAAGCACATGTATAATGTAATGTGTTTAGAATGACACATCCAACTTTCTCCGATACATAAATCTTACAACTTTTTCCACATACATGTTTTAATCCAAATGCCATTTTGTCTATCCTACTAAACACCCGCCCAAATCCAGGTCTCCTACTTTGAGGCTTTTGAGCACGTAGCATCTGGTCACAGACCTGCATACATCGTCTCTGGACAGTGGACAGAGAGCTCTAATGGAACTTGGCACTAACCGGCATTAACTAACGGCATGCATTGCTGTCAAGTCTACGATACAGCAAAAAAATCTGAACAGTGCGAACAAATCCTATACTGCACACACTCGATAAGGCTGGATGGAATTTGAACAAGCCAAACAATAATCAGATTCTGATAGTTCGAATTGCGTGATACCACAAGAGTGCGAACAATAAGCTGCATGTGTGCCGTCGACGTGTTATGTGCATCGTTATGCATTACTGCGTTGCATGACGCCGTCAAGCGTGCGGTCATCATCGCGCGGTCCAGCACAATCGTCCAAGTCGCTCAACTACAGCCGACCACCCACGGTCCAGACAGAAGCTAGTGCAGCTGACAGTGACAGGCACTCTCCACGTCCTTATACCAGACAGCTAAGAGCCGCTCCCCGTCAGAATATGCACATCACGCAATATCGGTCAGGACGACATGCAATCACATCAGAACGGAGAAACCGACGAAATCCTTCAAGCATAATGGCCTGCGTTCACCTCACGTCACGTCGCCGCTATAACAGCTGCCGCTTGTCTTGTACGGCGTCAGGAGGCTATGGTGCTGTGAGCGAGCGATCACATGTCGCAGCACAATCGATCAGATCAGCAGCAATGAGATCGCATAGAAGCAGCAAACGCAACGTGATTAATGGCTGTCAGTCGGTGCGCAGCTGACTCGCTTGAACTGACAGCTTTACACCAGACTGCACTGCAAGCCGTATACATGATCAACGCTCACATCCGTATTATTCTACGCCAAACTGCATTAGAAACCATTAAAACTGGTTATCACGAAGGTGCCACAAGAACCATAAAAAGTTGACCAGTGATGTGTCCTCGAAGACTTGGCATCGTCCTCGACGCGACTTGAAGACAAAAACCTTAAAAGCCTTGGCCTTGACTAAGTCTTCGGCCAGAACGTAAATTTGAATAAATTCCTAACTTCCATTTATTACTGACCCATACAGCGCCAATCTTAATTCTCATATTTTGGTTAACCTCGTCGTCTTGGCTAAATGCAACAAACACTATCATAAGTCACGGACGCAGGGGTTGACCGCATGATTCGTAAATGGTACGTTACAGACTGCAGCTTAAAGTTTGAACACAGTCTTCAAAATTTGTTACATATTCATCATTAACTTCCTCAGGTTGATCAAATAACTTATGTCAGTCAGAATTAGTAGCGTGCATGCTTTGAAATTAATTTCTCGGACTGGGTTTGGCAGAGTCGTCAGTAATCTGTCCGTTATCGCCCTCTGATTCGTTCGCGACTTAAGCGTGTCTTTCATTTTATGATTTCATTTTCATTTCGCTCGCCAACGCGCATCTGCAATCAGGTGCACCGTTAAGGACTAGGGCGCTGAGAGAGCGCCGGTCAAGCAGATCGGTTGACGTATAGATGCATAAACTCGCAAAGACATGTCGGGCCATCATTACAGCTATGAATGATTTCAGTGACCGACCAGCAGCACATGCAACAGATCAGCGCGGCGACGACTGCACTCGGCGTGGCAGCGATTGCTCGATATCTGCCGCAGGTGCAGCATGCAAGCCGAGCGTAACTGATGAATCGCCGGCTTGATCGTGATCACGGCAGCGCAGCACGACGCCGCCGCCCGCACTCGAATGACCCGCCTGCATCGACCACCTCTCCCGGCACTCCATCACCCATGGCATGGTGGTCATTCGTTCACGGAAAACGGGCAAAATCTCTCCTGGATATAAGCCCACCGGACAAGAACTCTCCTGACAGAATCCCAACAAACAAAGCTCATTTTCTATGACATTTTTTTCAGCCAAACTTTGTTTTACAGCAATTCGACATATTTTCAAAACGGACGCTGTCCCGAGCGGGGATTAGTTCCTTGATTCTTGTCCATCATCTGCAGCAGAATCAGCAGCAGCAGCAGAAGTCATCAAGTGCGAACGCAATAATCAGAACACGTGATAATTGCGTCATTACGACTGGCGAGATTTCGACTGCTTCTGACTTCCTGGTGAAGTGTTGTCGGCCTGTCAGCGGCAGTGAAGTGGCCTTCCATGATGCAGCGATATATCGGCAAGCACTCATCCACGCACCTATTCGACGACGATTTCATTGTGATGTAACCGCGTGACGTGTGCATGGGCCGATCGATAGTCGCTGCACGTCGGCTCTATCACGCATCTACGCCCAGGCAATACAACGTCACTCGCAGCTCACTCGGAGAAGCGGGGCGTTTCTTCTAAGCAATTGCAGCGAACGACAAGATAACTCGGCGATGGTTTTGCTATCATCGTTGTCATCTCAGTCATCATCAGCATCCCACAGACAAAATGAAAGAGCGACGCCATACCGAGAATGACCGTGCAGAGGTAATGGCGCCAGAGTCTTGGAATGACAGAAGTATGCATGTACTTCTAGGACACAGCAGATCAGCTATTATAGCTATGGCTGCAACACTGTTCCTAACGCATACGTCTGTGCTTTGTAGATCTATTGATTAAGATGATAACAGAAAGCCATTTGATGTTGAAAAAATTGTTTGACTTGTTTGCAATAAATGTGACGCCATAGTGCTAGCAGGCAGAATTATTTGAGTTTCAATAGCTGCAGAGTATCAGACTCGTACAGGAGAGCTACTAGATATTGTAACTAAAAAGTTGCGGGTATTCGACGCTCAACTGCAAACAACCTTCAGCAAGTTACTCAGGCCAACTCCGCTGTAGTTTCAGCAGGTAGCTTACGCAGCGTGAAATACAAAAAAAAACTATTGCAATAGTGCAGCATTCCAATCCACATAGGTAGCTTTAGTAAACAACGTGTAATTATTACGGCTCAAGTCCACTGGAGTGAAATGTCGCCAAAACGAAAGCCATATTAAGTTATTAACCTGCACACCGCTTTAACTACACAGCTTTTATTCTAGCGACCGACAGAATTAGTACGATCTGCAGTCTGCAGAACGTCATTCACGCCACGAAAAGAGCTCATCAGAATAAGGTCAGACGCAGGGTTTAGAATCGCCAAACTATCCTGACCATCACATTGTATGAAATCATGCCCGACTCACATCTTCAAACTATCAACATAATCGCAAACAAACGCTGTCATGTAAACGAGCGCTAAAAGCATGCCGCTGTCCAGTCACTGCAGTCAGTTCATGATACTCGGATGATGACTGTTTACTGTTCTAACGAAAGCGGAAAGATAAAACTCAGTCTGTGTCAGCCATCTAGATTCCATTCACGACGCAATCAGGATCAGGTTTCATGCAGGTTATCCGCATCCATTACGCAGATGCAGTGAGTGCATTACTTTATAGAACAGCCTCCACAGAGTGTAGGACTTATCCGGACGAAGCACCGAAGACACAAGAAGTAAATCACTTCACCGTACGTCGTCATTACATCGTACATACTAATACTGCACATGCTATAAGTCACTAGTCGCGCGGATTAGAACTACAGCGACTTTGAGTCAGATATTTATGCTCCAGCCCCAGTGCACTGACAATCAGTCTGCTTGAATAGTTTGGAAAGCAATGTATTGAAGTACTGCTTTTGTCATCTGAGAAACACAGCAGCCCAACTGCAGCACACCGTCGCACTATCCAGGGTTTGCGTCATGCGTACGAAATGAGTAGTGCTGGAGAGAAAACAATATAAACTGTGATAGTTGCTTCTTGCAAGCAGGATTGCGTCAAAGGTTAGCTTTTCACAGAGACGGCATTAGGTTCTGCAAGGGTCTAGCTGGGCCGACGTCGGAACGCATGAAACGTCAAAACGACGCACGGCGAGCTGGAACGCTGCAGCATCAGCTGCTGCTCGCGTTGGCCATGCGTCAGTCGGGTGCAAGCAACATTAACGCAACACTACAGCACTCCACTCAGATTCTCAGATGACGCCGCAGAATCCTCGCCCCGCCGGCTCCGCCACGTGCGGCGCCCTGGAAAGCGATACTCAGTCGGTCTTACGTCGAACGAAATATTCAACAAGCAGTCGTCGTTGTTTAGCGCTGACGATACGCATGCCAGGGTCATCGATCGATAAGTGCGCTGAATGACCTCGCCATGCAGCCGCCGTGAGAAGCCGGTCCGGTAAAACGCTTATGCCCAGAGCCCGACGAATATAATGGAGCCCGACCGAAAACGAACTTTTGGCGCTGACAGACTTATGCGTATTTGATTTATCGAGCAGAACTTTCACGCAGGCAGGCATCTAGGCTACCTGAGTTACGTGAGCGAAGCTCTCAGCCGGCCATTACGCGTCATGCGACTGACCCGCTCTGACGGGAATTGCCGCTGAGTTCGCATGCACAGTATATAATATCGACATCCAGCGAGTGGGTCGTGTCCGCCCGTTATACGGAAAGTAAATCAGCAGCACTTGCACACCGACTGGTAATGCCATCAGCAGCGAGCTGCACATGCTTGCCATCAACGCAGCGTAAATTATTACGCACACAAAATGCGCCAATGACGGACAGGAACTGGCCGGTGGGTGGTCGTTCAGCTATTCGAAAATCGACCGGAATTAAAAAAGTCACAACTCATAACTAAGACAGCAAGCATACGGACAGAAGAAAGCCGCACGAAGCAAAATGCACAAAGTCAAAACAGCGTCTCAAATTCCCGACAGATTCAGCGATGAAAACCAGCAATGTGGATGCAGCGTTCATGCGTCTGGATCAATTGATCAGTTGCAATATATAACTGTCATTATATAGTTTCTGTAATCCTCAATCAGTTAGTCAAAAAATCAAACAAAAGAATAATAAATTAATACATGCATTGTGCTTGCTCAATCTTTGCATTCGATCATCCAATCAAGTATTGTATTGTAGTTTGCGACATGTCGCGTTATAAGCTAACTTATTATTTTACTATCCCAAAATGTGCTTAAAGTTCGGGAGTAGGCTATAGGCCTAGGTCTAATGTATGCTTAGGTCCAACTCCAACTGCAACATAAGCTGCAAGTCTGCGAACAAACGTCTGCATCGTAGGCGTCAGCAGCCATGAACTGCTGGACGAAAATAATAAACGAAGCCATATTATTTCACCTTTTTAAGCAATCAACATTGTTTTTCACTTATGCTGACGCGATAAATGCGTTTTCTTCCAGACGCTGATCGGGCGACGTATAACCGTGCATAGGTCAAAATCGCGGCAGATGCAAGGAATCTGTGTTCTACGCATTCTGCTGATATACAGATGAAGAACGGAGGCGCCGACGTAATAGACTAATAGCAGCTTGTCAAAGCCGATGACGAGAGTTTTCTATAACGAGTTCGTGAAAGATCACTTAGCACTGGTGCGAAGGAAAGAGCCGACGTCAGATTAGTGAGTAGTGACTAGCCGATAGGACGGCTGGCTATACGTCAGTCTGTCTGTCTGGCTCTCGAGGTTCCGCCGGCACAATGGGGCGCCGCCGCAGACACACGCCAGGCAGGCAACGAGTGATGGCGAGGACTGGACACAGTAGACGTAGCGTCAGCTGGCAGCACGCAACAACGAGACGAAACTCCTCCTAGAAGCACGTCCGCCAGTCAACGACGTTATGGAACACCCAACGAAACCTCCCTATCTCTCTCTCTCTCTAGTCTTTTCTTCAGCCCGACATATAGACGAACTATAGTTCTATATATAGACAATCGGCCATTAAAGCCCGGTACGTACAGCTAGTGCGGAACGGGGCTTAATCTAGTGCACATAACCAAAACTATTTTAAATATAACTGAAATCAGAACAACAAAAAGCGATTAAATGGCATAAAAATTCAAAATAATAAAAAATAGCTCAGTAACAGCAAAAATGTAGGTCAAAGCTTAAGGCGAAACGTGACCAAAATGCAAGACAAATAACAACTATAAAAAGAAAGAAATCAACTGCAACAAAAACCGTTAAATACAGAAAATCCGAAAAACAGCCAATATTCGATAACCCGTGAAGCGTGAAGTAACACCATAGGCAAGAGTACACCGAATCTAAGTGAGTGGAGTTCAAGTCCATGCAATCTACGCCGATATAGCCTAGGTGTTATCGACGACGACGACAACGGTGACTGCTCAATTCACAATGACCGACCACCAACGATCAACTTTAATCGTCGTCGATTGCTTGGAACGGCGCCGCAGCGGCCGACACGAAGCGTGATGGTGTACACTCGAAACTAAAAATAGCTAAAAATCCGTTCATTCGGTCGTCATCATCGTTTGTTCAACTTCTGTTTTTGACGCGCTACAGCTATGCTGTAGCCTGTAGAACGTCTTTAGCACGGGTTGTCGTCCATCTGTGTGTCTGTCTGTCTGTCCGTAACGGATGTATTGTGGCTAAACGGTAAGTCATAGAGGATCGGCGATGGTACCATCGGTTAGGGCGCTGGCGACTTCCTATAGACTGCCAATAGTAACCATGTCTCCATCTGTAGCGGTTTGGCCGCAATTTTTAATGAAATGTTTCAAGCTATAAGTGGCCGTGTCTTGGAAACGGTGCGAGATAAAGCCAAGTTTACTATTAATCACTAATAGGAAGTAACATAAGCCCTTTCAGGTGAGATGGAAATCATCGTCCTTGAATGACCTTGAAGGTCAGTAGTGCAACAGGAACTGTATACAGGCTGTAGCGCGTCTTCCCTAGCGACAGCTGTGCTTTCTTGTTTTCCACGTCGTCTCAAAAGACTAGCGAGTAGCGGCTAGAAGAAATAAAGAAACCATATCGTACTTACAAATATACTTAATCATCGGCGTTCTCTCGTTGACGCTTTTTCCTTGCACTCATATGCAGGTGCGGACCAAAAAAATGGCAAAATCAAAAATGCGGAGTTCGCACTCTGACTGTAAAGTAACGTATAAGAAGAATAATAAAGTGAAAAAGTAAAGTAAAAAATAACTAAATGAAGACGGTCACCGACGACTATGTTTACCGTTTATCACAAAGCTAAATGTCGCGCAACGAACACGCAGAAAATATTAACTTCATCGCAAATGTTCGCAACTAATGCAATAAAACTCACTGTTGTTTTGCGTTTGCTTTAGCTTGTTTAATTTAATTTCATTTTACTTTATTCAACGGCAGACGTGCAAGCGTTCTGGGGTCGCCGCGGGCATTGCGTACGGGGATGAGAGTGGGCGAAGCGAGTGGCGCGAGAAAGCGCTAAAAAGGCACCTGGGAAGGCGCCGTCAGACCAGCGTGACGGATCACGAACAGCTGAACCATTGCACGCTGATCGGCGCCCGTTATCTCTAGATACGCCGCCGTTCAAACTCGCACGTCATCATCGCAGTAGTAGCTATGGTCCAGGTCCAGTCCACGCCAGGCCGCAACCACACCACACTACTCGGTCGTCTGCACTACGTACTAATGTGTCCAGTCAGAAACAATCGAGCGACCACAGACCACAGACAGATCAGCGCTCGCAATGCGGTCCAACTCTAGTGCATTATACCCGCGGGCGACACACGACTCTTTTGACTTTATACAGCATCGACGATGCCCAGATCACCCTCTAAGTTTGAATCGTCTGCAACTTAGACTCCTTGAACTGCTTTGATTTGCATTTTACTCCTCCCCCACCAATTTAACCTCTAAACGCATCGCTATTCGCTAATAATCCAGCAGATGGATGTTTTGTCTCAACACTGTGCGCAATGGGTGGCCTGGTTTAAGGGGTTTAAGCACTTTAAGTGTTTCGGCGGAAGAGCGAGATGCTTACTTCGATTAAATCACTTTGCGAGTAAAAGTTTAGAAAAAGTTAATGGCGATCAAAAATAACTGTTAAGAATTATAACGAAATGACAAAAATAACTCTGAACTTTTTACGCCTATCTCATTGTGCTTTAGCATTGCCAGAACTATTAAAAAACAGGCACCAGAAAAGCAGACTAATTCTATTAAAATTACTCGTTGGACGCTCAAAGATACGAGACGAATTGCAGCCATAGCGTCAATTAGTTCATCACTTTTGAAAAATGCAATGTCTGGGATAGTAGCATCACATGCCGTCACCATCGTTGCTTACGCGTTCCAGTCACGAGTTGTTTAATTACAGTGCGTGGACGGTCCAGCGCATCGTCAGTCGACGACACCTGCAAAACTGGACAGCAGCAGCACCAGCATCAGCAATGATGATGTGGACAGTGATCGAACGAGGACGTTAATTAACAAGCACGCGTCGACGGACAGATAGACTGACTGACTGATAGACGGCGACTGTACTCGCATGCACCAACCAACAACCCCAGAGCCGGATGTTTCGGACGTTTTCCCCGCCATCGGACATTTTTCCAGCCTCGATGACGTACGACATTTCCTCAGTTCTAATATTGCGCAGCGTGACGCAGCACATCAAACGCTTCTCCATCAGACATTTTCTCTCAAAATCATTATTGATATCTTCAGTCAGGAACCTTATCGCCAATTTTCTCAGACCTGGAAGTAAAAGTGCCTTTAATTGCAGTAGAATTATCACAACGTTACTACGTTCAGCGGTAGAAATATTCGCCTCGCTATACTAACAGAGCAGGACAAGCGTTGACGTAACTCAAGAAACAAATTAGCGACGACGACAACGCCAACGACATCTACCGGACGTCTTCACGTCGTAATGAGAAGTCAACCGAATGGCATGCAGCGTTGATGAAGTGCGATTACTCGATCGTTGTTTGTGTTACTGTTGTTATGACGAACCCGTCAGGCAATGCCTATAATGTGCAGGCCGATGCCTCGAAGAAACGAAGAACTTTGAAGAAATTCAAATAATCTTGTAACGCATATGTCGGTTGGGTAGCATTTCGCCTAATCCTATTTCGCCTAATCTTTTCTTTTGATAGGCGGACCAACAACAATTAACGACTTGCTTTGTCGTGTTTTTCTTTGCTTAGGCCTATTTGACAAGCTTTGTTTTGTCGTTCATCATTTTTTCTGTACTATTTTGGGCCGACCGCTAAGCTGTAAGCTTGAAATCGACCCTTTGTCGTCGCTGTGGTCTGTTGGACGTAGGGGGTGCGGTCGGCCCCAGCTTAGCGACAGCTGAGAATCTTGTTTTCCATGTCATCTGTTCCTGCCATCACTACCATACATGCACCTTTCAGCATTCTCATGCTTGACTATGATAACAATTAGGAATATCATAAAGTTGCAGATTTGATTTAGTTTCATGTGTAAATATTATTTTCTTTTTGCTACTTTTTTGTATGGCAAAAAAGTGAAATTTAAGGACAGAGTTACTTCACAAAGTAAAGCAATGAAACAAAACAGGTGTGGTGGATACTTTTTATATGGCTCGTGTTCTAACAAAGTTATAAATATAGCTTCGGGCACTATAGTACTCCTAAAAAGACTCGAAAACTAGAGATGACGTATGTTCACTTTTTCGCTAAAAAGACTCAGGAAAGATACCAGATTCCAAAAATGCCACTGTGGAAAAAAACCCTTCCTTTGCGGAGGGTGGCGTCTGCCCAAGGTGAGCTGACGCGCTTGTTTCACTTATTTTCAGGTTTTTAGGACAAGACATCTTTGGCCCTAAAACCTGTAAGTGCGGGACTTGTGGAAAGTGCGGCTCCAAGTGCAAGTCTGATAATTTTTCTTAACCTCCCTAGTAATCCTCTCAAACCGTAAAATTTTACAGCCTCATGCTAAGGGTTTAAAGCTATTTTGTTCAGCCAGTATTTTCTGTAAATCCTTAATTCTGTCAGAGAGACTTTAACTCTGTTGAACTCTGTAGTGTTAGAGTTATAAAATTATTTCTCAGTATTTTGTAAAGGCTTTAATTGTGTTAAGCTGAATGTTAGGGTTAAATGTTCATTGTTCAGCTCAAATTTGCTTGAGTTGAAAACGATTGGCTAGTTGTGCACGACTGTGAATAAGCAAAGCCTCAACGAGCTTGTCAAATAGGCAAAAAAACGACAAAGCAAGTCGTTGTTGTTGGTCCGCCAATCAAGAGAAAAGTTTAGGCGAAATGGCATTAGGCGAAATGAGACGACACCCATACGTCAATGGATTCACGATAACCAAAAATGGCCTTTCGCAATCGCGTTGGAGCTCACTGCCCACGCCAGTCTGCAGGAGCGACGGCGAGTTTTGAAAAGTACTAAGAACGTAGTGCCAAAAAGTGACAAGGGGTCATGGCGACAGTGGCCATATTCAGCCAGTCTGGTCAATGCCCACAACTATGTTGAATGCATACAATGCAATAGCAGAAAGTAGCCTCGGGCTGTCCATGAACCGCGTGGAACCGAACATTAACCACAGTAAGTTTGGTGGGCTCTGCGTTATGTCTCAGGGCTGGGTATACCGTTGCCGTGAGTGGTTTGACTGGTGCCCGTCAACAAGTCCAGCCACAAGAGATCTCCATAATGTCATTTTGCGAACGTAATGCTCTATAGGGTCTATAATATACTGTCCATCGCTTCCACGCTGACCGCAGAAAACACCTTATCAGCAAAGAGAATAACCAATACTCATTTATGTCGTTCTCTGCCCAAACGTATATCCAGCATGTTGTAAATAATATGACTTCGTCAACTTGGCGTTTACATTATCAGGATCTGCACCTGCATCTGGGCAAACAGACGATCGATCGAGTTTGCTAAAGCTGCATTGGCGTTCTAGTCCACTCCATGCAACGCAGACGTGGACGTCTCCGGTATCAATCGTTAATGGCAACGCCAATCGCAGGCTCGCAGCAGCTGCAGACCAGCCTTTCGAATTGTATGTTCATGCAATAGACGCGTCGTTAAAGGACGAACAGTGAGTTGCAGTAGTCAACTCATAACGGTTGCAACGTGCAGTACCGGTAATCAGGATCGTGCAAGGTGTGCGCAGGCCAGACCGATGCAGCAAGTGTGCCGAGCATTGCAGAGCATGCGGCTAGAGCACATGTCAAGCAGCGAGGTTAACACTGGGTTAATTGGAAGCTGTGCGCTACAGCAGACAGGCGGACCGGCCACAGAATGCCAGGCAGGAGGCTGCAGAGTCAAATATCGCGAAGCTGGTTGCTGCGATGACGGACAGCGGTCAGAGACACGAGCCAGGGGCTCGGTCAGTCCATGGAGTCCTGGATAATAGCACAGAATGTTGGCCTCAGTGGTCAGTCAGTCGCTGGACCAGAGACCAACGCGAAATCAGCGCGTCGACGCTCTGACTTCGACCGTCTTATCAGTCGTGACCCACAGTCCAGTCCATGAACACCTAGTGAAATGCACAGTTCGTGAAACACGCCAGTATAGGCACAAAGTCGATCTGCTTAAATCGGTTGTGGATTTGGTGTACAGCCCTGATGTACAGCACGCTGTATAGAGATATGCAAAACAGAATACAAAACCGCAAACAAATCGAAGAAAGTTGAGGTGGAGCATGAACAGAGAACTGTCTCACTGCATCCCGCTAGCCGCGTGAACATCAATTTTTTCATTTCCATGACAGCTTCCCGAGCACAGAACAAACTCGTTCAACTTTCGTGCGATTTGTCGTCTGCTTCTAGCTAAAACCTGAAAAAATCTGTTTCATCGTTGAGCTGTTAGGCAACTGTGATATATCGCAGATAAGCGGGTGTCCGTCGAAAATCGCCATGCAATGCACGCAGCCAGTTCCCTAAGCAAAGAGAGAAAAAGATGGAAAGAGACTGATGGTTGTCTTGAGGATGCTGTATAGGGTCGTGAACCCGTCCAGAATGACGCTATCGTCGATATCAGGAGCTGATGTAGCGAGCGGTATAACCGGCAACCAGCGTGCGTCGGCGGGGTTCTGCCGAGCAACGGTCAGACGCCGGCGGCAGCGGACGTCTGGCAGTGGTTGCACGCTGACCCCGGGGTCGAAGCATCACCATAGCAGCGATATACGCCGTGCGTACGCCGTCCGTTAGCAATGATGATGCCGAGTCTGTAACTGAACTGTCCGGCGCCGCAGCATGCACGCGGTCGTCCTTCCTTCAGTCCTTTCATGTCTGCTAGGCGTCAGGGCGGCAAGCTGCGAGATGATCTAGGTATGCAGGATCCAGCCCTCATCCGCAGTGCGTCATCGGCGTTGTTTCTAAAAACCGTGCTATTTGCGTTGAAATTGTTGACCTTTTACGCTGGCCAACAACGCCTCTCGTCCCACCCGTGTGTATGTGTGTCGACTGTTGAGCAGCAGTAGGAGGAGAAGTATACTACAACTGATCATCAAAGCCGATCGCCAATAGCCGACATATTTTTGACTGCTTTGTGGCCTCTCGTGGGCGTTGATATGTGCATCCGGTTTGAAAGCCAGTACAGCGTCTGACCGCCGGTCGCAGAACTGGAATCGCTCTGTCCGAGAATACAGTAAAAGCTCGGTAAAAAGCATAACAAAGAAACTCGTCACCACTTCAAAATACACATGAAAGTCAAAACACAGTGGTATCAACAGTCCTTCTACAACATGAACTGCTAAGTTATTGCTTGGTTATATTATCATACCCACTGCACAGAAAGTTATTAAACTGTTAGTGTAATTTGTTCACAGAAACGTGAGACTCTTAACTGTTTACGGATAGATGCCAGGCTAGAGGCCTATAGGTATGATATCAGCTGGGCTGCGACGAGTGCGTTAATGTGCAAGGCGAGGGCGTGTCAATGAGGTTTTAATGACCGCATCATCATAACCATTAAGCCGTCGACAAGACATCGGGCAGGTGAATGCTGCCAGATCTTATATATACGACCGACGACTACTGTGTAAAGCCAGTGATCTGCTTTCATTGGATGTCAAAAAATTACGTGATAGAAATTCAGCACATGAAAATGTGCAACGGATGGCACATCGTGATGCTGAAACGGGGGCGCTGAAAACGCGAGACTGGAAAACACGGAACTGGAAAACCCGGCACCAAATGACAGGGGTGGAAAACGCGGGACCGGAAAACGGGGGAACCTCAAAGTTATGGAAAGCCGTCGCTGTAGAAAATGTGCAACATAGTTAGTTACACGCGCCTCCAGTTTTTGCACGCCATTTGCCACAGTCTCGGGGCACACACGGACACTTTCCAGTTCGATTCCAGCGCCAGTGACGACGACGACACGGCCGACGCCGACGACGC
>Ga0209367_1004635_pt1 | contig 19029 bp, 18 predicted proteins | sample WorMetLIZISLAND2_FD_187412 | JGI IMG/M metagenome (GOLD analysis project Ga0209367, IMG submission 187412) | Marine gutless worms symbiont microbial communities from Max Planck institute for Marine Microbiology, Germany - Olavius geniculatus... ... | reverse complement strand
CGCCTCAAGCCTGTACTCCACTACCGTCGGCAACGAGCTGAAAAGTTGCAGCAGCGACTTCTTGCAGCAGTATCAACAGGCCGCTCTCAGTGGTGGAGATGGGGCTTATCTTCGCGCCGGCAGCGGTGTAAACGGGCTCTACGACTACAGCATTCAGCCAATCAGAGGCGCCGGCGCAGATTACGATGACGTCGACGTGATAAAAATGTGCCACGACGACGGACGCTGTTACTATGGCAACGGGGGAGCGTGGTACTGGGGTGGTGCTCTCGAAAATACGGGGGTCCCAACCACCCCCACTCCTAACCAGCTGGCGGCGTCCTACCTCCAGCAGCAGAGGTATCTGGCCGGCGACTACTCGGCGGCGTACGCAGGACACCACCGTCTGCAAGTGACGTCACCGCCCTCGCTTAGCAACGTTTGCTACGACGCCGCGGCGACGTTGCCCCTCGCAACCACAGGTACTCTGTACGAGGCGCTAACGCCGCCAGACGATGACGACGACGCTTGTCTACAGCCTCTGAGAACTACGACGAGTTATCAGCGACTACAACACGACACAGACAGTGACCAGCAAATGTTTAGTAGTAGTAGTAGTTACCGGCGCAACGACGACACCGCCGAGCAGTTCGTCGCGAGCAACAGCAACACCAACCACAACACTTCAGTGGCTGGGATAACTACGACAGAAATGAGTCACGTGACGTCGTACGGAGTTGCAACGCCGGTCATACAGATGTCCGCTAAATCACGGTACATTTTTCCATCTAACTTTGTGTAACTGCAGTGTGCCTAAGCCCAAATTCTATTGCGCCAACTTTTTCGAGACAGCAGCGTCACAAATAAGTTTCGGAGTTTCAAACATGTGCAGATGGTTCGGAAAAATCTCGACACCAATCTGCGTCAAACCCGTTTGCGTCGTTCTAATGGAATTCGGAAACGAGCACGACACGACACGACAAACTGACTTTGCACAATCACGGACTTGTCGCAGATGCCACGGAGAAGTGGGCATAATGGAATTTGGGATTTATTAGACTACGTTGACCAAGCTTGCTGCGTAAGACTTTGTACTTACGACTCCCGGTCAAGTCCAGGTCGCTATCAAATGGCTACTACTTGGGTGACTGACTGTCTGTGGGCAAGTAGCCTAAGCCAACTGAATATACAGACCTAACCAACGCCAAGGTCAACTCAGCCTTCCATCCCTCTGGGGTAAGTAAATTGAGTACCGGCCTATATGGCTGGGGTTAAGGCAGAGTGCTTTTATTTGTGTCGGGTGGCAGCTAACGCTCTGTGATCCGGTATCGTAGGTGACGTTTCGTAGCTTTTAATTATTAACGAAACCGAACTTAGGCTAAAGACTGCGTCCATTGTGACGCTTTGAACTTTAACTGACAAACCGCATAAAAATTAAAATTTTTTAAGTTATGCAATCTCCAAAATTGTCGATTAATTAGTCATTAATTTCGACCATAAATAACATTGATTATAAATATATATTTTTATATATTGTAAAAGATAAATTCATGTCTTTATTTATCAACGTTGTCAATTATTCAGCTAGCGGCTCTTAAAATGCACTGAGGCGCAGTGACAGCAAGAAAATGTTTATCCAGTTTTGTAGCCAAACTAAAATGGTCAGTTCACGTTTTTTGACTTGGGTCAAGTTGTAATAATAGACCAATACTTTTATGTGGATTAAGTCGTCTCAGGTCAAGCAGAATTGACCTATGACTAAGACTGGTTTTAAGTGTTGGCTTAGTGCATTTTGTGCATTTATGCGTGTTTTTGCACACTATAAATTTTCTGTAGGCCTACATAGGTAGCGACACCCATACAACGGAAGCGTCGACTGTTGCCTCAACAATATGGTCGCGGCAGCATTTACTATCGAGTTTTGGCTGCTGCCCTGAATATCAGCAGCAGTCAAAATTCGATAGTAAATGTTGCCTCGACTTTGAGTTGAAAAAGAAATAAAAAGGTATCTGTTTCGCCAATGAACGATTTGCCCCGTGGCTCGCTGCTTGCTGTCTGGTCTGTTCGCCTCTGTACGCTGGAGGATTTGCGCCACCCCCTTTCCCCTTTCCTTGTGATGTAATTTCTGTTTTACGATCGAGTCAGGAAGCGAAGGAGCATTGGGCAAATCGTCCAAGGAGCGAAACGACAAAGGGGCGAAAAAGCCAGAAGCGAAACGGAAAAAGGGATGACAACGCCACAATTCAATGTAAAATGCACGCAGGTCTATCATACATTCGATCACACGTGTAGGTTTATTAGTTGGTCTGCATATCCATGTGATATAACATAATGCGGATACTATGTCCTACAGCGGCAAAAACAGGTTGAGCGGATGGCAGAGTACTTTGCCTTAGGGCTGCAGTGCTTACAGCATGTGCGACTCTGGTGGCGTCTCGTGCGATGGCGCTACTAAACACGAGTCTATCGGCAGCAGCTGCACTGTACGTAGCCCCGCCCTGTTTTTGTTGCATGCGAGGTTTTGTCGCACATGTAGACATCCACTTATGTGTGTATATATTTACTCTGTAGCTCTGTGAACAAGGACAACAAGTCACCATCGAGTCACCAACACTCAGGCATAGCACCACCAGCTGCTGCCGTCAAGACTTTAACCCCTTCGACCACAAGCACCACCGCAAGCACAGCGATGATGATGATGAGTTACAATAGTCCGGATACCAGCGTGGCTACTTCTTCAGGCTGGTACTCCACCACACACTGTGCTGCAAGCCGGTACCGGTCACTGCTTCTACCTACACCGGAGTACCACCTTCCCGTACCCGCCAACTGCCATATGAACGGTACGAATAATAGAACGAATGCTCCAACATTAACTATAGGGCTCATGCCACGTTTACACGATGAAGCTGGTTTGTCGAGCACTCATCTAGCACGCATAAAGCTGGTTCAAGTGTATAGACTGCAATGTCATAGCTCGTCAAGCACTTATCAAGCACACGTCAAGCATTTATTGAGTTGGCTTGATCAGTTCTTGATCAATGCTTGTCAAGGCAATTTGATGAATGCTATAGAGTTATCAGTTTGATAATTGCAAGTATTCATCGAGCTGGCTCATGCAACAAACACTCATTAAGCCAGATCAATGAGTGCTTGATGTGTGCTTGATGAGAGCTAGATGAGCCAGCAGCTCATGCAATTTTTTTACATTTCAAGTGTAGTTAATGTAAAGTAAATTCTGTCACAAAACAAACAGAAAACAACATCAATCAGGAACAGTTTCGAGCATCTATGTTTTAGGTAACAGTTGGTTTCGCTCAGTTCTTTAGCAGATGTCTCATAAAACATTTAAAACCAAAAAAAAACATAGATCGCGATGAAAAAACTTGTCCGTATGTCACTAGCTTGTGCTACTTGGTGTATTAAAATAATGAATTTGTAGCTGATCTTATTGCCTTACTACCTGCTCATCTGGTGTGATCACATTTTCTTTAGTTCATGCCCGCTGTAATCTGCCGTAGCTGTGCTTAGGTTGGTGCATTTTTTGAAAATTTATATTTGCAAGGTAGTGCAGCGACACATTGGGTGTGGTGTGATCTTTGCAAATTCTCCAGAATCCGACAGCAAAAAAAATTTAAAAATCTGTTGTCGATCGGGTTCGGTGTACGATTAAGTTTACTACTTTTTTTGTGACCGTGCATAAATTTAGACCTAGCTTATGGGGTGTTTACATGATGAGGCAGACATGAAGCAAACTTAGAGCACACGTCGTGAACGTGTATATTCAATGCATTTTCTTCATGTTTGCTTCATCGTGTAAACACCCTATTATGAAAAGTGTTATGGTACTACAGTTGACGTTAGGGCTACCACTGATGCGTGCTTGTGCGTTATGTTGCAGTGTACTACGGTGAAAGCTGGTGACCGGGGGAGCACGTTCTATTTTTATCCATCGACCTGTATATTTAGAACTGACGTCATGCGGTCGAGCTAAGAGGTGTTTGCATGCTTGATGGAAGTTTCATTACTAGCGATGGCAAATTAGTGTTTGTTGGCGTAAGCATTGCTATTACTGTTATATTATTAATATTAATGTAATAAATATTATTATTATGTTAACTTCCGCTGAAAGAAGGAGGTATTGTTTTCAGCTGAATTGTCGTCTGTCCGTCTGTTTAGTTTGTTCATAAGATAACTCTAAAAGTTATGAAACGCAGTAATGATATGACAGGAGAGCAATTACCTCTGCAGCCCCACATATTAGTATGTCGTAACATTTTCTTATTATCGCAAACTTTTTCTACAAAAATACAAAATTCGAGAGCTGAAAACCGTCAATTGGATGGAATTTTGAGCTAATGGACAATTAGAAATTTTGAGCATCTACATAGCCTCAGATCGACTGCAGTCTGCAACAGCATTATGATGAAATGAAAAGATTAATTTGTGTATTTTGTTTCGGCAGAAGTTTTTTTTCACTTATGCTTCTAGCTTCTAACCAGAGGCGTATTTGCAAATATGAAAAATGGGCCTGCGCAGTGTCTGAGTTGCCGGGGGAGTTGGGGGTTAACCCCTCCGTTTTCTCAACCCCCCTTAACATAATGTCAAATTGTGTACTGAGGGTCAGCTATACATACGATTTACATCACAATTTTGGTCGGGCTCTGACAGTCGAAAAGTTCAAACCCCCTGCTAATATTTCACAATTCAAACAATGTGCCTGTGGGAGTACATTTCTAAACTGTTAAAGCACTAGGCCGTTTCGAAAGTAAATTTTGACAAATTGTGTACATTTTTACGCGCGAAAGCAGCTACTGCTTTCAGCGCGTCTTAGCCATCGCAATTCTGTCTGTTCGTCTGTCCGTCCGTCCGTCACACGGGTGGATCAGTCAAAAATAGTGCAAGCTAGGATCACCAAATTTTCACCGTCGGCTGCCTGGAAGACTCTAGTTTCAGAAACCGTAAAGATTTTCCATAAATTCTAAGGGAATCACCCCGAACAAAGGCGCTAAATGAGAGGAAGTGGGTAAAATTTGCGATTTTTGGCCAATAAGTCGCCGTATCTCAGTAACGGTGCGAGATAGAGCCTAGGTTACTATTAATTACTAATAGGAAGTAGTACACTGGCTCTCGATTGGCGCCGAATTCAATGACCTTAAATGACCTTGAACGACAAAATAGGGGGTTCTATGGATTTTTTGGCGATTTCGGGCTGCGAGACACATTTCAAGAGCGAATTGCGACGAAACCAATTGAGATAGACATAGACAAACTGCGTATGAAATTTTCAGCATTAAACGTAGATTTTGACGGTTCAAGTCTCGATTTTCTAAGTTCAAGGAAACTTGCGCACGAGGGCATCAAAGAGCGGTACCTCCATAAAAGTCGTTATTTTACCGTTGTTGCCGAGTAACTGCTATAGGCTTTGGCGCGTTTTGTGAGCATTAGCTCAAATTTCTTGTTTAAAATAGTGGCATAGTGAGTGGGAAATGAAGAAAGAGTTTGCCTGGGGCAATGTTAGCCTGTCGAAAAAATTTTTTCGAAAATATTAAATTTTCCACCTGAAATTCCCATTTTGTGCGAAATTTATGGGCAAAATTGTGTTTTCCTGTTCCAACCTTTTTTAGCTCACTATGGCGCTGGCGCTTATGCCTATAATGAGTTACAGAACATACGTATGCTTTTTCGATGTTAAACTTCGGACAAAATTTTCTAATGTTGCACGCCAAGTGGAGGGAAGGGGCAGGCGCCAGGGCCCCCTAAATACATCGCTGGTTATGCCCATAAATACTGTTAATACTATTATTGTGCTTTTGATGTGCGAGCGAGTCGAGTTTGTTAGGCCAGAGAGTGTAAATAGTTAGTTGAATTGGTTGAACGCAACCAATCGTTACTGATCTCAATCAGACGGCTTAATTAAGTGTTACAAACTGTTTTATTAGAGTATTGTTATATATGTATACCGTGTGATTGTGACTTTCTTTAACGATAGCAAATAATGTGATTAAAGAAAAAAATGACAAATTTTTAACGATAAATAAACTACAACAAAAATGATAAAAATACAAGGAAATTGAAATTAAATGATTTTTTACAACTAAAACTATAACTAAAACTGGATAGTAGATTGCAACTAAACTCGCACTGATTATTTTATTATTTTATTATTGTGCTATTATAAAAATGCTTAGCCCAGGTGTAGTATGGCTATACCGGGTGGCGCTAAAAAAACGTACCGATTTTTGAGTAACTATAACGGCGCGTATACTTTATGGCGGAAAATTTCCTTTTGTACTTTTCAAAGATCAATATGTAGTCTTACTAATATTTATAAATTTTAGTGATCTTACTAATGACACCAGTGAATGCCGCTTAATGACGTTAGGCGAGTTGAAAATGTAAAGGCAGCACTCCATCACACCGCAAAAAAATTCCTTTGACACAACACGCCATAATATTTAATCAGCTCAACTTCTTCCTACTGTATTATTGGACACATTTGCAACGGTAAGCATTGACACTGTAAAGACGTAGGCCTACTTTTATGAAGACGGAGAGACAGACAACTGACGGTGGCAATAGCGCGATGCAAGTAGTAACAACAAGGACCAAACTAATTTGGCAAAAAGCGGAACTGTTCGTTTCTATTCGCCAGGTGGCAAATTTTATGTTTTGTCTGGGTGTTTAACCAATAAAATTTTACCTTACCCTAGACTCCAATTATTGCACATGCCAAAATAGCATCAAAATTTGTCACACGGTTTAAGCAGCTAGGGTGCAAAAATGTGACAGACGACAGACGGACAGACCACGCTACAGAGAATTGTGTAGCTATAGGCGATATCGCTTGCACTGCAATAGCACCGCCAAATAATGCTAACTAGATAAAATCTGTTTGGCCAGTGCTGACATAATATGCTGCCGTCCGCCAAGAGTTGCTCTACGCTAACCAACCCTAGCCTTTAATATTTTTAACTGAAAACATCTGCCACCTCTGCTTTGGGAAATGCTCAAATCAATTTGATTTTTCTGTGTCTTTTTATTTTCGAGTTAGAAGCCCTTAAGAAACAGACGAACTGACAGAGAGACTAAAGGACAAACAGACACGATACGCAATGCGGCTTATTGGGATGGCCGCATAATCACTATCCAGAAATTACCGAAATTGTCCAGAAAGACATGGAATTCAGCAGATATGTTTAATAAATCATAGACAACAACAAATCTGCAACACAGAAAATCGAAGTTCGAACGACAGCAGGCGAAACAAACAACTCAAGTAAGCCTAACACTTGTCCTTCAATTATCAACTCATATATAGGCCTACTTTCATTGAAATAGTGAATAAGGGGGGGGCAATCATCGTTCCACCAGAACTTGTTAACTTGACCAAAATGTTTTGTGAGGCTAAAAATGCACCAAGTTTACCATCAGACGATTTTACTTGGAAAATTTTCTACTGGCACCCACGAGCAGGGGCGTTTACACCATATCAACGTTGGAGAAAATGCTTAACAAAATAGAGTAAAAAGTTTTTTTTCAGAAATTATAGGGGAAAGTTGAGTACCATAATTCTGCATTTTTGTACGACGTTGTTCTCACGATTTAGGATAGGCCTATATTGCAAGCAGAAGTATTCTGTGACTTTTAGAATGCGCCAAATTCGTTTTTCGCCGGAATTCTGCTCCGAACCCCATCACTGGGGAGCTCACAAGGCTCCCCAAAACTCCTTAGTCGGCTGGAAGGAAAATACCCTCTCCCCATTTTCCATTTTTTCGACGACTGCGGCGCCTCAATCTCTGCGCCTACGACGCTTTATTTAGAGTCGGAGGAAAACTTGCTCTAAGTGGGGGAATAAATGCCCTTATGCGCACGAATACTGATGCCGTCATTGGGGGCAATTTAGAACTTGACTAAGCTTAACGTAATAAGGGCTCCAGTCATCGTTGAGGAGGGGAGAGGGGTAAACATTAAAGGTAGATTGAAGGGGCTTGCATAGTGTGCCAAAGGGGGGGGTGTATACGCCCCTGGATTGTACGTCGGACACCCTGTCGTTACTGCCTACACCATCAGTTGAGTCTCCATCATGCATGTCATTGTAGAGGTCGTTACGCGTTTCGTTCTCTAGCTGAACAGTTTACGAAAGATGCCGAACGACGCCAGATGCAGACAGCCCTTCTGTTGCGTTTGCGGGTCGTCTGCGGCGCGAAAGGCAGCGGACGCAACGCCACCGTTGGCACGCAGCCGACGCTGACGTACGCGCGAATCACGCACGATCGTCGCCAGAACCTCGTCCACTTTGTGATCCAACAGAGCCGACACCTCAAGGAACTTACAACGACGCTTGTTGCTCAGCTTCTTGCCTTCTGCAACGTACGACAGTAACATTATCCACCGTTAATATATCCGGAAATAGCACAAACTGCAAACGTACAATTAAAGAAACTACCAAGAGTTGCTTTCGTACAAAAATATAACAAAAGCGTAACTTCTGGTACGATGTCGACGCAGACTACTTTTATAAACCAACATAATAGTCTCTAACCTACGGTGGACGGTAGACACATCACTAAATCATTAATTTACACCTAGCCCATCACCATTATCTAATTTTACTTCAATTCTGTTCTCGAAATGTAATAAGTTCAGGTTGCTGTTGTTTTGAACTTTTTAGGCTAAAAAAGTGGCATTTTTTGTGGTTATATACGAGAAAGGCGACCGACTCAGAACGTTTATTTGTTGGTAATATACACGACGCACTTGCACGTAACAATAAAAATCTGCTGTGAAAACTGTTTGATGCATTTCATGCGACGTAAACATTAGCACTGCCCTGGGCAAAACTCCCAACCAGTCAAGAAACAACCCTTATAGAAAGTGGCCAGTAGTTTACAAGCTATTTTGGATATGGAATATGCAGTTTTACAGAAAAAATTAGTTGCCAGCTAAAGTTATATGTATAAATGGTACAGTTTTAACATTTTTGTTACGAAATTTCTCTTTAGCTACAGCCTACAGCACATTCTGGCAAAAAATTCTTCAACTTATGACTTTCTCACTAACATAATACCCCGTTTACACGATCAAGCAGACATGGAGCAAAAAATTTAATATGAAGCATGCATAAAGCATAGCCTACACGAAGATAACATCAAGCAAACATTGAGCTGGCTCGTCCAGCTAACTAGAGGCAGCTCGTCGAGCTAGCTTTATCGTGTAAATGGGGTATAAAAAGGCGTAGGCCTACTGGAAAGTTCAGTTGAGAGGTATCGTTTCTTTGTCACAGAGTCTAATCGTGGAGAATGGAAATATTATGGCGGCTGCACCCATGCATAATTACTGTCCGCAAACACCAGTCTTAAGTGAACTGTCGGCAGAAGTTATTTCAGCAAATCATTGCGGGGGGTCTCAGTAATCTTGGGCGGTCTCAGTTTGCGCAAAGTATTGACTTTGCAGCAGTAACGCTGTTTCAAATGTACCATTTACAAGAGAAAAATTAAAAACATAAATCCTCTGGATCCGTACACTCCTTCAGTCACCTCCCCCTAAATGTCCCGTAAATGTCGGCGGTAATACCTGCGGTGGAGACGACTCGGTTTCGTACGAGGTCGTACTTGTTGGCGACGACTACGAGCCCTGCGCGACGTCGACGAACTTTACCCACGTCCTGTAAGCACTGTTGCACGTAGCTGAACGACTGGCGGTCTGTCACTGAGTAGACCAGTAGAAACACGTCCACGTCTGTATAGACGTCCTCCGCAGCGTCCACGTATGCCTAGCAAACACACGGACAATGTGGTGGTGGTATGTCTGCAAGCTGCACCGCGGGTCCAGTCACCGAGTAGACCAATAGAAACACGTCTACGTCTGCATCATCGGAGGAGTCGGCGTCGTTGTCATAGTATGCCTGCAGCATGAAGGCTACATTATACAAATAGTGCCTGGCGTCGCCGTCGAGGTCATCGTTGCAAACTTTTGCCCCGAGGTTCGTAAAATGTTGCCCCGAGGTCGAAAACCGAGGGCAACATTTTAAGAACCTGGGGGAAAAATTTTCAATGATGATCGATAAGGCCAATCACTATCTGTGTTGTTAAACCTCAAAAACCAAAGCAAAAAATGTTTACACAAAAATCGTTATCCGCTCACAGTCACTTCAATGTTGCCCCGCTCGCTGTTGCCCGCGCCGTAATCAGCGGTCAACAGTGCGTATTTGTCAACGTCACGTGACGGGATTTGACCAATCGCGTGCAAGTATATTGTGTTGAGATATAACAATACATTATGTAGGCCTATACGCTCTACACATGACATTAAGTGATTATTTGGTGTAATAAAGAAGTGGCGGTACTGTCAATTATCCCCCCCCCGGCGCCGAGATCGAGAAGCCCCCATACAGGGGTAGTCAGAAATCGAAGTTGGAAGGGACAGACTAAGGCCCGAAGGGTCGAAAATCGAATTTCGGTTTTGCTTTAATTTCGCCAACAAAATGTGAATGAATAAACGCTTTCGGTAAACATTCAATTTCGGCCGACCTAAAATTCTGCATTCTGCATTTGGTCACGGCGCAATATTCTGGCCAGCTTTGAGCGCGGCTGCAAACTGTGGGCTTAACTAGCTGTTAGACCTAATTTACTGTCAACGCCTGAGACGCTCGACAACTGAACGGATAGCCGCATATCATGTCGACGTGCGTTCTTTATTGTGCGGTGCCAACGACTCCAGTTTACGTAGAAACCAGAGCCGAACATCGGCTATATAGATAGAAAGCCCAGCTGTCGCTAGGTTAGCCGACCGTACTGCGTGGTTCCTACGGTCATGCATGGAAAGTCAAAGAAAGTCAAAAAAATTTAAGCAAGTAGGGTAAAGTCAGGGAAAAATCAGATAATCAGAAAAAGTCAGGAAATTTTACATTCCAAAGTCAGGGAAAAATAAGAGGGTCACGAAAGTCAGAATAAATCAAAGTACCAGGGCGCAAAAGTTAACAAAAATGCAGAAAAAATGTGAACAGTTTGCGCAGACTGCGTAAAACAGTTCACAATTTTTTTCCTGCTCGCTTCGCTCGCAGATTATTTGTATCTACGCTTTTAAATTTGTCCCATCACCCTTTTCTAGTGTAATTGCAAACGATTGAAAGCCAACATTGGTATTTCACGTGAACAAATTAGTCAGAAAAAACGATTCATTTTGTTTTCGAAAGTCAGGAAAAAATCAAGGAAAATAAATTCTGCAAAGTAGTAGGAACCACGGTACTGGTTGTCAGTGTCCTTCAGGTCATTGAAGGTCAATGATTTCAGTCTAATCTGACACGGCGTATGCTACTTCCTATTAGCGATCAATAGTAACTTAGGCCCTACCTTGCATCGTTTAGCCACAGTACATCCGTGACAGACGGACAGACGGACGGACAACAACCATGCCAATAGCCTGAACGTTACTTCAGTACTGTCGGATAAAAACTGGCGCCGATTTCTGGAACGTGTGTCGTGCACGTCGTGTGCTTGGCAGGCAGACCAGAGTCTGGTACGAACGTGCTGCGTCATAAATTGGCGCTGGTTTTTAAAGCCGATTTTTGTGCTTATTTAACTTCTGGACCGTCTGTCATCGATGTTACGTTAACTACGGCAAGCAGATGCTGTGCCATGACTAGTTGCTGCTGCTGCTGATGATGATGATAAACATCATGAAAAGGTCGTGGACGTCAATAGACCGATCTTTCTTTCAGATCATAAAATCAATTTCGGTCAGACTCCGCGGCCTACAGAGGGAGGGTGGCTCTATAGGGAAGTGGCGGGTGAGGCTCCCGGGATACAGAATAGAGCTGATGTTGGCTGGAAATCCTGGGGCAAAATCCTCAGAATAGAGGACGACTGGAGCTCGGCGCCGTAATACGAAAAATTTCGCTTAATTTTTTTTGCACGTTTCTTGTGTCCAAAAACTGTAATGTGCACAAAATACAATAAAATCACCATACGCCGAAAACTAGTTTTTTTAGATATTCATATTTTTATCGCCTACAGAAACCACTGTAAAATAGAATTCTTTTTCTGTTTTAGCAAAACATCGAGAGAACGCCTTCTCTCCACAGATAAAAATGGGTTGGCCTAAACCTACGACGTTTTCATTTCCATCTCCCTTAATCATCCACCGCGGTAGAAATCCAGTGGCTTGTTTAGAAATCTAAAACGGCATGTGTTAGACCTAAGGTTTCGTACGTACTTTTTACGTTAGGCCTGCAAGGCTTACTCTGATGCTTTTCTTTTATGATTAGGCTAAATACTTTATCGTTAATTTTTGTCACTTTGAAAAGAGACTGGTGCGTTAACCCCCTAACAACGACACTGGGAAATTCCCCTCTCGTCCCCCTGACGCTTCAACGGCTCGTCCTGATCACTACATAGAACCATGGCGACGAGGACGTCCACGGAAATGAGATTCTTATCAGTACAATCATTACGTAAGATCTTCCCCTTTCTATGTCTTTTTTACCCCCTCCCCTCCCCCGGCCTGCCTCTCTCTTTTGCTTTTTTAGCACATCGCATAAAACTCATCTTCTCGACAGACCGATGTATCTACATGATTTATTGACCAACAGTAGATAGATAAACTAAAAAAGGTGTCGACCTAGTGCCGACATTATGCGACCGTCCGCTTAGAGCTGTAGCCAAGTAAGTAAGTAAGTAATTTAAATTGTAATTTAAATTGTACTTTAACTGTAATAACCTCGAACGCACAACCTCAGTGCTAACCATTACTTTGGCTTTTGACTTTGTGACTTTAAAAAATGACAACCGTGATGAATTTTGACACCAGTTAAGATTTTTTCTGACCCTTCCAGTAATTTTTGAGTTAGGAACCCGAACAGAAACATTCGATTAAATTTTGATGACGATCTGGATCCACGAATATTTTACATGATTATTGTGCGTCAATCGTAATAGGCCGCGATACAAGTCCTGCTTGTCCGTCTGTCCGTGTGTCCTCCAACAATATTTTAACACGGTAATCCGTTTGCCAGTTTATTTTTCCACCTCCGGTTTACCACAAGAAGACTGCCTGGAAATCTATTTCTGAACGTCAGTGAGCAAATTTTAGTTCGTAATTCTATTTGCGGACAGCTAGACAACACCTCTAGGCCTATTAGCACGCAGCTTGAGGCTATAAATTAGAAGACTCTTTTAACTGAAAAACAAAACTTTAGATCAACGGCGACTAAAGTGGTGGATATTGCAGGCTACTATTAAGCTTGAAGTATACGTTTCATTACGGTCTACAGTAACTCTAGACAGTGTTGAAAAGTGCTTATTTCATGACTGTGATCGACGGTGCGTTTTACCTGAAAACGACGCGTGTTACAATAAACAGACCCGAAATGCATTTCAGTCGTCACGTTTGACTACAGTGAGATTATGGACGGTTGTAACACTTCAATAAGCGTGTTGAGAGATAAGAAGACGAAATAAGTCGGGAAATAAGTATACACAGTGTCCGGAAAAAAACATCCCGAACATTATCGACTGCCACTTGAATACGGGATATCCAATTTTAATAGCTTTTGGTACGAATATTTCTGGCACAACTGGCCATCGAATGGCCGTTTAATAATCCATCTCATCCAATGACTGTTTTTGCACTATCTGGAGAAAACAGAACCAACGAAATAAAATAAACGGAAATGCGTCAAAAATCATCCCAAACATTATCAATTGTGACTTGAAAAAATTGACAGATACATGTATTAATAATTTTTGGTGCAAACGTTTTTGACACTACTTGCCGTTAAAAGATTGTTCTAGTTTCTACCTCATCAAATGTCTGTTTCTGTAATATCTGGGGGAAACCTAAATAGGCGAAATAGGATAAAATGCAATATTTCATTGATTTTGTTTCCACACGTAGTGCAGAAACAAACAAGGGGTGCGGTGGAACATTGGACAGTCATTTCATTGCCAATTGTGTCAAAAACATTGGTATCAAGTTACAATGGAAAATGTTTGGGATGTTTTTTCCGGACACAGTGTAGTATGGGCTTTGTAGTGTAGGCCTAACGGTATGTTGTTGGACTCGTGATTATGAGTTCATGGGTTCAACTCCCGATCAGGTCACTGTCAAGTGGTTGCTATTTGGATGGGTGACTGTCTGCGGACTGGTAAACCATATCGGTATATATCCAACACTAAGGTCAACTCAGCCTTCCATCCCTCCGGGGTAAGTAAATCGACTACCAGCCTGTTTAGCTAGGGTTGAAGCGGGGCACGTTCACCTGTGTCGGGTGGCAAGTAACACTGTGTGATCTCATATGGCAGGTGACGCTCCGTAGCTCTGAGATGGGTTCCCCATAGAGAGCTGTATCATTTTGAAACGTTTAATATAACTGAATAATTAGTGGATTGATTGAAGCTAGAGGTGGCGTCACCTGGTGAGCGCTTTGTGGATCATCAATGATTTCTACCACAGACTCGCAGTCATCAAGGAGTATACAGCAGACCGACGTGTCCGCAACGTCGTCACAGTCTATACATCAGTAACAACACACAGACACAGCGCGTCAATCGACCTGTCAATCAGTATCAGAACGTGTTCCGGCTAAGTAATGCGCCTTTGTAATCATGGTATCGCGTCTTATGGCGCGTTAGAAATTGTCTGCGTTATTATTCATTAAGTCTATACATGTAGCGGGTGTTCCAAAAAAACGGAACCACTGTTTTAATTTTGCGATAACTTTCGAAAATGTACACCGATTTTAACCGTTTTCTACTGTTAGAACAAAAAAGCATAGCACATAGGCCTAAAATACAATTACGCTGTACATCTCACCTTCATTATGTAATTAGCAAATCATACACCCACTACTCTCAAAATCGACGCTGCGTGTTTGCTTTGTCGATGTTAATGGCTCATCAGCGACCAGAAACTAAAAAATAAACAGTACCATACGTACTCATCAACTAGCGCAGTGTTTCAGCTAATTTTTGCACGCAAAAATTTAGCAATCTACAGTTTAATGTATTTTAATGAAAACTTTCTCAAATTTCAGTCCAACTGACGTAACCTCACTATAAAACAGCAATCGTATTTCGTTATTCTAGCCATGGCTTTTGTATCCGTGAGCCGTTAAAAGTTTAAAACAGACAACTTCACGCGTACGTTAAACGCAAGTTTACTATTTATAACCCGACTATTTGGAATTCTCTTTCTTTTGACAGTCGCAATAGTTGTTCAACAGCTTCATTCCGTAGCCAACTTAAAACATTCACATTTTTCACATTTTTTCAACCTCTATTCATCTGTGCTTCGCATCACCCCAGCGCCTCAGATTTGGCGAGTTTATCGCCGACATTGTGCGCTTTATAAATGTACATTAAACTTACTTACTTACAATATGAGCCTGTTCGTTTGCATCCCGGAGTGCATAAATCCACACACGTCTGCGCAGCGTGTCTGCAGCAGACTTGCCGAGGTGTAAAGGTCGCAATAATATTTCCACATCTATGGACTTGATGAGTTGATGTCCATCGGCCGATCAGTAATTAATATCTGCCTCACTGGCCCGACCTGTCGTACGATGTTATACGTAGTGAATACGCAGCGTTTTCTTCACTGCAAGTCGAAAAAAGCTTTAAAAACTGTCGTAAAATTTTTGCAAAAAAACACCGCAGACAGAGGATTGTTAATCACATAGACAAGAAAAAAATAAAGAGTATGTAAGTAACTATAAGATAAGATTTCTCAAACACTTAGATCCATTCCAATCATTTTTTACGCAAGACAGCTGCATAGCTATAGCGCGTATTAGCTGTGGTAATTCTGTCCCTCTATCCGTTTATCTGTCTGTCTGTCTGTCACGACCCGGTACTAATTCAAGCCCAGGGGAGATATAAGCTCGGATTTTCACGATATAGGGCCTAATAGCTTAGAGTCTTTAGTATTTCGTGACCAAATTTTATGCCGCTGGGTAAGAAAGTAAGTAAGTAAGTAAATAATTTAAAAAGCGCCAAAGTCTCAGAAAGAATCAGGGCGCAGGGCGAGGGGTTTCCTCTCGAACGAGGGCATGAAAGAAGGGCACGCCTCCTAAAAAGACGTTATTCTACCGCTATTGACTCTTCTAGCGTAAAAGAGGAGGCAATTTTTCTGGACACGTATGTGCAAAATAAAATTGTATACACCGGAAAGGCGATTGTTCAGGCATAAGGTACTTAATATACGCAATTATTGTCTCAGTACTATGCGGTCAGCGCTCACAGGTTCAATTAATGTCGCTTGTGTTTTTTTCTTTCCCAATTTAGATGGCTCATCGGCGAGGATGAAGACTTAGAACAGTAACTAATGGAAGGATTTGTCTCTGTAGTCTGTACTTCGCTAGCTGTAGGTCTAACTATCAGTTCTGTTAGCAAAGATCTGAGACAACCAGAAATTTACTCCGCATTGGGACTTATCAGCAACCGCGCTTGTCAGCAAAGAAGTGATTTTTGATCCTTGTACAAATATCACAACGCATTTAACTGTTCCCAGTCTGTGGTGCTGTATTATCCACCACGCAATTGTATAGATATTTTAAGCACACAAATGTAAAACAAACCATTTGCAAATATTTGGGAGTAGTTTAGTGGCAAAAGATAGGACACATTGCTCATGGATGATGATAAGTTTTAGAATGTTACAACACAGAACAATATTTTAAAAAATAAAATATTGCTGTCACAATGCGAAGCCTACGCACATAAGCATACCTGTAAAATCACATAGAATACAATAAAATATTGGCTTAACAAATGTTTATAAAACGCAGCAATGAAACGAGCTTCGAGTAGTCGAGTTGCAAACAGCGAATATTATAATCGCTGCAAAAGTTGCTTTAGGCCTACAGATGACTAACTTTTCTATAAAATTGCACCGGGGATATCTTCTTCAATGTTATGTTTTTCGGTTAGATTCGACCGATATCAATAAATTATGTCGGCCGTAATGTATCGCGTAGTTTCATTTTCCAGTTTTTTCCTGCTACAACTCGTCCGTTAACTCTCCGTTTTGCTTGCATATAGCAAGAGACAGAATTCGACCGGCTGTCGTTGTGTTAGCGTGTCGAGTCTTATCAGCGAAATTCTGTGTAAGTTGGTCAGCCGCTGCTTGTCGCCGTCTGTGACACTTTGACTTGCACAAATACAATCAGCGACAGCAGCAGCAGCAAAGCATCTTCCAGTCCGCATCATCGTATAGTAGTAGCTTTTAACGCATCGCCAGCCAGTGTTTTCTATCCCCCTAAATCTGGAATCAAAATCGGGCGCAACTTTTCTCACTTTTGGGCTTAAGTTTTCCCCCACATTCGGACTCAATATCCCCTTCCTCTCTAGGGGCAAAATTTGGTTAACGGCGTAGATTAAAAATAGGGGGAATGAATAATAGGGAAGAAAAATTATGTTCAGGGTCTTGATTGCCTAGTTAAAATAAGGGAAAAAGTTTTGTTAAGGATGTAGATCGCCCACTGAAAAAAAGTGGAAAAGTTTTGATCTACACCCTTTTAAAAACTCCCTCCTTTGTTCACTGGGCGCAAGCTGCGCCCACCAGGTATAGGGATAGAAGCCACTGTCGCCCGCCGCCACATTGTTCGACGTCCCATGCATCAGGGATTTCATCAAATTGCCAGAGCAGTAGGCTTAAAACACGGGCATTTCACGACCTACTTCGTCATCCTATAGGCTATCCTACCACACTGTCTGCAGTGTTATAACCGCTTATAATCTCACCCGGTCAAGCGTGACGGCTGAAACGCGTTTAGCGTCTATTTATCACACGCGCGTCCTGCGCAGAACACGCCGTCGATCACAACCATAAAATAAGCACGTTTCAACACGGTCTATATAGTTTGTTATGCCTTGGTACACTCGGTGTATCGTATAATCCAGTTACATTAGTTTTTTGCATCTGTGTAATGCACACGGGGTGAAACTTACAAAAGAAAAACCGAAAATGCTGTAGACCCTGTTTTGCGCCAACCTGTAGGCCTACAACAACCCACCTATGTGTTAATGGCCAAATAGATTTTCTGTGGATAACACAGAGAAAATGCTAACACCATTTTTCACACAATCAGTCCAGTTTTTATATAAGTTTACGCAATAAGTACGCCAAACAAATGGCTAGGCCTATACGGAAGTGTCACTATAGCCGATAACGTTTCTATAGGTCTACCACTATTATAGCGAATAACGATTTTGCCAAACGCCGATGTCTGAAAGAAACACCTGCGCTATGTGGACATTCGCGTAGCTGTTTCGACACATTCTACGAGCCGGAGTTTGGGGCACCTGAGGTAGAGAGAGAGAGAGTTAGGGAGTATGGGGAAGGGCTCTGGGTGGGTGTTCCTGTAGAAGACCTGCAATAGCTCTAAAACGCCGCACGATGTCAGGATATTATGACCAACGTTACGACTGCTCACTGCCAGCAAGTTGCAGATAGGCTATGCGCTTTCTATGGTCACCGAAATCAATGACCTTGGATGACCTCGAACGGCCATTACGCACTCTAGTGCACATCTTTCGGAGAGCGCCGAAAAAATTGCAATAAACAGTGTTCTTAATAGCACCGTCTTTCACACTCAGGATAAATTGAATGTTGCCGTAACGACGGCCTATATTGCCGTGCTGAACTGAAAAACTTTTGTTCATCGTCAACGATCGAAAAATTAACAAAATAATATAAATAAAATATCGGAAACTGTAAGCTTATATACTGTTACACTGGCGTAACAGTATCACAGCTGAACTAAGTATTAGCTAACTGTACCAAAACCTGACTTAGGACAAAATACACTGTGTTTCAAAAAACGGGCACCCTTATTATTTCTTTCATAATTCACTCAAATGATGATCAATTTACACGAAATTTTTACCAGATGTAGCTGAAGAAATGCTAATTCAAAATATATGAACAAAATATGGCTGTTAGTTAAATATTCTTTGCTAGTTGTGATGTAATGCTGACGTCATAATGCATCGTGAATACAAGCTTGCTTGTCTCAACTGGTGCTGTCCCTTGTTACTCTGCTTCGATGGT
>Ga0209367_1004634_pt1 | contig 19029 bp, 12 predicted proteins | sample WorMetLIZISLAND2_FD_187412 | JGI IMG/M metagenome (GOLD analysis project Ga0209367, IMG submission 187412) | Marine gutless worms symbiont microbial communities from Max Planck institute for Marine Microbiology, Germany - Olavius geniculatus... ... | reverse complement strand
GACCAAGCAAACAGTAACAGCGTCATTAGCAACCTTATCATCATCATCATCATCACCTGCAGCAGCAGCAAATTGACACTGCCACTGATAGACAAGACAGACACACAGACTAGAGGCCAGTTGTCATTGATATAGGCCTAAGCAGCTTGCATGAGTGTCAACTGCGTCATGGGGCAACCGTACATTGTTAATGAGATGTTATAACATCAGTAGTGATTAGTTCACACAAAATGACACCAGTAAACAACTGAGTTAACGTCATCATCATTCAAGTCTATAAATGACATCAACATTACTTACACTGACGTGTTACTGACAGTCTGACACACAATGCTGTTCTTTTAGCATTCAGACACTCTTGCAACAAGCTGCAATTGGTCACAAGTAAATTGTTTTATTACTTTTGATATTCTGATCACTTGCAGCCGGTTGCAAAAAATATCACGATGCTGGCCTCTCACTAAGTCCAGACAATCGTTTGAGCCTTTAAGGTTCAAAACAGTTCCTAGGGGGAAGGTTTTTGAGAGATTAAAAGAAGTTGAATATTATCATATTCTGCATTTCTGATATACTGCATATGCGTGCAGTATATAAGAAATGCAAAATTATAATAACTATAATATTCAACCCCTAATTTCCAAAAAACTTACTTTCTAGAGGAAAGGTTTTTTGGGGAAATTAAGGAGGGAGTTAAATACTATATGTCTGCATTTCTGATATATTCCACACATGCAAAACCTTCCTAGAGAAAAAGTTTTTAAAAAATTGGGGGAGAAGTTGAATATTATAATTCGGCATTTTTGGTATATTGCACGTACACTTCCCCCTAATTTTACAAACACTTTCTGGGGGAAAAGTTTTTTTTGGAAAATTAGGGGGATTATAAACTATAATTCTGTATTTCTGATATGTTGCATAAACAAACAAAACTTTCCTAGGAGGGAAATTTTTTTGGAAAATTGAGGAAAAAGTTCAATATTATAACTGCATTTTTGATATATTGCATATACACTTTCCCCCTAATTTTCCAAAAACCTCCCTAGAGGAGAAGGTTTTTTGGAGATTTGGGGAAAATTAGAGAAGTTGAATATTATAATTCTGCATTAATGATATAGCATATACATGCAAAACACTCTAAGGGAGAAGGTTTTGGGGGCAAATTAGGGGGAAGTTGAGTAGTATAATTTTGCATTTCTGATATAACATGCAATCAGGCCCGTCGAGAGGGTGGGGTAGGGGGGTTAGCTACCTCTGGCCCCGCGACGTTTGGGGAAGCCCCGCCGTCGGTCAGAAATATAAAGTACGCCAGAATGTACCATTCTAAAAAGAAAAATTCAAAAATTTTCTCCCTAGAGGGACTTCGTGAAAATGTTTTGGAGCTCACGAAAACGTTTTCCCGGGTCCCGCTGTGGCTCTCGACGGGCCTGCATGCAATATATCAAAGTGCAAAATTATAATATTTAATTCCCCCCCTAACTTCCCAAAAAACTTTCCTCCTATTTTGTTCATGGAGCATTTGCTCCAACGTTTATATTGTGTAGACGCCCATGAACCCAGTCACACAATCACGCGGATAGCAGCGTAATCTTATCGGCATTCAGCAGGCTCATAATAAGAAACTTTCAGCGACCGTAAACGACTGCCGACAGACTGTAAAACAACAATATAAGAGCGGCAACGCAACGGCAGACGTCGCTGAATGGTCGTAAGAAGAACTAGTTCACGACGTCACGTGACTGCGACCACACGGTGCCAGGATGACAGCGTCTACGGCGCGGTCTATGGACGAGTCTGTTGGCGTAGCGCTGACAACTTCCATTAGAAATATTACATCGATTTAATACTGCGTCCGACACGGTTGTTGTGCGACGGAAATTCCGCCTGGCTGCGTCGGTACGTCGGTTGACTCGCTCGCGCGTCGTAAAATAGTTTTACGTGTGTAACCGGATTAGCAGCGGCGTAATCCACGGATCAGCTGCCTACGTCCGATTTCCTCGCAGCGTATCAAGCCTATTGTTTTTTTTAAAATTTTGTCAGACGTATACTACAGCTATAAAAAGATAAAACAGTGGTGCTATAGCAAAAAAAAACTGCGCGGTGCTGGAATAATTGTAATTGTAAGTTTATGGTGTGGTAATTTCTTTAGAACTTTATAACATGCCGAGTTTCTAATGATGATAACCAAAAACACTCGGAGAACGCAATCTTTTCCCGATACTAAAACATAACCTTTTTTCTTCGGCGCACGTAATAAAGCCGAAATTCTATTATTTCGATTATTTCTGGATTTCTTTGGCAAGTCGTGCAACAAGCTGAACAACGTCTTGACCTCGTGGCGTATAAATACACGATGTGCATTTGTTGTAAACCTTCGATTTGTGTGCATTTTCGATTTGCTGAGGTTTCGACTTACGGTTTGTTGTACAAAATGTTGTACAACAGATTTTACAATAAATAGAAGTGCGAATGGAGCTTAGACTTAATGCAGCTACACAAAACAACCACTGCTAGACTATGGATCGGTCGATTCGCGTCATAAACCAGTTTTACCTAACTGGATTTTTTGCCACGCTACTGGAATAAACTAAAACTTACTGTATAGCCAGTGCAGCAAATTCAATAAATGAAGTCGATCCGCCTTGGCAGCTTATAAATGCAAAACAATAAGTATAATATCTAAATACACGGTGTTCCAAAAAACGTTTTTATTTTGCTTTTACCCATAATATCGACTGTGTCCACCGACTGTTATATTATTTGATATACTACAAATATTTCAATTCGACAAATCTATTTCAAACGATTTGCGTAACTGCGCCACCTTAGAAAAAAATTTGACCACAACCTTAGTTATGTTTACTGTTATTTTTTTACAGTGTTATTTTTTTTTACAAAAAACAGTTTTATCCGGGTAATATGTTTTCCACAATGTAGTACAAGTACACGAAGGGTGTTAGATGTCCTAGTTATAGGGCCTACGTGGCTGCAAATTGTCTGTAGATTGTCATCTACAAAAAATGAGTGTTAACTCAAGTATGACAAATTATGAATATCTTGGAAAGTGAGTAAGTAAGTAAGTAAATGATTTATAAAGCGCCAAAGTCTCAGAAAGAATCAGGGCGCGTAGGATGATGGACGCTAGGTGGCAGAAAAGGCTGACTGAAAGTAGTGGGTCTTTAAGTGACATCTGAATGTAGCCAAGGTTTGACATTGACGAATTTGAGGAGATAAGGAGTTCCAAATTCTCGGAGCAGAGACGCGAAAGGAACGAGAACCAAAGGATAAGTTATGCCGGGGAATTGCAAGTAACTGACTGGTAGAAGAGCGCGTGGACACTGAGGATTTATGATATTGCAGAAGATCAGTAAGGTAAGGTGGATGGCCAGTGTGCAGTGCCTTATAAGTTGAGGTGGCAAGTTTAAATCTTATTCGCCATTCAATAGGTAGCCAGTGGAGTTGTTTGAGAAGTTCAGTCGATGAAGAAGAACGATAGGCCTGCTGCATTACGACTCTGGCAAGTGCGTGCTGTACTCGCTGAAGGCGAGATATAACTTTTTGAGACAAACGTAGTAATGTTCGCTGCATTTTACTCAACCTTCATGATAATAATTCATTAGGTGAAACGCGAGTAGGCCCTATGTTGAATCACTGCTGGAGTGAGTGAGTACGCAGCACGAACTTATCCCACTCCAGACAGTGGTTTAACGTACTTAATCAACGCTCAGATCACATAGACTATACCGTCGTCTGCTGTGTTACGCATGACTGCACGCGTAAGTTATCAGAACAGTACTGGTGCGAGCTGTGTCGTTCAACTGTAGTTTCTTCTCCAACATTTCCTTGATGTAAGGTCAACGTATTAACAGTGCCTGCGGCATGCATTGGCTTACCGGTGAAGACTGCAGCACCTACAGTACGGTTGTAAGCGCGTCTCGTTTTCAGCAGAAGCTATTCGAGGCGCTTGCGTTGTTGGCGGTCCGGTGCCAGTGTTTTCCCCATTTATACCGTTCGGTACATTGCAGTTGTAGATTGTGGAGCCATTTGCCAGGAGCATTCCAGCACGATCTCCACTGACAGTGACAGCGTGCGTCGGTAAACGGCGACTTTGTCCAGCGGCAAACAAATCAATTTTTCTTGACAGAATTCAACTGTTGGACTTCTGCGTGTCAACGTTTATACTTGAAATTACATTTTTATTTCAGCCTGTCACGTGAAGTGCACGACAGCTAACTACGTAATGCGCCATTTATCGTCCATTGTTATAATATTGATGATGATTAGCCTAATACAGTGCTACTACGATTATAGATCGATAATGCGAGGGTTCCATTTTATCTAATTTTTAACTCTAACCTTAATCATTGACTACTAGATGGCCACCCTACCCCACCATTAAGACAGTCGGAATCGGATTATCGAACTTTCGGATTGTCAAACTCCAGGATTATCGATACATTACTGCTACCATTATTGTTATCAATATTAATTCATTATTACACGTATTGTCCTGTTACTTAAACATGCGATATGGTACGGTTTAAGCCGACACATCGCTGCACTGCATCGCGTTTAGACTCGTGTAGGCCTACTACACAAGAGGACAATTTGCTCGAATAAGGACGACGGCGTAAGGCGGCGATGGTTCGATATTGGGCGAAGATCGTGACGACAAGTCGTAAGATACAAGCCGTTATATGCTTCTGCACACGGGCACAGCTCTGACCTCAATTTTCGGCTCATTCCGAATCTCTCTTCGGCCGTGTTTTTGCATCGTATTTTAACTACATTTGTCGTCGATCGTCGGTCGATATAGAAGCACTTGCTGACATATGCGAGAATAGGCTTCGGACGTAGGCGGTACGGTCGGCTATCTCTAGCGACAGCTGGGCTTTATGTTGTTTATGAAGTTAGCTTGGTGTGCAGTTTATATTAGGATAGTGTTTTTTTCCGAAAGAGCGTACATGTATAGGCCTGTTTGGTTCTATGGATAGCTTGAAGCAAAGAAGTTTAAAAAGTAAGGGCCTTAATTAGTTTACTTAAGTAAGCAAAATATGTTACAGTACCTCGCATAGGTGTAAAAAACGTTCTAGAAAAAATAAAAAAAACTTTAAAAACGCAAAAAACGTGGCATTATCCAACTTTAGCCCCAGCTGGGGCTGGACTTTTTTGCTAATTTATTACACAAAGTGAAAGTCTGCCGCGACGGCGCATTGATATTCATAAAATAACCAAAAGCCATCTAGGCACTCCATGTTGTCGCTTATTCAGTTATGACAGTTAACTACGTTTCTACTACGCAATCCAGTAATCTTGTAGTTTCTATAGTTGAACACGTCTATAGAATGACAGCTTTGCTCTTATACATAACCTCCAGGAATAGCTCCAGATGGCCTCGTCTGGGGCTATTCCTGGAGGTTATATATTAACGCAAAATGGCCATTATCATGAAGTCTACGTACATGTAAAACAAATTGTTTACGTATTTGATGTGTATGTTTCCTGTTGCTTAGCGGTATGACAGACCTATTTTTTGTTACTTAATTTAAAATAGTGGCATTACATTATAACACGACTACGTTGAATATTTCTATTTTTGTTAGTGTTTGTTGGGGCTAAACGATTAGCCCATTTGGGGCTAATTCTGGATATGGCCAAAAATGTGGCAAAGATAAAAAAACGTCTAAAACGTTGAATAAAAAACGTTGGCCATAATTTGTTTAACCTCTTGCCTAATGCTGTAGGTGCAGTATACCTAAAACTGTAGTCTAGATAAAAAGAATTTTATTTAATTTTAATTCAACCGTGTAGTCATAAAATCTTGGCACTAAAGTAACCAAATATATACTACACAAAATCTTTTTATTTAATATATTTGAACTAACTAAGTAAACTACCATCACTATGACTTTTTAATTAGTTTCTGTGGTTTTAAAAGTGCTTCTCAGACTTCTTAATAAAACTTTCAATGCACGTTTTTTTTTAAATAAAAAAAATGGAAAAAATAAAAAAAAAACGTTAAAACGTTTTTTACATTTATGGTATCTTGTACTTTTAAGTTTACAAGGTAGCGTAGCGACACGTTTGAAGTGCGACATTGAGACGTATACGTCCACGGACGAGAGTGTTTTTATATATATTTCGTCCAGTGCTATATGCACAGCGTGTGACACGTAATAACTCTACGCTCCTTTATGAAGCGGCGCTAGCTGTGATCATGCTTTATGACACAATAACATACCGATAAGTTATTGCTCTGCTGCATAGCCGTCTTCATGCTCACGCCTCAGACAATAATGGGGGGGGGGCCTCGCTGCAGCGCTGACATTTTTCGTGCTGCGTTTTTTAAACGTCAAGGTGAAAGCTTTGCAGGGAGCAAAGTGTTTTGTGGCAGCAGTCTTTCGGTGGTTGTAAAGTACAGTAAGCTTACCGTTCCAGTACGAACAATGAGTTTAGTATTGAAACTGGCCAAAGGTATTGCCACCAACGATAGTCTTCATGGTAAATATCAGATACCGTCGTATAACCGGTATACTAGTTTCACTTTTTCGTCTACTGATAGCATTTATTATGGCCGTTTGACTGCGTTTTGCTATTCTGTTTTTTCGTCTTTCTTCTTTTTTTGATCGACATCTGTCTGTCATTCCGTCATTTTTGTGGCGTTAATGATTTCTGGTCACATATTTACACGGATGAGAGTCTTCGCTTTTTGAGGCCTTCAGCGATCGCATAAAAATTATTTTTTTAAAATTTTGGGTTGTATTAACATATTTCATGTATGTAAGGGTAGAAATTTGTAGAAGAACGTTTAGACTAAAATTTAAAAACGCTTTTGTTTATCCTTCTTGTATTTTTTTCTGATCATCATCGTCATCACCGTGCCGTTTGTCAGTTTGCAAGTCTGTCACACGCGTGCACTCTGCTTAGGTCGCCGAACAGAATGATATGGCGTGGCTCCAAGTAACGCTGTGTTGGACAAGAGTCAGGTCTCTCCTCGGAAAGGGAAGACTTGGGGGTCGAGTCCCCAGTCAAAATTGCAAGATTGAGAATGTTACTAAGGACAGCTTATAGAAACCCAACAACGTCCTATTCAACGCTAACATCGCCTGTCCCGATATGACTTTCCTTTTTTCGCAGAAAATAGCATGTTCGCAGCGATGCCATCTATTGCTGCTGCTGTTGTTGGTGTGATATAGGCAAGTTGTACGGCGTGGTCCTGTGTTGCCGCTCAGCCAGTCATGACGTCCCCGCTCTGACGCCCGGCAGTCGGTACCGACGTGCAGGGTGCATGGCGGTGGGAAATCTGCACGACTCGTGACTCGTCCTCCAAGCCGCGTCGTCAGCGCCTGCAGTCGCGGGCCATGTTACAGGAAGCGGCGTTCACGGGCAGCGTTGAGACGGCGCCGGCGGCACGGGGCGGGGAGACGTCAGTCAGTAGGCGCAATGACGTACCCGGCGATTGTGGACAGACGTCGACTGAAAGCCGATACCACCGCGGACGACATGACGTCATCTGCTGCTGGACAAGCTCGACCACCCACATCGAACTCCACGACTCGCTCGCCTAACTCCACTGGCGGCGATTTGTTGTCGATTTGTAGTACTCCTTGCTGTGTTACAAGCAGTAAGCTGTACAGCAACTCGAAAACCAGTACAGCAAATCCGTAACAAGTTGCACAAAACGCGCCTTCAGAAAAATCGATAAATAAAGCCATAAAGGCGTACTCGTAATCCACAACGTCGTGCGATACCAAGACGTTGTGCAGCTTGTTGTGCGACTTGTTGTCAGCGAGTCCATAACAAATCGAAGTAGTAGAGTTTGATCTGCGTGTTCATTGCTGTAACTTCGCTTGACAGAACACTCAACGTTTTCAGGCCCAGGGTGTCCCAAAAAGTAATCTCAACAACACTCAAGGGTATTTTGTAGTTTAAACAGGAATACTGTTGACAATCCGAAACAACTTTCTTGTAAATATTCTGAACGTTTCTTGCCACTGAAATGTTCAGAATATTGACAAGAGCCCGCAGACATCCGTGGAAAGGCCGAAGGTCACTTTGAATGTTGAATTAGTTAAAATTACAGTAACTAAATTGGCGTAGAATGTCTGCCGTATAAAAAGTTCAAACACTGTTTGAGACACCATGTATATTAATATGTTAGGTTTCTTCGCAGTTTGATTTTGTCATGGTATTTTTCGGCTACCACTGACTATATTTTGCTGCATCACTCTGCGCAAAAACGCAAGTTTTTGATGCGGACAAACCCGGTGATCGCGTGAAAGACGTTTTGCGTGGTGTTTGACTTAACTTACATGACGTCATTAGAGTGATTAGACTTATCACGACGTCGTACCATGTCGCATCGATGTACCTATAGGCTATAAAGTGCAACAACATCTTCTTGTCTCTTACATTTATGCACCTTTATGAAAGATTTGAATATTACAGTTTTACTTATAGGCCTACTTTGATTCTGACTTCTTGTGGCTTGGCGGCTCAGCGGTTAAGGCGTTGGATACGAAATCGAAAGGCCCACGGTTCAATTCCCAGCCGGTGCAAGTAACAACTCTGTTTACACCTATGTGCCTGTGTAGGTGCAAATGGTCTAGTGATTAGTGGCGACTCGTAACTTTCAGGTTATGGTTCGATTCTCACTGCCGGTCATTTGCAGCAACCTTGAGCAAGTTGCTAGCCTGCTATGTGCTCAGGCCAACTCAGCTTCCTACTCTCCGTGGGATGGGAAATGAGTAGTAGCTTACAGGCTACAGGGTGAAGGCCTAGTGTGGCTGATTGGGGCGGTGGTATGTCTGCTTGCTGCAAACCGCGGGTCCAATTGTTCGTTCGCGCGGGCAATGGATGGCCGCATAGTGCGCTGCGGTATCATTAGCTCATGCCAATCAGCTGCCACTTCCAAGATTGTAAAGCGCTTCTGGTCTTGAAGAAGCATGTAAGAAGCGCTATAGCAAGTACGTGGACTTTACCTTTACCTTTATCATTAGCTCATGCTAATCAGCTGCAACTTCCGAGATTGTAAAGCGCTTCTGTCCACGAGTCCACTTCATGTGAAAGCGCTGTAGCAAGTACCTGACTATTTTTTTAATTTTCTATTTACCAATGTGCGCTAAAAGCAGTAAAGTAAATAATTAAACAAAATATGGCCTAGGCCTATTTGCGACGAAAAAATTGCAAATTTTCAAAGCCCAAATTCCATTACGCCGACACATAGGGCACATAGGATTTGTCCGCAGGGAAGTTTCGGTGAAAGTCAGCGTAATGGAATTTGGTCTTTACCAGCGGTATCCAGCTCGGCGTCGTGAGAAATTTAGGCTGAATGCGGGACACGTAGCGGAGATCAACGTCGGCACGTGGCCGCAGCTAACCAGCTTAGATACGTAAAATAATGATAAAATATTCATACAGCCCGACGCATTAGAGCTTGTTTGGTGACTAGACTACGACTGATAGGCCTAGTTCAGACGAAGGTAATGTTAATTCTGTTCCTGAGTGATTTAGTTTTGCTTTTAGGTACATGGACTTTGAGTTCAAGCTTCTTTGCGGCGTGTCAATGTCGTATGCCTTTCTTTGAAGAAAAGCTCAGAGACACCGAATAGATACCAGTAGTCTGATAAAAGAACTTTAGATGAACTGAATCATCTGTTTTTAAAGAATGTCACATAACAAAAATGATGTGCGTGACAGACTGACAGTGACTGGCATTGCACAATATCCGTACAAGAAGCCCAGTTGTCGCTAGGATAGTTGACCGTACTGGTAGTCAGTGACCTTCAAGGTCATCTAAGGTCAATGATTTTCATGCAATCTAAAAGAGCGTATACCACTTCCTATTAATGATTAATAGTAACCTTGGCCTTATCTCTCACCACGTCCGAGATACGGCCACTTATAGCTTAAAACTTTCCATTGAAAACTGCGGGCAAACCGCTGCAGATAAAGACATGGTTACTTCTGACGACCAATAGGAAGTCTCCAGCGCCCTATCCGACGGTACCATCGCCGACCCTCTATGACTTAACGTTTAGCCACAATATATCAGTTATATCACAATATATCCGTGACGGACAGACGGACGGAGACGACGGACGACAGACAGACGACAACCGTAGGCTACCATAAGTTCAACCGTTATGTAAGTACGGTCGGCTAATGAAGCAAAATGCAGGAACTGCTGCAGCCAGCAAGTCATTTTTTTCGAAATCGTGCAAACTATTAATAGCCAATACGACTACGAGTTTTTTGGCAGTAAACTAAAGTGGCAAAAAGTGGAAATAGCCTACACGTGCAGTGTTTTTGTGCAAAGACTATGCAACTAAATAAAAAAAAATATGCCAGTTAGTTATTAGCATATCGATATTGCAACATTTGGTCAATTAATATCATGTATACTGTATAGAGTAAAAAGTAGCGTAATTTAAATTCTGATATTGACACATCACTACAACAAAGGCATTATGACGTCATCCTGACGTCGCTCGGTGCCATGACGACGACGCCATTGTTGCGTACAACAACAAAAAACTCGTAGTAAGCTAAATCTTTTCGTCGCAGTTGTTAATTAAATATCTGGAAAGAAGAAGTAATCGTTGTGACATCGTGAGAGGTGGCCATGTCGTCGCAGACTTTGATCATAAAGCATTCTGTCGGCGGCGGAGCTGACTGCGAACAGAAGCAGGGCACGCCACACGTGGTCGTCGAAATGCTCGCTGGCGATGCGGCCGGACTGAAGGCCGCTATACCCATGTCCCCGATACTCATGGACCACTGCAGAGGTACGTACGTCGACGACAAACATTCTTCTAAATCGCATGTCACAGCTTCTGTGTTTGGAAAACGGTCTGCGGTCTGACTGTGACAACAGTACTATGCTGAATGAGCTCAGCTAATACTGTTCTTATAAAACCTGTCAGTGCTTTATGACAAAAAGTAGATGGTCTACTTTTATTTAAACCGTTCGGTGTTCAGTCATTCCGCATTACCTCTCAGTACAATACTGGCATATATTTGATTAGAATCATGTAGTGTAATAATTGTAAAATGCGTGATAAAGAACCGAGGCTCGATCGCGCAAGCTTATTTTTATTTTTGTTAGCTCGGATAAAATACTGATGAAACAGCGATTTACTAGGCTTATCCAATCCATCCGTGTATGCGATTAGTCAGAGAAGAGCCCCTCAGACTGGGCCGGATCATCCACGAGGCTAGTGAGGCTGAACCCTCAGGAGGCGCGTCCGGTAACTTAGCCGCTGCGAGCGGTTGGCAGCTGCTAAGCTACTGGACACTTTTACGCTAAGTTTACGCCAACATCCGGGCTTCTGAACGTATCAGTTTTTAGATGAAAGTTGAAAAATCACCTATCTAAAAGTGTCACCAAACAGTACAAAACAACATTAATGCAAAATCGTTTTCTTAATTACTATTTTTTCTTGAAACTCGCCTCTTACAAGCAGCAACAACCATTTTTAGTGGACAAATTGACATGTCACGTTCGTCTCCGCTAGCCGCTAACGTAGATTGTTGTCTGACGAAAAGTCGTAGCGGCTAGCGCAGCAGCTGGCAGCGGCTAAGTTACCGGACGCTCCTAGGGCCCGCGCCCTGATAGGGCCCTTTGGGGGCCCGGACGGCGGGCCTCAAAATTTTTTAGAGAGAAAATTTGCGGTCTTCTAAACAAAATCTTATGCTAATTCTGCGTACACCAGTCCCATTTTTTTCTGCTGGCTTCGCTCGCAGATTAGTTGTACGTCCAGTTTAAAATCTGTTCCGCTGTTCTTGTTAGTCCGGTCGGAAACGAGAGTTTTCGGAGCAGTCTTATGTTTTACTGCAGATTTTTTTTATATTTTAACGCGAGATCTCCGAGATGCGTACGCCGATCGGCGTGAAATTCTACACGGCGATCAGTAGTAGGCCGAATTATATAATGCCGTCCAAAATTTCGGAGGGTCTTTCCAAAAAAATTTTTAGAGGCCAAAAACATGCAAAATTCGGCCCGATTTCGGATGACTTTAAACTTTGACGGCGAATGTATCCAAAAAGGATGAAGATATTAAAAATCGGACAAATACCTCAGCGAACGCGATTCGCTTGCGTTCGGCGAAGAAAGTCGGGCGAACTTTGGTCCACTAATTACGGAGATCTAAAGGTGGAATCATACCCACCCAAATCGACTTTTTCGGGAGACCATATTTCGGCCCCTAAGGAATGTTGCGCCCTCAAATTTCTATACGTGCTAGAGAATGACCAAGTTTTATTAGCGCATACCCCACCGGGGATGGGGGTTTCCCTTACAATTTTTTCCATGGGGTTTAAAATTGGCTTTGAAATCGACTTATCCGTTTCTGTAACTTTTGGAGGTAGAGTGAGTGAAAGCACGAAACTTTGCCACATGACGTGCCATAAGGTGGGCATTATCACTTATGTAAAAAAAATTTGGGCGCCCGCACCCCAAAAATTTGGAAGGGCAAAACTTCAAAAATTTGACGCGATTTTGGATGACTTTCGACTTTGACCGCGAATATCTTAGGAACCGATCGAGATATCGAAAATCGGAAGCAAACTTAATCGATGACAATTTCTACGGGGTCTGACAAAAAATTGGTGAACTTTGGTCCACTGGCAAAAAAAGTTAGAGGTGCGGATGTTGACCCACTTCAAGTCGACAATGCACGTTCTGAGTATGCTAATGCATTTGAGTTCCGGCCACGTGGTTTTGCTACCGGGGGAATTTCAACCCCTCATTTTTCCCCAATTGGACTTTAACGTGCCGGGCGGCATTGGGCTTTGTCCCAAATTTCCAGTTTGCTTTTATTGTTTAAGTCAAAAAATAACGGCACGAATAAAACTGAACTAGAAATTTGGGGCTGAGCCCAAGGTGAGTCCGCTCGACTCCGTAAGTCCGATTGGGGAGAAGGATTTAAGAGTTGAAATCCCCGTCTTACCAAAGTCACGTGGCTCGAACTCAAATGCATTAGCATACACAGAACGCATACTGTCCACTTAGGGTGGGTGAACATTCGGGACTATAACTTCTTTGTTAGTGGACCAAATTTTACCGATTTTTTTGGCCAAACCCCATTGAGATCGCCGTCGATAAAGTTTGTTTCCAACTTTCGATATCTTGATCGGTTCTTGAGATATTCGCTGTCACAGTCAAAAATTGTTCGAAATCGCGGCAAATTTCAAATTCCCCCCCCAAAAATAAAACATTTTAAGTGAAAGCCCCCCCCCCAAAAAAAATGTTTACATAAGTGATTATGTCCACCTTATCATGTGCGCAATGTGGCAAAGTTTCGTGGACCATTCTCGTTGCCCCAAAGATATAGGTGCGGATAAACTAAATTTCATACCAGTTTTTTGACATTTCTTTGTAAAACTTTGTTGGAAGACCCCGTCTCCGGTGGAGGGGTTCGCTAGCAAGCCTTGGTCATTCTCTAGCGCGTGTAAAAATTTCGAGGCGCAGCACCTTCTAGGGGCCGAAATATGGCTTTCCAAAAAGTCGATTTGAGTAGGTTACTATATTTTGGTTTTCAGATCTCCTAAGTTACTGGACCAAAGTTCACCCGACTTTTTTGTCGAAAGCCGGAGGAATCGCGGTAGATCAAATAGTTGTCTTACTTCAAATATCTTCATTTCTTCCGGAGATAGCCTATTTGCTGTCGTAGTTTGAAGTCGTCCGAAAGCTCGCCAAATTTTGCATGTTTTGGCCCCTAAAATTATTTGGGAGAAAACTCAAATTTTTGGACTTGCGCTATAAAATATAGCTTACTTCCGACCACGGTGCAAAATTTCGCTGTGATCGACCGACCGAGCTAGCAGAACGATAGAAATAAAACGAAACATATACGGGAATGCATAAGGCCGCTCCGGAAACTATCGTTTCCGGACAGACTAACTAAAGTCAATATTGCAAATACATGTACGAGGGGCCCGCAGGAGCTTTCAAGCCTCAGAGCCCGGGAAGACTATGATTCGGCCCTGTGTCAGAGTACATGTATGTAGACCTATAATGCGGTCTGCTATAAACCACCAACTTTGCCTCAGCGTAATCCCGAAGTATAGCTCATTAAAATAGTCGGGCAACTCAACGTGTTCCCGGCGACCGGTCTGCAAGCGGAGATTTGTGTGAGGCTGTGAACACAAAGTTATACAGACAAGCCGGGTCAATGTGTAAATATCAGGATTAGCTCGCGGCGGCTACTTATTACCTGCTCGGAACGACTCGGCTTTTGTTTGTCAGCTAAAAATCAGTTCCAAGCAAGTAGTCAGTATCGGTAGATAACCTATAACCGCAGTGTTCGTGATTTGTCCAGCTGGCCAGTAGTGAGATTAAAAACTTGACAAAAATGAAGAAAACCTTATAGCGGTGATCGAGTTGAAGTAGCTTCCAAACAGGAAACAAAACTACAGAAGCACTATGAGCTAATAGTAGAGTCGGCAGTCCCTTAGTATTATTCATCCCTCCTTCTCATCTAGTCACTAATACCAATTTGCGACTGTTGTTTGTAAATGGTGCAAAAATTACCCTGTTTCCGCGATCTCTGTTTGGTTCAGTGACGTTTTATAGATGTTTTGCCTAGTCATATGTTAAATAACTTACAAAACATTTGCAAGACATAGGTATAAATATTGTACCGCATGTGGTATTGGTCTTCATCTTTTTCGTTATGTAGGCCTACGTCTACAAGAGGTTGGCAAATCGCAGTGGTTGCACGTAAAATAAATCACATCTTGTGGTTTCCATCTAGTTATGGCGTCACAGTCGTTCTTACTTATTTACTAACTTATGTCTTGTGTTTCATCGGCATTATACAGCCAGGACGAATACATAATGTCTGAATGTGGTCACTGCAGACATGTGTCTGGGTCGCTTCGAGCTGCCGCGTGGAGCCATCTGTCGTCTCTACCTGGACGCCCAGCTCGACCGGGATTCAGCGTCAGTTGCCGTGGAGACGAAAAAGTCGATCCCGCTGTCCGTAAACAAGCTGGCATCACATCTCAAGCGCCTGTGTCTGCCTCATCTGGTGCGTCAGTTGAACGAGTGTCCGGAGACGGGCGGCGCGCGCCTGGAACTGGAGTTTGCCGACTACTTGGCCGGCTGCGGCGCTCCACAGCGCTGCAGTCAGGGCGATGAACGCACGGCCGACAACGGCGTCTCCATGGGTACGATATGTCCGCAATCTGATATTGATAAACTTTATTATTATAAATTATAATATTATAATTTATATAATAATATTATTATATGATATTATAAACTTTTACTACTTTATCTGTGATTAGATGTTGTCCAATAATTTTTTTGTTGCTTAAGCCGAAACGACATGTTTCTTGAGACATAGTGTATTTTACATCAGACTTTATAAACTTTTTTTAACTTCTGCAGTTAATTTTCAGTGTTAATGTATACATGAAATAGTCACTTGTACTTCTTGCGTTTTGACAAGTTGCGTTAATAAGCGAACGCGATTATGATAATTGTGGTGGTTTTTCCGTGTGTGGCCACTAGGTGGCGACGGTGCGGCCGGCGAGCAGTTATTCATTGGCGCCTGTGACGTAATTGCTGAGTCAAAGCGCGCACCAGTTAAACTGAGTACCAGCGTCAAGCCGCCACGTCATTGTGACGTTACTGCATCTAGCACCGAGAGCCTAATGATGACGTCACTCGGCCATGACGTCATTTACGCCATACACTCCGGTCTGTATCCGTGCGTTGAGCCTATCGTCGGCCGAAAATGTTTTCAGTTTTCTCAAAACGTTTAAACTTTCTGTACAAAATGTCGATTTTCCAATTATTTTCAAGGTTTTTGATTATATTCATTTATTGTTCTTGTTCTTATTAGTATACATTTTAACCTTTACTGGCGTTTATTTGTTTTTAGTCTTTTTTTTGTGCACTCGTTCGTGTGTGTTTCATGCACTTACTCAGAAAATGCTTCCATTATTTGTGTTTGTACGGTGTATGGACAGCTGTAAGTGCCATTGATCTTTCCGTCCTTCGAAATACTATTTTTACGCGCGAGAGCTAGCATAGCTACTACAGTGTATAACTATAGCGCGTATTAGCTATGGTAATTCTGTCTTGTAGTCTGCCTGACACAATCCGGTACCAATCGGAACGCAGGTGAGATAAAGACTTCCGGTTTCCACCGTATGATAGCTTAGGGTCTCTAGTATTTCGCGACAAAATTTCATGCCACTAGGTGAAGGGGGTCCCCACGAACGAGGGGAAGAAAGAGGAACACCCACCTTAAAAAGCCGTTATTTTACCGTTATTGGCTCGTCTAACGTGAAAATGGTTGCAGATAGGCACAGACATGCTGCTTATCATAACAAGCACTGGCGACGAGCTTTTTAAGAATGTTAACATCGATGACCTTGAATGACCTTGAACCCCCAAAATAGGGGGTTTTCACGATTTCGAGCTGCGACACACATTTCAAGAGTGAATTGCGCCCAAATTGCTAGAGGTAGACCAAGACAACCTGTATAATATAAATTTTTAGGTTGAACGTAGATTTTACCAATCCAAGTCCGAACCCTATAGGTTTAAGAAAGCCTGCGCACGCTGGCATCAAAAAGGGGTACTCCTCTAAAAAGTGGTATTTATCCGCTGTTGGCTTGTCTAGCGTAAAAATGGTTGCAGATAGGCACAGATATGCTGCTTTTAGCTCAGATTTCTCGATTTACTGCTTTTCATGCATTGTATTTACACTGTAATTCTGCCTTTTGACTTAGAAGCACAATATACATATATCGGTGAAGGTGATGGTAGTGAAACAAACTGAAGCTTGTCCGTGTCGTGCGCTTTTTGAGCGGAATTCGTCTGACGCAAACACATCGTAAACAGACGCGCAGTTTCAATAATCTGTTTATCGACCGGCTCTGCACGCGTGCTTATAGTTATGATACACTGGCCAGTTTTCCGGCGCCGATTGCGCCATGCAGTCGAGCACGACGACCAGTATATAGCGGCAACCGTCGCGAGAAAAACGGCCAGTGTGTCATTGTCACTGTTGTGCTGGAATGGACTGTGTCTGTCTGTTGTGAAGATAAGTTAGTTGACGATTCAGAGGTGGGATCGACAGACGTCACCAAGGCCGGTGACAGCGTTCAGCTGAAACATTGGAAGGAGCTGCCGAGTCACTTTGATGACAACGATCAGCCGTTCGCACGAGGTATGGCTGTAGTTTAGGGCCTATGCATAACAACGAACATGTCGACCAGAGTAATCTTAAGACGCGTGGCCTACAGAGCGATATAACTGAACTGAACTGACACGGTTTTGTTTTTGACGAACTGACCAATGGGTGAGCAGGGCGTGGTTGACGCGTACGTGAGCGTAGTCTCGTAGTCAACGACGCCGTTAGACGGTCACACTGTAGCGCATTACCGCTTGCCCATTGGTCAGTTCGTCAAAAAATAAACCGTTTCATTTCAGTTCAGTTCAGTTACGTCGCTCTGTACTCGCCTTTACGAAGAAGAAAAAGATTGCATTGTATTATTTTGGGGGAAGAGGCAGTCCGCAGTCGTACATGGGTTTAGCGGGCGATAGTACGGATAGGGCGTTGCTGAGATAAGTCTATAGCAGACATGGAGAATCGGTGAAGTGTCAGCGAGTTTTGCAGCCTGGAGTTTGTGGGGCATGGCATCACAGTGTAGCACGGTAGTGCGTAACACTGTTGTAAGGGCGACTATCACAGGCTGAACGGTAGTTCAAGCCTGTGTTAACGGCGACTTCTCTTTCTTATGGGAAAGCCAAAAAATCGACCCCCCACAGAATCAAAACCCCTGACCCGATTGAGATAAAATTTGGCACGGTTGATTACGTCGGCGAGATGACCAGTCATGCAAAATTTTATGCAAATCCGTCCAAGGAGGGCTTCCCGGCCAATGGGTGAAATATACGCAAAAATTTTTATAGCTATCCATATACCTCTTTTTTCAGAAATTCACCTACAGGTCAGACCCTTCGGCGGATTTTTGCGCGCGATGGCTCAAACGACGCGGTCTCGCGCAAGGATGTGCCTTTTGGGGGTTAAAAAATTTGAAATTAATATTTAACGTATTTATTCGCAAAAATCGAAAAAATTACAATGGCGCCTATGGGGAAAATTAAGCAATTCTTTAAACGGTAATAACTTTGGCTGAGTATAAGATAGAGTCGTAATTTTTGGTTCTATGGTATGGTTTTCGGGGATGGCGAATCTAACGGTGTCATTTAATTTTACCCCGGACCCTCCATGGTTGCCATGGCAACGAAATTTGGGACAAAATGGGCTATAACTCGGCTTGCGTAGGAGATTTTTTTTGCGTCTATAGGGGGGTTTTCGGGGATGGGCCATCGAATGCTGCCAATTGCATTTTTCCCCGACCGACCCCCGTTGCCATGGTGAGAGGCTGCCTAGTGAAGGTTGAGTCCTAGGCCTATGCTAAACTTAATATAAAGCCAACCTAGGCCTAATTTACAGAAACTGGACTCAAGACTTGATAATAAAACAAATATACGACTTAATAAATCAAGCTATGTACAGTGGTGCATACATTTACGTGCAATGCAAATATCAGAACAGAATAAGCACTCGACTCTCAGTTCAATCGCCAAGCAGTCACAGCTGCTAATCAACAGTTCAGTCAAGTATTCAGACAGTACTGTTCATCAAGTGTTACAATATCATCACACTCGCTGTGCAAATCAAATATAACTCAATAAATACACGCTTAATCGATATCAATCAATGAAACAAACACAAGCAATATCTCATCTACTAAGCCACAAGAAAGGCTTTATATCAAACAGTTACAAATCTAACTGTACATCCAGGAGCCTCCTACCCCTTATTCTCCGTTTCCCGGGGTCTAAGCGATCACTCCCCTTTTTAAATCACAATCCTGGGGGTCCTCAACGGCCACCCATCTACACACTTTTACGCCTAGGGGCTACACAAGCACCCTATCGTTAATACAAGCCAAACAAAAGGCTGTACAACCTTGGCAAAAAATATGCCACAAAACGCGTATGAC
>Ga0209367_1004633_pt1 | contig 19032 bp, 14 predicted proteins | sample WorMetLIZISLAND2_FD_187412 | JGI IMG/M metagenome (GOLD analysis project Ga0209367, IMG submission 187412) | Marine gutless worms symbiont microbial communities from Max Planck institute for Marine Microbiology, Germany - Olavius geniculatus... ... | reverse complement strand
GTATCTCAGTAACGGTGCGAGATAGGGCCTAGGTTACTATTAATCACTAATAGGAAGTCGTACACTGGCTCTCGATTGGCGCCGAATTCAATGACCTTGGATGACCTTGAACGCCAAAATAAAGGGTTTTATAGATTTTTTGGCGATTTTGGGCTGCAGCACAAGTCTATATCATTCACAAGGTGGCGCCACGGAACTATCGTTATGCAATCCAGATAGAGAATTTGGTATTTGTATATTAACTTAGTGTGAACACCCCAATTTCCAGCTAAACTACTGAACCAGAACTGCTATAGGCTTTTGCGTGTCTCGTGAGCATTAGCTCAAATTTCTTGTTTTAATTTAAGCCTGCTGCCCGGCACTGCATCTGTACTCTGTGATTAGACACTACTGTCTTTTCGATATTCGGTTCATAGACATCTGTCTTAGCATCCTTCATCACTGTATTTTTCACTTAAAGATATATCCGCTTGCAGCCGAATGCTGTCGACGAACTATGAACAATAAAATTCCCAGACATTTCCGAACTTTTTACACTACTCTTCTTCCCCATGTGGTTGTTACTTCATGTTTACTAAGTGTAATAATGAAATATGCTAGTAGTATGATACAGAACAATGGTGTTTCTCCAAACATAAAGTCAACAATTAACTGTTAAACAAGTTTCCATGATGGGATTTTTCCATGACAATCCCCCAACTTTCAATCAATTCCCTGACATTCCCATTTTAACAAACACTAACACTTGAATTTCTCGTGCAGGTTTTTGCATTTTATTGCATTTATTGTAATTCACAATGTGTAATTGTTTGTCCTGGCAAGTTAAAAACTGCGATATGGAGATGCCTTACTGTGCAATATTTATACGTGATTAACTGGACAAATGAGGTATTTATTCATTATTTATGACTAGTTAAGATATTACGGTTATATACATGTGAGAGTATATTAAGACGACCTCTGGTCAGTGTTCAGTATTATGTTAAGTGTTTCGACAACTTAATAAAAGAGCTTTTGCTGCCATTTGTTGTGTTAAACATCACAGCCTATTTCAGGGTTCCCACTGAAGTCTTGATATAAAATTGAATTACTTTTCAAGGACTGTCGACATTAGTTCTTAAAGTAATAAATGCCGACATTAGTTCATATCATTACACATTACACAGCACTTTTCCAAGCGTTCAATAGGTTTCTTTTCTTCGGAAGCATGTTCATGTGACCTACGATCTGTACGTTTATGCTGCTCAATATGCTGAAAAAATCCAGGACTTTCAAAGACCCAGAAACTCAATTTCAACCATTTTCAAGGCCTTGAATTTAAGAGAAAAAAATTCAAGGACTTTTAAGGATGCCTTGGAACCTTGCTATTTGTTACATCAGCTGCAACTATGCCCTTTTTACGCACGAGAGCTAGCATAGCTATAGCACGTATTAGCTACGGTAATTCTGTCTGTCTGTCCGTCCGTCACGACCCGGTACCAATCCAAGACCAGGTGAGAGAAATTTCTGGTTTTCACCATATGACAGCCTATTGTTTCTAGTATTTCGTAACAATATTTCGTCCGCTGGGTAAAAAGGATCCCCTTGAACGAGGGGGCGAAAGAGGGGCACCCCCCTAGAAAAGTGTTATTTTACCACTATAGGCTCGTCTAACGTGAAAATGGTTGCAGATAGGCACATACATGTTGCTTATCATAACGAGCACTGGCGTCGAGCTTCTTAGAAATGTCAACATCGATGACCTTGAATAACCTTGAATCCCCAAAATAGCGGGTTTTAGTGAATTTTTCACGATTTCGGGCTGCGACACGCATTTCAAGAGTGAATTGTGCCAAAATGGCTGGAGATAGACCAAAACAATTTGGATATGAAATTTTCAGCATTGAATGTAGATTTTAGCAGTTCAAGTCCTAACCCTCTACGTTCAAGGAGGGTTCCGCAAGCGAGTATCAAAGAGGGTTAACCTTCTAAAAAGTGGTTATTTATCCAATGTTGGCTTGTCTAGCATGAAAATAGTTGCAGATATGCACAGACATGCTGCTTATAATAACAAGCACTAGCGACGAGCTTCTTAGAAATGTCAACGTCGATGACCTTAAATGACTTTGAACTTTAAAAATATTGGCTTTTAGTGATTTTTTGGCAATTTTTGGCTGCAAAAGTGCAAATTTGCGATGAAATGGATAGAGACAGACCAAGATTACTTGCAAACAGAAACTGCTATAAGCTGTCGCGCGTCTCATGAGCATTAGCTCAGATTTCTTGTCCACTTAAACAATGGCAAACTGACAACACTTTTGTATGTTCACCAGCTTTAATTTGTTTTTTTTTCTTAATTTTAACAAAAAGTAGAAATAAAGAATCCAGTGTATTATTGCAAACATATGACAACAGTAGTTTCTCGAACCAAGTTAGTCAGAATTACTTAACAGACAGTTTGTGAATGCATCAACTAACAACAATGGAGTGACCCTTTTCACAGCAGAAGAGAAATATCTAGATCTGCAATTCATGCACGAATGCAATTCATTTGAATACCTGTCCAGCAAACAAAATTAAAGATCGTTGATGTCCAACAACCTAATGTAGTGGCACGATGCATCTAAGTGCATTGCGATGGAACAAAACTGCCACAGCCAGTAACAACGAAACACTAACGTAAGACGTGCAGTGACCATTCAACTGCGCAAATACTAAAAACACTCTCCATAAATGCTGAATACTAATTCACTTCTTCAATAAATGTGTCGTCAACGTTCTGTGCTATACAAACATCTCGTTCTGTATTTGTGCAAGTCGCGACATTTGCTGACATCCATAAATATATATTGATACATAAACGTGCGCACAATATTACACATTAAATGTCCGAATATGCCAGTCAGTGAAACAAACAAGAACTAGCGTTATATCACAACTTCAGACCAGATGCAACAAAGTCTCGCTGTGCAAGTGCTCTGTAATGGAGAAGACAGACAGCAGGCAGTAACCACAGTGGCTTCTATCCTTATACCTGGTGGGTGCAGCTTGCACCCAGTGAAAAATAAGGTGGGAGGGAAGTTTTGTTAAGGGTGTAGATCAAAACTTTCTCCTTTTTTCACTGGGCAATCCACATCCTTGAAACTTTCCCCCTATTTTTCATTTCATACTATTTTTAATCTATGCTATTAAAAAAGTTCTCCCCCCCAGAGAAGAAAGGAATCCCAAAGGGGTGAACTTGAGTCCGAAAGTGGTGAGGGAGGGGAAACGAGCTCAAAATTGGGGAGGGGAAGTTGCGCCCAACTTTGATTCCAAATTGGAGGGATAGAAACCACTGAGTAACCATGTAAGTGAACGGTGTAAAACAACTCGAACAGCAGGCGGACATGGCTGCTGCACAAACACCAAAGCAATTGCCACAGAGTGTCAACAACACATCCATAAGCACACAATGCACAAGCTAGACGGTTCAGACACCTGGGCAGATACCCCTAAAATGGTGTTTTTCTGAAGTAAAACCCACCTAAAACACTAAAAACCCACCCAAAAATTTTAGTTTCTTGTTCTATTAATGAAATATTTCATCATGGCTAGGTTTTTGAAATGTAAACTGACAAATTAGTAAATATTGGTATATTTTTCCTGCAGAGGCAGAAAATCACATGAATCAACCAACTGATAACACATGAAAATCCCAAAACCCAGTCAGGCCTTGTGACAAAACCCTAAAAACCCCAATACTCAATAAAACCCAAAAACCCATGGGGCTGGGCTTTTATAAAACAGATTTTTGCAACCCTGAAACATGCACCATGTCAGCACATCCGGACCGGTAACCATAACAGTAGATCATGTTATTCCAGTGGATCTGCTCTTTCTCCTGACTGAACTTCGATCTCTGGGTCAGGGCCAGCTGACTGGCCGGCAGGTGGTGGCCTCGACTGGTCTGGTGAAGTGTCAGTGGTGCTGGTAGCTGGAGCTATCGTTGACGGCACGCTGGCACTGCCCGTTAGCTAGTAACCACACACACACAACTACACAGTTATATGACCCTATCATACACAGTGTCTTAAAAAACCAAGCCACTTTTATTAGCCGACCGTACTTAAGTAATGGTAGAGCTGTTGTCATGGTTGTTGTCCGTCCGTCCATCCGTCCATCTGTCTCTCCATCTGTCACGGATGTATTGTGGCTGAATGGTGCAAGACGGCCTAGGTTGCTATTGATCACTAATAAGAAGTCGCATACTGGCTTTCAAATGACAGGAAAATCATCGACCTTGGATGACCTTGAAGGTCACTGACAACTAGAACAGTTGGTTATCCTAGCAACAGCTGGGCTTCTTGTTTTTAATATAATTTTGTGAAACATTGGAATGCGCTACCCAGTATGAATTCATTGTTGTAAGTGGCCAAAGTACAACTTCTGAATTTCACAACGTAGTATAGTGACAGTATTAAGGTGACGTGGGCAAAACTGCCGTCATTTATGTCAAGTTTCTTCGCAACATTGCATGCCAAAAATTATTAAAATCGGCCATTGTTCCACAGAGTTATTCAAAAAATCAGTGGTTTAGTTTTTTTCAGATGCAGTGTAGATGCACTTATATGACGGTCATCCCAAAAATTTCCAGCCTCGACATATTGGACAATAATATTTTTTTACAATCTATACATCAGTGAAACGTATATCCTTTACGAACTCTAATGAGTCAGTTGCAGATATGATGTCGTGGTAATTTATGACGTCATATAGCTCTAAACCGAAATGATTTGGAGCGCTAACACAAACAGCATAGAATCAGGCTCACTGTTGTATGGCAATTTTCCAGTCCCTAGCTAGGTTTACCAAGGCTGAGCCCCGTGGCATCTGATTTTGTGAAAGCCCTAACAAATAAGTCTATGAATTTCTCAATTGCATATGTGAATATACAATAGCCTACATTTGCGCTAGCCGCAAATAAGAGCATTTGAGTCAATTACGACTTCATGCAAATACGAGGGGCATTCAAAAAGTTTTGAGCCTCAATATATTGGACAAAAAAATTTATTGTCCATATATCAGTAAAAGGTACCTACCTTGCGTATTCGTGTGAGCAGATTGCGGAAGTGACGTCATTGTAATTTATGACGTCATAGAGCATTAAGCTGAAACGATTTGGTGCGCTAACACAAGCAGCATTTGAATCAGGCTGATTGTTGCATGAAACTTTTTCAGTCTGCAGCTGGATTTACCAAAGTGTGGCTCCTTGGCATCTGATTTTACGAAAGCCCTGACATCAACGTTTATGAATTTTTCATTTGGGTCTGTGAATATTCTATAGCCTAATCTGTGGTAGCTGCAAATCAAAGCATTTTAGCCAAAATATGATGCAATGCCAATATCTAATGTATCGGAAAAATTTCATTAAAAATTTAACTGTTAATTATATCAGTTGTGCTAATGAAAGGCCAACCAAAATTTGTGACTAGTTACATGGGCCCCTGATGGGCAGGGGGGCTGGGAGGGGCCCGTGAGCAAGCCCTGCACAATTTCCACAATTTCAGCAGTGCAGTCCAGACCAATGTCTACAGTTACCCAGTTGGCTGTTCATGACTATAACTTTCTACACCAAGACCGCTCTGCATACAGCAACGACCTTACCCCTAGTGACTATTATCTGTTTTGAAATATGAAATCTGATAACGACAGTGTCCGCTATCCATGATGATGAATGACTCGAGCCTTTTTCGTTGATGCTAGAAATCTGTTCTATTTAATGCTCTGTGACGTCATAAATTACAATGATGTCATATCCGCAACCAACTCATTAGACTTCGTAAAGGATGTACGTTTCACTGATGTATAGATTGTGGAAAATATTGTTGTCTAATATGTTGAGGCCAGAAACTTTTGGGATGGCCTTCATACATAAGCATAGAACTACAGCTGCAGAAATTAACTAATTAATCATTAAAAATTGTTAAATTAATTAGGCGGTGGGTAGACTACTGCCTGCAGGCTGGCCTTAATTTGTACAGACCACCAGCATTCTTTTGGAGTGGTTGTGGCCCTTGAATTTCTTTTTAAACTCTGCTTTAAGCATTTTGGACGTTGAAATGAGTGCTATTGAGGGTTCGCAATTTTGCACAAGACACGTGAACACTGCTTGTAGTGTTAGTTTGCAGTTTGCACTGTGCAAGCCCCCACGATGTAATATTTATGTGGTAATTTGACTACACTACATCATTCACTTCAACGATTTGATCCTTCATGAACTCTGCAGTTTCCGTGGTCTCTCTGACTGACTACAAAAATTGTTTGGAAATAATTGATTAATCAATGTTAATTTCTGGAGATAACTAGAAGAATTTATCATCACCAGTCCTACATAAAAATAATACAATTCGACCTAATCTTTTGCAACACATAGAGTTTTCACCTGCAGTTTACGAACAAGCAATGTGCATGCACTAAAAGGAATAAATTTATAATGTAAACAACAATAATAATAATACAATTTGCATAGCACCATTACATCCTAAAATACAGAGGCGCAGTTAACTAACACAAACGGCAACAACTCCCAAAAACTTCTTTTGGCAGTATGGAGCCAAAAACTGGACAACAGCAGAACCAGCAAAGATAGAAAGTGGTCGTATTACTCCAACGGAAGTGATGCAATTTACCGGCACATCCCGTTCGGCTGGCAGCGGATCGGCCAGCTGAGACACAGTTTGTGTAGGATCAGTAGCGTCCTCCAACTGCAACTCGTTATCATCAGTCTCCTGCAAGCAATAGAGCAAAACCAAGTCTGCAGTCACAGACCACGCCATTTCTCTCAGTCAAGTCATAGACTGGGACCGCGCCAAGGTGATCAACAGAGAAAGCAACAGAATGGACCGATGGATCAGAAGCGATACCCATCAGGAAAAAACAAGACAAGTCGATGAAACAAGATGAGGGGTCCTATCAACTCAGCCTTCCATCCCTCCGGGGTAGGTAAATCGAGTACCGGCCTATCTGGATGGGGTTAAGGCGGGGCGTGTTCACCTCTGTCGGGTGGCAGGTAACACTGTGTGATCCCATATTACAAGTGACGCTCCATAGCATGGGTTCGCTCATTAGGAGCTATATGCGACCTTTAACCTTTAACCTTTAACTTCAACACATCTATGATTGCTTGCTGTCTGCTGCAGCGACACATAGCAGACAGTCGTTCCAAAGAAAGCAGCAGTGGTTGCCAAAACGTCAACAATGATCAAATTAAAGGTTGTATTATTGATAAATTTACATAATTTATCAAGTTACCGCTTTAACCTACAAGTCTATTCAAAGACATTCAATTTCAGCAGTTGTGATGTACACTATCAGCAGTGCCATGGGTTAAAAAGGTTGAAAACAGGAAGTTGCAAGTTTACATCACGTGAGAAATTTACTACTACTGGGTGCTCTAAATTTCAATGTTGCCCCTAAAATAACCAAAATTGGAAATTTATCCCCTAACTTTGCTTTTTTGGATGAAAATTTTCCAACAGAAAGAAAGCTAATGTGAGCTATTGAGCCACATTAGAGGTTAATTTAACAATATGCGCTATATAAATTTACATTTTACTTACTTACTTACACAGGAAAAAACAATAGCAAAAAAACAACAAAACAACTTATTACTAACCTCGTCCGGGCAGAGCTGCAGTGCTTTTGCTAAAGTGCCTCTGGCACTCTGAGTTCGTTCAAGGAAATAGCTGTACGGACAAAAACAGTCATTAACATGTCATGCTACTCAAAACATTACCACAAACTACTCAGAAGTGGACAGCAAACAGCATAATGTCAGAGGTGTGTTGGTAGTATAAGGTGTATAAGTATAAGTATAAGTATAAGTATAAGTATAAGTAGTAAGGTGTTCAACTTAAGATTGAGAGGTCGTTGGTTCAGCTCCAGCCTCCAGGTCGGGTCGCTATCAAGTGGTTACAGCTTGTATGGGTGACTGTCTGTGAACAGGTAAACCATCTCAGTATAGGTCAAGTCACCAAACACCAAGGTCAACTCAGCCTTCCATCCATCTGGGGTAGGTAAATTGAGTACTGGTCTGTCTGGCTGGGATCGAGGCAGGGCACGTTCACCTGTGTCGAGTGGCAGCCAACACTGTGTGATCCAATATAGCAGGTGATGCTACATAGCTTTGTGAGGGGTTTCCTATTAAGAGCTATACATCACCTTTACCTTTAAAAGACAACCAAACTGCAACTTCAGTTAGTGGTGGTAAGTTACTGTCATCTTTAGTGGCCAGGTGGATTGACAATGTAATAGTAGAGTGTCAACTTAAGATCAAGAGATCATAGGACGACAGTCGAGTTGTTATAATGTGGTTATTACTTCAGTGTTTGTGGACAAAGGTAACCATTTCTTCATATAACCAACAACCAATGTTAGCTCAGCCTTCATCTCTCCAAAGAAGCAAGATAGGAAAGTAGGAACCCTTATTTTGTGAGAACGAGTGTCGCTAGGGGGGACGACGAGGGTACGACTGGACAGGGCATTGATAAGTTCCTAGAGGCTGTCAATAGTAACCATACTGCTAACTTAGCAGTTTACACACAATTCGTGATGCAAGTATTTGGGGTGCAGTCAGTACCCCCATTTGGAAGAATGCGAGTTACAGGGGGTCTGAACTGACATCACAGGGTAACTGTCAGGCAACCATATTTACTTATTCAGACAGTTTTATGGTAAGACATATCCTTTAGCCACAGTACATGCATTACAGACAGAGAGACGACACATCGTACCCAAGGCTCAACCTCAACAGTCGGCCAAAAACAAGCATAGGCTAACTAGCATACCCGTTAGACGTTTCATTTGACTGCGCCTGGGACGACCAGCTGTTGTAAGTGTACTGTGCATTTCCAGAATACGGACGCTGAAACAAATACAAAAGACAACTGAAGGAAAAGTGGCTAACATCTGCCATGGAAATGTACAACATCGGAGTTTATTCTAAACTGACATCACAAAAAATGTACAGAGTGCCTAAAATTGACCTTCAAGATTCACAGCAACACGCCATATATAATATGATAGTGCCTCGATAAAACAAAAACAAAATATACACAAAACTATAGCGCATATGTTAGAGCACTATGTGCATCCTTTGATCTGTTGCATTGCTTTACACTGTCTTATTAATCGTTATATTAATAGCAATGGATACCTGCACTATCTGTTACCTTACCTCGACTTGCCCATATTCAGTTTCTTACAGGCTTAAAGCTCCCCTGACCTATATCTCAAAAATCCCAAACTTTGGACGTTTTTGAAGTCATTTATCCCCTCTGCTCTAAACAATCACCAGCTACCTGTTCCAGAGTCTCACTGATGTAGCATTTTAATTAATATTTTAATTATTTTATTGTCCATCATGTGATTTTATGTCAGCAGTTTACCTGTGGACTGTGAACTGCTTTTATTCAACACTCACGTGGGTTGCCGTGTTTTGACATTAACGTTATGAACAAAAATAAATATGATGGTGACGAGGATGAAAGCCTTAGGGTAAAAGTTCTAAAAAATGCACAGGCGGCACAAACCCTAACCAAAAAGGCAGCTTTATCTGTGTTAGCAGCAATCAAGGAGGTGAAGCTAATTTTTTAAAAGTTGATCACCAAAAACGAAATTTAGTTTAGACAGATAACAGCAATGAACTAGACTGTGTTAATAGACAAATGGTTTACCTTCTATGAAACTAGGTTAAAACTAATCAATAAATAATACAAGGGTCATTCAATTAAGTTACAAAACAGCATCATTTTGTTAGTTTTTCAAATTTAAAAAAATCTGAAATATACATTTTGTATGGAATTTTATTCTGAACACAAGTAAAAATTATTTTTGATTTTCTACACGTGTATTATTTTCCCCACCATTTGCTGGCTGCTGTCTATGCTACCAAAGAACAACTGATTGCACCTCGGTATATGATACAAATTTCTGCCCATCTAGCATTTTCTTACACCAAACATGAAGTGTTCGGTTCGTAAAGCACTTGTCGCCATATACTTCATGCATATCAAAGTGAATCTGATTTGCATTTATTTTTTTGCCTGCAAAAATATAATAACAGCATGCTGTTCGTAACGAGAAGATGTCAGTGGCAACATCGCCGTATTTAATGTTTACAGATGACGTCGCAGTGACGTCATCGTCATAAAACTCACAGCTGCTAGTCGGAATTAAATTTCCTACAAAACGTATATTTTGGATTTTTAATATCTGGAAAACTAACGGAATGACCCTGTTTTGTAACTTATTTATCAAGCGACCCTCATACGTTATAATACATTTAATTTCACCACAACCATAGAATCGAAGAAACAATCAAAGACAGACAAACATACAGATCAAAAGACAAACAAAAAGACAGATGCATACTACAGTGTACAAACTATGGACAGAAATATGTACAAATAAATGAGAACTGACCCGCTCGAGCTCATCATGCAGCCATTCTACAGCACCGTTCCACTTGCGACGCAGATCAAGGTTAGTCATCAGCATCTCGGACGCGGCGCTGCAGCTGTATCAACAGTCCAATAAACATATACTCACTTAAACTGTGGCTGCATGCACCGATTTCCTCGTCCGAGGTAATTACAGTTACAGTAACAGGAAATTGAATATGTTGAACAACACGAACGACACCAGCAGTACCTCATTCGAGGTTCTGATGGGCATCTTTTGGCTGACAGGAAAAACCTCGTCCAGGGAAAACAGTCTGATTTCTTAGGACAAAGTTTTTAAACCTATGAAGACTCGGCAATGTCATAATATCTGTGATGAGGAAATCAGTGCTAGTAGCCACAGCATTAGACATTCACAGCTGTAATTTAAAAAGTGCAACAATCAAAATTGGAAGCCACAGTTAGACGATAAGTAGTCAAAAATCAATTAACAGTAAGGTGAGTACAGACAGGTACTACCAAAAGATTCTCCGCCATAATCAAATGAAATTCACAATTTGCAGCATGTCTATAGCTGAGTAAATGCAACTGCAAGCATTATTATTGTCATTATCAAAGCAAGCTACAAAGGCAATGAAAATTGTCAAACACATTCGAAGTAAGTACAAAAGCAAAATGTATATTTATACAGTGCACACCGTTTTAAGAAAAACTCTAGTGCAAAGAATTAGATGATGACAAACTAATACTGCAGTCCTGTGTAAACTCGAAATACTGTAACGACTAAAAGGCCGACCGACATACAGTGTGAAGAGTGAGACCATCATCTTGATACACTGGTAGGCACGCTTCTGATATTGGTTCTTTGATAGCAGGATTGTGTCAAACAGCCCATCGCGGTCATCTGGAATTCCTATAAATCGCAACAAACGATGAGAATGACATCGTGACATTTTATCTTTTAATACACTGTTTACTAACAGTGTAAATTGTACAAATCATCAAATTACAACCTTTATCCACCAATATGGTGACTGTTTGGCAACCGCTAGGAATTGCAACCCCAGGATTTGCCCTCAATTGTGTGATTTTGGAATTATGAAAATTGGTTAAAATCAATTTTTTTTTCACATGTTAAATGATACAGATAACAACTCCAGCCACATAATAAACAAAATATTTCATATGCACTAAAATCCTACTTCTTGCTCCTACTCCACTGTAATTTGTATTCTGACAGTCTCAGCCATGCTGCGCAGTTCGTATGTACCTTCCAAAGGGTCCTATTACATCACATGCATAAAATTAAGTCTACGGGGGATATCAAAATAACGACAAATACGTAAGCCTAATCCCATAAACGCGATCCCGAGATTACAAATTTCTTAATCCCAGATCCCGGGATTGAGAATTCAATCCTGGGATTGCAATCACTTGCAACCGCTCATACCTTTTTTAGAACATGTCTGCATATCAACAGCGAACAACTGCATCTGAAGAAGTGCACAATAAAAAACAAATTACCAGAAATAATGCAAAGACAAGACACTGCGCCGACAGACCTTTCAAAGCATTGTGGATGCGGTGATTCTGCCATGAGTCTTCAAGCAGCAGCATCTGCAGCAGCAGGTCAAGAATAGGACGAAGCTCATATGTGCACGAGTAAGCCACCTGCGCATCAAAAACACCACAAACAAACAGTTACAGCACACCACAGATGGGTTGGTGGTGGTGTAACGAAAGGGTGTCGGACCTTTATCAATAGCTCGTGGGTTCGACTCACGATCGATTACTACTTAGACAGACGACTGTCTGTGGACAGGCAAACCATCTAGGTATACCCGGTATTTCATAAAAAGGGACCCCTTTTAGTTTTTTTCATAATTCACTCAAATGATGATCAATTTACACAAAATTTTTACCAGTTGTAGCTAAAGAAATACTTATTCAAAATATTTTAACAAATTATGGAAGTTGATTAAATATTCTTTGCTAGTTGTGACATAATGCTGACGTCATAATGTGTCACGGGTACAAGCTCGATAGGGTGTTGGACCTTCGATTGATAGGTCATGGGTTCGACTCACGATCACTACTTCGACGGATAACTGTCTGTGGACAGGCAAACCATCTAGATATATAACCAACACCAAGATCAACTCAGCCTTCCATCCCTCCTGGGTAGGTAAATCGAGTATCGGGGACAGCAAAGAGCTGAAACATCAGATGCTGACTTAACCAGTGTAAGAAAAAGGTCAACGAACTATGAACTTAACAAGACCCCACCGTGGTCAGCCACCTTGCCGTGGTGGTGAGGCTTTGCACCGATGACCCAAAAGATTTCTAAAATCTGGAGGTGAAAAGCTAAGAGCTGACCAAACACGTGAGAGCAGATTGCTACACGTTACCAGTGCTTTTGTGCTGGTTTCGGCTTCACAGCCGACTACGGCTTTATAGCCGTCTATTTACGGCTTTACAGCCGTCTATTTACGGCTTCACAGCTGTCTACGGCTTTATAGCCGCTACCTGTAACCTTGTGGTAACATTCGGGGACGCGCATTGGGCCGAGATGATATGGCCTCAGCGCTGGGCAGGTGTAAGAGCCTGTCCACCCCGGAGGTAAGGTAAGGTAAGATAAAAAACTTAACACGACTGACTAAATGACTGACCTGCCAGAGCAGTTCACTGAGAACTGTGGACGAGAAGTGAGGATTCTCCCAACTGCAAAACTGCACAACACACGGCTTAGTATTAACGACTTTTATCACTGATTTGACGCCCTATGTTATTGCCATAATCAAACAACAATCAAGGGCATGAAGAACAGCTTGGACAGATATTCTAAGAAGTTTGGCAGAATACCTGTATCATATCATGAATTAGTCAAATACATTAATCTGAAGGTAAAATTTTCAGCAGTCTGAGATCGATCGTGCACAAGACATAAGACGGTGACTATTTTTTGGGAACAAGCAAAAGTATGATGGAAGTCAAAATAATCATACATCCAAAATATGTTATTTTATTATCTTAATCTTGTACACAAATGTCCTATTATACCTTTAGCAGTTTGGTGGTCTCATCATAATTGTTGCAGTCTTGTATCAGTTTCTTCACATAACTACAACGTTGACCAACAATCAAACACTTCCAACAAAATTGACTCACGACAAAAATGTTTAGCCACTTAAAATTTTTATTCAATTGAGAATTTGCATGCAAAAGCCTGCTCTAAAAAGCTAAGCAGACAAATTAAATTCAGCAGTATCACTAGCACTGACCAAATCATGAAAGCAATTGGGATAAAAGGCTGTTCCTTGGATACCTGGTCTAAAGAAAAGTAACTTCAGATAAAAACGCCAATTAAAAAAACTGAAATTAATAGCAATGACTCAGCTATGAATAGCTCATAGTACAACACAGAAAAAAACAGATAACTAATGATAATTATTGAACAAAAAAAAACTAAACAGAAAACTGACATGCATAAAAAATTGATAAACAGTCCAATAATCTGCAACGATGTGTAAATACTGATAAAAAACAAAAACAAACCTATATTTGTAAACTGATTAGTGGGTGCAACATAAGTGTCTGGCTGAGGTTAAAGCGTGGCATGTTCACTTATGACAGGTGGCAGCTAACACTGTGTGATTCCATACGGCAGGTGATGCTCTGTAGCTCTGTGATGGGTTTCCTATTAGGAACTATACATTACCTTTTTACCTTTACTAGCTGTTAAAAGTTAGAAATTAAGAAGTATATGTGCTGGAATATTTCAGAGTACTGTTACACAATCAGCTCTGCATTTTATAAAATTCAATCACCAAATGGTAAATAAGACAGAAAGACACATACCCGGGTTTGCCAAAGAGAATGTCATAGGCCTGAGGCTGAAGTTTCATGAGAGGCTGCTTCAACAGAGGGTCTCCATGTGGATTGGCCAAAATTGCACGTGCCTGTCGAGAATCCAACACATACTCTTATAATATAAGTACGCACAGGTTATTGGACATCTTGAATCATTCACTACAATTCATAAACATTTATCACAGTACTACTTAGAATTGGTAACAAAAATAAGTAAGTAAGTAAGTGAATAAATTTTATAAAGCGTACAATAATGTTAGCGAAAAAACTCACAGAATCTGAGGTGCTGGGGTGAGGTGGGGCACTAGAGATGGCAAAAGGTTGAAAAAAACATTTCAAAGTAAAATTATGCTCAGCTATTTATGGATTGTTATTAAATTTACTTACAATAAGTAGTGAACAGACTCTGAACAAAATGTAAAGTCCCCAAACAATAATGTAAAAGTATACTGTAAGCTAACAAAATTATAAAACACAGAGTACCCAAACTTGTCGGTAACTAATATATCCCAATGCATGACTAACAGCTATATGTTAACAATGGGCAATAGACATTGGGTCACTTCACTTTTTGACAGAGACTTTTGCTGAGTCTTTTCGCTGAGTGAAAGCTAAAGCTGAATGCTAAAGTCTGTACTTAGACCACAGTTCAACTAAACTTTGGTCTAAGTCTACTGACTTAGACCAAAACGATTAAAAATGGCGGAAAACCGGTAAACCTAACAGGAAATAAATCAACCATTTACACTTGGACTTGCTTATTTAATTGCGCCGCGCACACAAATAACGAAATTACGTAACATCTGACGTCATTGCATATTTATTACGGCGTTTATTTTTGATACCAAGACTGCTTAAATTTACTAAACTATCTGTACGCATAGGACTGTAAATAGTCGCCATGTTTTCGTTCAGCTAAAGTCAAAAGTTGAAGTGGATTCAGACTCAGCGAAAAGTCTCAGCGAAAGTCTAAGTCAAAAAGTGAAGTGACCCATTGACTCTTGCTGAAACCTGCCAGTTTTCATTAAGAACTTACTGTGCAATTGCAATATGTGAAATATGAATACTGAATGAAAAGTACACCAGTGTAGAAAATAGTTTTTATAACAGGGCGAACAATAAACTTTCCCATCGTTTCCCCCAAATGCCATGACACTGACAGGCTTTTGAAACAAATGCATGTACGCAGACAGAATGCATGATCCCTCAAACACAAACACAAATACAGCAGTGCAGGGAACAGGCCATATCTGCAGAATGGACGACAGCAGAAAAATAAAGACCCTGGTGTTCGGAATGATGGATGGTTCAAACAAAAAAGGACGGCCTCACCGAGAATGGTCAGATGACACTGAGCAGTAATGTGGGGCAACCTTGCAGGAGTTAAGCCACGCTGCCCTAGATAGGCAGTGGTGGGCAGCGATAGTAACAACGGCGTCAGACACCAACGGGAGTTGAGCCCACGGTTGTCGATGATGATGATGATGAGGGAACAGTGGCATCATTTCAGTAAATCATTAGAGGGGTCTCAGTCTCTTCCCCTAAATCCCCTCCTCCCCATTCCCTTCACTTACCCCAGCTCCATTTCCCTCCCTCTCCTCTCTTTTCTCTCTTCCTTCAACTCCCCCTAAGATGTAGGGCCCCTTAAATCAAGCTAGTCTGGAAAGTGCTGGAAGCTCCCTCAGCACGGTCTGGGGCCTTTGCTGAGATCAAATTCAGCCTTAAAGTGTGACATCCAGTGGCAACAATTTGAATGATTTTCCCGAGAATCAACTGACCAAACTTTGTGCAGTTTGCAAAATTTTGGTCTCGGACTGACCGTTACTGTGTCAGTAAAGGAAAAGATCGGCTGAAGACCAAAATTTTGTTGTTAGTTGTTTACGTATTGTTCTTGCATCAGTAACGCTGTTTCATGTTTAATCAACGGTACGATTTACACGGGAAAAAATTGAAATCGTAAATCCTTGGGATCCAGGAATCCCTAGGGGGTCTAGACCCCAAGCAACCCCCTAAATGACGCCTCTGGCAGAGAAGAGTGATGTGAACTGACCGAGTAAGAGGAGTGGCAACCCTCGGAGACGTCGCAGCAGCGGACAAGTTGTGAGACGACAGCGTAGAGTTTACTGAGCTCAGCGTACTGGTACTTGATGGGCGGCACTGTGCCATCATCCAGCGACACCAACATGAACAGCTCCAGCACGTTCAGACGCAACAGCTGCTGCTTCTGTACCATGCCAGCATAATATCATAATAATAGCAAACTCTATCGAACGCAGACTGACAGATGTCTCGGGAGGCTGTTGTGAAACCACGTACTTGTACCAATCAGTCTCCCTGGCGGTCCAGCACTACAATTCAATAGCCTTCAAAAGAACCTTTACACTTTCTACCAAATCGGACTAGCGCCACTCGAGCAACTTGCTTTTAGCCGTTGTTTTTACTACCAAGAGTATAAAAAGATTGAAAAAAAATAATAATAACGATGGCCCAATAGGCCGACGTATCACAGCCGTCACTAAAGATGCCAGGGAGACAAGCTATTTGTTCCAACAGCTGTCTGTGGCCCTCCAGCGAGGAAATTCGGTCTCCTTCCATAACACTTTCACTACCAAGTAAATGCCGCTGTGATCTATTTGCTTAATCTTCAATATTTCACCCTCAGACGTTTATTACTGCGAATTCAAAAAAAATAATGAACAAATTTGTATAGCGCTGGCATGTCAATTGACTCAGTTCCTACAGGTCTTCTGTAGCAAAATTCTCTGACTTTTCCCTGACTTTTCCAGTCATGAAATGACAATTTTTCTGACCTTATCAAAACAGTAACCCTATGACACTTACACAAATGTCAGAAATGGCATATTTTATTATAAAGTAATGAAACAATATTAATGGAGCAATATGCAAACGACAGAGGCTGTGGTCAGGGGGCCAGAGGGCAAAGCCCCCTAAAACTGAAACACTTCTAGCTTTTGAATGTTCAATGGAAGCCGCAAATTTGTCTGCTTTTCAATATTTGGAGGTGCAAAAAATCACCGACATCTGCAGTCTGCATGATCCAAAATCATTTTCCCTGACTTTTCAGAAATAATATTTTTCCCTAACTTTTCCCTGACCATACAAATTCACTGACTTTTTCTAGTTTTCCGTGACCTGTAAAAACCCTGTCGACTTCAGAGGCATAACAGCAACTCTCAACTTAATCTCTCATCTTCTGTTCAACAAGACATATTTTCCACGCTCGCTAAGTTGTTGTTGTGGTAGCCTAACAGCTTTTTTTCTGACATGAATAAGAGTAAGGGAAGGAGGGGAACAAAATCATTTGCAGCCAACGGTTGTGCCGGGGAACAGACTGTCGTGGGGTAGAGACATTGACGTGATGAAGCGTGTAGATAATCTTTCTATGACAGGCAAACTGGCAGGCTGTTGGTTCCACCAACAAAAAGGCTACTCCAATAAAACACATGTCCCCAGTTTGCTAAGTCCCCAGCTATCCAAATAATAAACACACTTCCCCTCTAAGCACCATAAAAGATGCTTGTTCAAGGTCTATCTAAGCTGCAGAATGTACTAGCGTTATTATCTCCACCAAGTGTGAACGTAGTGAAAACTAGAGGAGATTATGAGATTGGTCGTTCTGCCCGTCGGTCCGTCGTACCATGTGTGTGTGCGTGTGTGTCTGTGTACATGTCTTTGAGGCGCCATATCTCCATAATGGTGCCAAATAGATGCATGGTCGCAATGGATCACCCATAAGAAGTCGACCACCGCGAGTCGAATGGTCACGTAACCAATGACGTTACGTGACCCCGACTCACGTGACTCAGGAACAGTGGCACCCTCCTGTGAATACTTCTACACTTCACAGTAGTAATGTTTAAATCACTTCACTTGGCAGAGATATGCACTCTCACGAGCGCCTTCTAGTTTTCTCCACAACTACCGCTTCTGTTCAGTGTTCATATCACATCAACAACCAGCAACTGTGATTCAATCCCTCAGATTTTGTATAATGTGTCAGACACCGTTCATGTATGATATTATATGAGTTTATTTACAGCAATTTAAACTTGGGTCCATTCAACACCATATTGTCCCGACGTCCGCTCAGCACGGCAGCTGGTCACAGTCTGACGGGCCACAGCGCAGTAGCCCGACTGTAATGTTCCAATACCGTCACAACCCCATCGTCAGCTCGGCCCAGGTCTCTGACATAATGAACATAGCTTCCTGTCTTTGCTATGCTCCAAGCAATCCAATGTCTTACATATTAATACACACTGACTCTATAGATGAGCCTGTTAGATGCATCGTTAAATATTTTTAAGCAGAATATGGTGTCATTAATTTTATCACCCACTGATTACCAGTACATCGAGAATACAAACTGTTAATTTTACCATCTATTATTATTTTATTGCCAGTCCTTTCAATATCATGTTCTATCGCGTTTATCAGCACTCAGTAACAGCCGCAGAGAATAAAACAGCCACAACTGTTCTGACGTAAGAATACAAAAACTATAAATTTGGGGCAAAGCCCAACGTGAGTCTGCCCGGTGTCCTAAGTCTGACTGGGGAAAATTAGGGGGGGGGGTAAAATTTCCCCGGCATCAAAGTCACGTGGCCCGAACTCAAATGCATTCGCATACGCCGAACGCGCATTGTCGACTTAGGGTAGGTCAACATGAGCGCTTATAACTTTGTTCATAGTGGACCGAATTTCACAAAATTTCTTTTGTTCA
>Ga0209367_1004630_pt1 | contig 19037 bp, 14 predicted proteins | sample WorMetLIZISLAND2_FD_187412 | JGI IMG/M metagenome (GOLD analysis project Ga0209367, IMG submission 187412) | Marine gutless worms symbiont microbial communities from Max Planck institute for Marine Microbiology, Germany - Olavius geniculatus... ... | reverse complement strand
GTGGGACAACCCTGCAGGAGTTAAGCCACGCTGCCCTAGATAGGCAGCGGTGGGCAGCGATAGTAAGAATGGCGTCAGACACCAACGGGCATTGAGCCCACGGTTGTCGATGATGATGATGATGATGAATAAAACAGCAAATATTAAATATAAAAAACTTACCAGTTTACACTACTGTTTAAGGGGGACCAAGTCACACATCCAAAACAGCAGAATCATTTTACTAGAATACAGAGTGATAGTATGATGAACTGACGGCCCTTACAAACCCATATGACGTGACCCCATTTAACCTTTTCCACTCGTGCATTATCTCGTGAGCCAATAAACGTAATCAATGCAAATGTGATACAAAGGTTTTCCAGCTGATTAAATGTACTGCTGGTCCGTAGCAGAGTTAAATTGGAAAATGAGTTGAACCTCTTTTGAAATACTGGTTATATATGGGCATGCAGGTGTACGGTACCTTAATCACTATAGGTTGTAGGTCATTCATACATGCAGATTGCAGAAGTCATGATTTCGTCAACTTATCCGCATCTCGCATGTCATGAATCAGTTAAATTTAACCCTTTATTTCATCAACCTCAAGACTCACGAACATATATTTTAAGATTAAAAATGAAATCGATCCACAATATTTCAGCTTAATGTCTTACCATCACATTTGCGGGCGTAGTGTCTATATCTTGCAGCTATTTCAAGAAAATCAGTCTAGCAATCATATAACTGTAGTCTGTATAATGTATTCCCTATTTGCATGCACAACAAAATGAATCATCAAAATCGATTTGAGTGATTAAGAAATGTGCAAAGACTCTGTGTTCAATGCTTACTTTGCTTGAGAAAAAAAAGAATGCATTATTTGATAAGTATCTATGGTGAAAGCCTTAAAGCTTAATGTAGGGGCATATTGGGTACAGGTATATTACAAATTTACAATAGACGTAACTTATTAATATTGCTGCGTTACCACTCACCTGTGATGTAACGTTAAGTCGTCACGGACGATTCATACGCTGTCGTGTACAGCACTTTGTATGGAAGTTATAGGAGTTGGGACAAAAGGACTTCATTCCTGCTGGGCCAGCGGCCAACTCAGTACAAAGTACAATGCAAAATTTCAATTTCACAGATTTACTGGCTTATGGGATAATGCGGAGTGGAAAAGGTTAAATGGGGTCACATCACATGGGTTTGTAATGGCCACCAGTTCATCGTTCTATCACTTTGTATCCTAGGTAAATGACTTCTGCTGTTTTGGATGTGTGACTTGGTCGCCCTTACACAGTAGTGTAAACTGTTAAGTTTTTTACATTTAATAAACTTAAAAGCTTGATCAGTGAATTTTAACACTAGTAGTACAGGCATGGTATGAGTACAGTTAACATGGTTAGGAATGCCATGAATCGTCAGGGAATTTCATAGTGTCTAGACAGTAGTCACCCCGCTACTAACAAAAACGTTTACATGCCTAATGTTTACCCCAGCCAAGAATTAGCAGTGTGCATGCTGCGTAGGTAACAGCAATTACACACACCAGGTGGCGTTGCTACAAGCCGAATTTCAATCCCCTAAATTTGTTCTTAAGTCAGCTTTTGGCTCTGCACGGAATTCCTAGTTTTTTTTTGTTTTTCTGTCAAGTTCAACACGATAGCTCATGAACTGCTGCACTTAGCTTGCTGAAATTTCGCATAAACACGTACCACCTTGACAACTTCTAGAACAGTATTGAATTTCAAAGTTACAGACTGAGAGTCTGTTACCTGCTGAGTATTTGAGCACGACGTCTGAGATCTCAAACAGACGAACTGGTAGAGCAATGCTTTTGTTGGACGCCAGGGTCTTAAGTATACCAGGCAGCAACGTCGTACGTGCCACCTGCGACAGCCAACCAAAGCACTCATGTAGGTAAAGTAAGGTAAAGGTGCTGTATCCCACAGGGGCATAGAGGGAGTGCTCATTTCCCTTTCTATGGCCGTTGAGACCGTAGGTGGATACACCACTGAGTCTGTGATGCATGGTGAGGGTGACGCCAAACCTACGGTTACCTTCCCAGCCACAGAGCATCACTGCCCTTTGACTGGTACCAAATTATACTGCTTGATGAACAGAGGCACATGTGTGTGAACAACTTGCCCAGGGTTGTTATTTGGCAGTGCACTGGGGCAAGAGTCGAACCAGCACCTCGCAGTCACCAGTCCAGCATGCTACCATTGTACCACCAAGCCACACAGTGATGGGTAATCAATTAATTAGACAACTAATTAATTGGCTAATTAATTACTTTAATCAGCTCATTCCAACTGTAATTGTTGTTGTTGTTGTTTTCTTCTGGCACTAGACCAAGGATCATACGCGACTGGTCTCGGTGAGGCCAGCATCCCTCAGATAACTGAGTGCTATTTCCGTTTCGTTGAATAGAAAAGTGATGGGATCATACTCATCGAAATGGTGGCTGCGTGCATCTTCCAATATCGGACATTCAGTCATTAGGTGTACCAGCGTCTCCTCTGCCTGACCACATCGCTGACATGTGGCCGGTTCAGACTGGTCTTGGTTTCTCGTTATTCTGTTGCGGTACCATGCCAACTCTGGTGTATGTCCTCTTGTACAAAGGCGTGAAAGCAGAGTCCTTTGTGAAGGTGTAAAGTCCTTTTCTTGATCTCTGTTCACATATGTGGCATGGTGCACTGCTGGCTTGGCCATCCTACTCCATTTGTGGGCATCGGATGACTGTTTTAGCAGTGCTAAAGTCCACTGGTGCTGCTGATGTGGAAGCATCCTTTGCAATACTGTCAGCCCGCATGTTTCCCTCTATCCCGCAGTGACCAGGGATCCACTGAAACGTCATTTGTGTGTTACCACCTGCTGCTATTTGCTCAACCAGTGAAAGTATGTGATGCACATTTTTTTCTTCTTTCCGGTGGCCTTTGCAAACTTTTGGATAGCAGACCTCTCATCAATCTGTATACTGACGTTAACAGTACGTTGATCTTCCTCTCTGTTCTGGATTGGTGGGACGTACATGTTAACAAACTGGACAAGCCTTTTCCCTTGGATGTTGACAAAAGCAGCAACAAATTCAGTCGTGGTGTCTTTGGCAGCAAGGATACCATCGGTAATTCGTTCATAGTTGAGATCTTAATGAATCAGCATCAGCACACAACCATGTGCGAGCCCAGCCTTCTCAGCTTCTGCTGAACGAGTTACAGTCCGGTTTTGGCGGATGCAGTTGTAACCTCTGGGCGGTCGGTATTTGGCTTCTTCATCCAGATTGGTCTCTTGCAGCATAACAACTGATGGTTGTGTGTCTGAAATTAGTTTGTATAGCTGTGCAGTTTTTGACCTAACATCTGCACAGTTCCAGTATATTATGTTGAACTCTTGTTCAGTTTTGTGGCCTCTCTGCTTTAGTCGCTTTGACCTGGGTAGGCAGAGCAATTCCTCGTCGGCCACTTTTGGGAAGTTGCGCCATCTGTATCGTCGGCGCTGTTGTCTGCATGGTCCGTTCACTCTGACTGGTGGCATGGTAAATGCGTTGGCTTGTGTTGATTCAGGGACTGGGTGCACTGTCGGCTCACAGTTGGAAACATTCTGCGCTGCTGTTGCTGCTGCAATGCAGTCTCCACACGTCCACATGACACGCTGCATTCCCCATACTTCCACGGTATCGAGTCGCTTGACATCGATGACGTCAGTGCACTTGATGTGGTACCATCGTCTACATCTCCTGTTGATACACTGGACTGATCGGTAATGAGCTGATTGACCGCACGTTGGACACAGCCATCTGACTGTTGACGGTCCTGGGTTGGCATGCACGTTGCCAGCAAGCATGATGGACACCATATCTCAAAAGAACGTGCCACAACTCTGTAAAACATTTTTGATAATTTTTGGCACTCAACATCAAGATAAAACTTGACGTAAATAATTGTAGTCTAGTCCACCACATCTTAATACAGTTGCTACACTACCTTGTGAAATTCAGAAGTCGTAGTTTGGCTGTGAGAGGAGTGTCAAGCTTACTCCGTGCTTGAGGAGTTGTTGTATGCTTTATCTAGGCATTCGCTCAACCCACTTTTTTGTCTAGCTGAAAAGCTATGGCCTCTACATGCACCAAATTTTGGCATTTTGTAGGGGCATTGAAAGCTGCTCAGTGGCAAAATTTTGGGCGAATCTGACAAAGGAATTTTGAGGGAGTGTGAAGGAAAAATTACTCTTTGACCCCCATATCTCCCCCGTTAGGAGAGCTGAGGTGCTGAAATTTTTTCCCAAAGGGCCTCTGAGGGGATGTGTTCTGGCACAATTTCAGCCTTCTCGATTGAATAGAGGATGAAGGGGTAAATGATAAGTGATTCCCCCAATTTTAGGGGTCAATTTTGATCCTAGCTTCTTTGACATAAAATCTTAAAATGAATGCGATTAGTGTTATATATGCAACAGATTTTCAATGATTTTGTGGTCTCAGTGATTTTCTGAGCTGATGCATGCGCTCCCCAATATGAATTCATTGTTGTAAATGACCAAACTACGACTTCTGCATTTCACAAGGTAGTATAGCGACAATTATAAAGTGAGGTGGACTAAACTATAGCCATTCAAGTCAGGTTTCTTCATAATGTTGCATGCCATAAATTATCAAAATCGGTCAATGTTTCAAACTTATTCAAAAAATTAAAATGGCACATTTTTACTGAGACACGGTGTACTCAGTAGATAGGAAAATGCTTATTCTAATTGGATTTCCAGGTAATTGGCTCAAAATGAAAGTCACTTACTCTGCCCTGCACCTCCCCATATGTCTGCTAAGTTATACGAAAAAAAGCATAAAATGCTGGTCAATAGATTGCAAATTTCAGTCACACCTTCACTCAACAAGTATCAAGACATCAAACTAATCGGTACAAAACTGTATCAGCTCCACTTGGCACAGCAATGTGGCGAATTCTAGGTTCCATGTCACAGCACAATCAGCATGTGATATTAACACACCAGTCAACTAATTATGTCCAGCACTACAACTCGGTACCGGTAGCCTTCAAAGGAACCTTCCTACCGAACTGGACTACTGCCACTCCAAAAACTTGATTTTAGCTTTCTTTTTGTTTTTAAACCTCAGGACCTTTACTACAGCAGGTAAAAAGAAACAAATAAAAATATGAAAGTAAAAGTAAAAATGTATTCTTTTTAACATTGTAATCAATTCCTTAAGATACAGAACTGGAGTTCAGTACAGTAGTTGATAGAGCAGCAGACCTGGAACTCAAGTGTCTTTGGGTTGGCGATATGCACGGCGGGCAGATCAGAAATGTCATGCTTGAGTCTTGTAGCAATATCATCCCGTGAACACAGCGCAAATGTTAGACATTCCGTGAACCCCGCCATAGCAACACCTGACACAGACAGTGCAGTAGTTGTAATAGTAGTAGTAGTAGTAGTAGTAGACTTAGTAGTACCAGTAGTACATGTAATAGTAGTACCTTTTCTCAGCAGGTCGGTAATTCTGTTGCGTGCAAACTATTGGGCAATGCAACTTGTGGTAGCTTTGTGGTAGCTTTGTAGTAATACTGGCATAGCTTCAAATTCACCTTCCAGAACTATAAAGCAACTTTAACAACAAAATAAAAATTTTAGAGACCACATGACCCTGGCAAGGCCCCCTTTTCACCAAAAACATACCAAGGGACAATGCCTGGACTGTCCCTTAAATGTCATATTTGAAGTCTGTAGCTTCAACTGTTTTGGACCCATTAGCATTTACAGGGCTGCAACTCATACAATAGCAAAAATCACAGACTTTAGGGACCTCAGAACTTGCCAAAAGGGGCCCAAAAGTGAGCAAAAAAGACCTAAATTAGGCCTAATGCGAAACCAAGTCACCGAGTCACTGACAGCGCTCCTGAGCCACCAGTGACGTTCTCCGGGCGAATCCTTGAGGCATTGGACTGAAAGGGAGGAATGTCGACGTGGAATCCGTTTCCTCAGCCGCCGTTAAGTCCATTCGTTGAACCGCTGCTGAGCAACCATCACCAGGACTGCCGTCCCCGGATCCGTGGGTCGTCAGTCGTGTGGTTTTGTTGTTTGTATCCAGGCCGAGTTGAAACTTAGTTTCCTTCGTGATTGTGTGTCAGACTGCAGATTTGGTTTTCTTTTGTCGTCACTTTTTCCTATTTCGTGACACTGCTGTTAAACTGTCAGACCTGAAACTGCATAAATTTAACTTGTATTATTGCCTGTAATTGACATTTGCTTATTTTGATTGAACCGCTGTATTGCCAGATTTAACCGCATTCTTTGATTTAGTGCAAACTGACGTTTTACTGAATTTATACTTGTGTGATATCTCGATAGTACTAAACTCTGTTTATTTTGAGTAGTGTAAATAGGCTGTGAGAACTGTTTGTGCTGTATGTTTCTATTATGTATGTTAGTATTTTTCTGAGACCTCTGTATTATTTTCTGACAGAATTTTAATCATTTTTCTTATTATTATAAAAACAGTCAAACTCAATACTTGTTTTTTTTTCAATTTTGCCCTCTTATTATTTTCTGCTTAGGGACCAAGTGTTAAAAAGGGACTTTAAAGGACTAAGTGGCAGCCCTGCATTTAACATTAAATCGACTGCACCCACAAATGCACAAATGCACAGACACGCACACACATACAGACAGACACAGCTGATGATAATAGCACCTCCACCATTCACTTCATTCACTTGGCGCAGACAGTGAACACAACAAAATTCAATCAGTGCAAACTCCTCCAGGCTACCCACACCAGACCCTCAGCTAATGAGGGATAACAGAAAATGAAGTTAATGGGGTAGAAAAATAAAAGAGAAGGCACAAATAAGGAAGGACAAAAATGAGGAAGATCAAGGGGGAGAAAAAGGGAGTGAAGCAGATTGGTACGGCACAATCATCAGGGTAGAGAAAACAAGTTTTGTTTTTAAAAAAAAGCAAAAATCGGTTGAAAGTTCATCAGGTTTCAGGTTTCTTTGTATTAAACCTGCATTCATTTAAAAAGCCCATCTTAATGGATATTGGGGTTTTCACGAGTTTTCAGTTACTGGGCATCAGAATGAGCACTGCTGTGCATCAAATAAATATTTTAAAATTTGCAAATTTGTCGGTTTACAAACTCAAGCTAATGAAATATTTCTTAATATTTCATGGTTTGTAAACCGACTGATTTGCAAATCAGTAATTTTTGCAGCCATAGTTTATGAACGTATGACCAAAAGTTTCAAAGGTTTAAAGAGCATAGGTTCCCTTGCAAAACCTGGCATACAGGATCATCCAGTGTTACCTGCCACCCAACGCAGGTAAACGTGCCCTGCCTTAACCCCAACCAGACAATGGCAGACAGGCTGATTTGAAGGGACAAAAAGCTGAGTTGACCTTGGTGTTGGTTATACACTGATATGGTTTATCTGTATGCAGACAGTCACCCATCCAAATAGTAACCACTTGATAGCAAACCAACTGAAAGTTGAACCCGCAACACCTTGATCGTAAGCCTAATGTTCTGAACACTAAGCCAGCTACGTGTCAGAGCTAGACCTTGTCGTAGGAGGTCAGTCAGCGTATTGAGTGCAAACTGTTGAGCAATACAGCTTGTAGTAGGTGCAGCACGCTTCACGTTGTTATAACCATACGCGATAGCCACATCTTCAACAATGTCGCACATGTGTAGCACATCATGCCGTGTGGGAGGTATCTGCACAGAGAGCAATAGAAGTAATAGTAGTAGCAGCAGCAACAGCAATAGCAATAGCAGTAGTATTTGTAGATTTAGCAGTAGTAGCAGTAGTAGTAGTTATGCAATAGCCATGTCTCAGTGATGTGTCCTCGAGAACAAAGAGCTGTGTCCTCTCTCTTTCATTCCAGATTCGGGTAGGGGGATCACTGCCCCAATCTGTTTCAGGTAGCTCCAAAGGCGTCGTGGATCAGTTGAGAAACTCTCCTGGCCATGTGTCCCTCCTGGCCCCATGGGCCAGACAGTGCAACACCAGATGCTCGACCGTTTCTTTGGCGCCTTGACAGGGTGGGCAGATGGCCGAGTTCCGGCGCCCGATACGATGCAGGTAGGCTGCTACCAGCGGAGAATGGCCAGTGTGTACTTATGCCAACGTGACGCACTGGTCTCTGAACCAATCCCGTTGCCAACGCTCGTAAGGGTGTTGCCTGCCTGAGGCTACTCTATGGACCCTGGCATGTGGATTGCTGAGGTACCTGTCCTCAGTGATGCTCTGTTGAGCTGTGTCCTTGTCCTCGAGTCCCAAGTCCTTGAGCCATAATACCAAGGACTTTAACAAATTTTGTTCATTATCAATTTATTACCAACAAACTGAAAAAAAATGTTGAACATTATCTATTGACATACCAAAACCCACGACGCTAGTAATTAGAGCCCATTCACTTATGCCACATTGGTCTGATGTTCTTAGTGGCATCACACAGGGTTCAGCGAGATCCTTGCATCTAACAGGGTTTTGGGAGTCGGGCAAACAAATGATTCCAGTCAGTCTACCACGACCGACCCTCGTTGCCAGGGCAATAAAATTTCTGTAATTAGGCCAAAAATTGGCTAGAACTTGGTTTGCATAAGCCTAAGTATAAGCAGCACATTGACACACAGTCAGTGTGATGCGGACAATATCACCTTTTGTAATTTTTGCTGTTATCGACGTGCGAGTTCTTTAATTCTCCCATTAACAAGTGTATAAACTGATGTTTTGTACATTTATTAGTTATAACAGTGGACTATTGCAGTAGTATGATGCTACTAATGACGTTCAGAATGTGCAAAATCTTACTAAAGTCACCCCAGTTAATGGTAACGTGTCGTTGTGATAGGGCTTTTGAGATTAAATTTGTTTTGACTTTGAGTTTTTTAACCTTGGCTTTAAATATGGTCTCAAGTCCTCGGCCTTGTCCTAGGTTCCAGGTCCTTGTCCTCGAGCACAAAGTCCTTGATAACATCACTGCCATGTCTTCCATAATGTTGCATGCGGGAGCATGTAATGGCATGTGGGAGGAATCTACACAGTTGCAGCAGCAGTAGTAGTAGTACATGTAGTAGTAGTTGCCTACTGTGAGTGTAATAGTCAACAGAAAAACATTTATAAATTCTGACAACAACTGGCTCATTTTAACTCTCCAAGCGATCAATCTTCATCATGATTATTACCCTACTCACTAAAATCAACAATAACTTAGCCACAGACAATGATCATTTTCATATGCTGCACCGGTTGCATGGATCAGTCTGCCACCATCGCTTCAATGTGTCTTTTAAACAAAAGGTAAAATATTACTGTTTCAATGAGTGTTTTATCTCTGAATAATTTAAACATTATTCATGGTTTTTCTGTTAGCTCTTAGGTACTTATTCTACATCGCTGGTCATTTTGTAAGTGGATAATTTTTATTTTGATTGAGTGATCTGGTTTACCTCAACTGAGATTTGTTCACCGTCGTCAGTGACGACTGATTGGAGACACATTCGTGTAAGCAACGACGCTATCCTCTCAGCTGACTCATGGATCCCAATCCCTCGTTTAACCACGTCCACTGACACCGTCTCAGTGCGATACGACAACTCCGGGTAGACAAAGATGGACCGTCCATCGGCAGAGTGGACGCAAACGCATTCCACCGTGTTAGCTTCAGCGCAGTACTGACTGCAAGCAACAACACATTTGGTAGTAGTAAAAGTAGTAGCAGTAGTAGTAGTAGTAGCACACTGTGTCTCAAAAAAACATCCTGAACATTTTCGACTGCAACTTGAAGAAGGATTATCAAATTTTAAGTTTTCGGTACAAATATTCCTGAGGCAACTGGCCATCAGATCATTATGTAGTTTCCCACCTTGCCCATCATATGTTTCTGCACTACCTGTGAAAATGAAAACCAACAAAATATTGCATTTTTACCCAAAGTGGTATTATTACTTAACGTAAATAATGCACAAAAACACACTTTGTTTACATTTTTGACACTTTGGCTGACGCTTTATCCAACTGTTTTGTTTTTCAGCTGCCAGCAATAAAATTGATCAAAATGTTGGCCAATTATGCAATCATAAACATGGAGATGATTTCTCCATTCACTGACTGCAGTATCGATAATGTTATGCTCCAGACTAATCCAGACTTCACCAGTCATTTCTTAAATTCATAAACATTCCTTGTCATGTGGTAGACATACTGTTGCACGACAGTCAAATGTTGTAATCGACTGGCTCTTGGGAGCCACAGATCAAGACAGATGGAATTTGTTGACGTTTCATTGAAACATGTATTTTGCTTGGTCTGATCTCCCCATGTAGTGCAGAAGCAGATATTAGGTAAGGTGGGAACTTAAACAGTCATTTAGTAGCCAGTTGTGTCCAAAATATGTATGCCAAAAATTACTGAAATCTGATAATCATGCTTACGGTCAATAATGTTTGGAATGTTTTTTCACGTTTTTTGGCATATTTCATGGCATATTTCGCTTGGTTTTCTTTCCCGAGGTAGTGCAGAAGCAGACACTGGGTGAGGTGATAAACTGAACCACCACTTAATAGGAAGTTGTGTTAGAAATATTCACACGGAATATTATGAGAATCTGGTAATTTTTGTTCAAGTTAGAATCGAAAATGTCCGGGATGTTTTTTTGAGACACAGTGCCGCCATCTTAAAGTATAATTTTTAATACTAGACCACCCACGAAGTCCATTTGTGCACCTGAAATTCCCCTTCTAATTTCATGTTGATCGAGTGCGTACTTTTCGAGATATCGCGATTTGAAAATTTTGCAAATTTGGCTTAAAATGCCTATTTAAGCCCCCGAAAATCATGTTTTTGGGGAGTTTTGACCCCAAACATTATTTTTTATCACTGAGACCCCAAAAGGCCCTACCTTACGTGGAAACATGCACTTTGAGCCATAAACGATCGTGATCGGTCTTCTGGTGTGACCTGTAGGCATGAGCAAGAATACAAAAAAGGAACACAAAAAGTAACAGAAAATGCCCTCCCTACGCAGACCCCCTTCCGTCGTCCCACATCAACCAAATTTTGCGTGTGGGGTGGTATCCCGGATATCTTTCTTGGTTTCAAGTTTCACTGAGATCTGTTGAAAAATGTGGGAGCTGTGGGGGTTGAAATTTCGGCCTTCTCATTGACTTGGCACATAGCTTATACAACAGCTTGTTGCTACCGCACAAGCCGTGATAAATAAATAAGCACAGACTTTGGCAAAAAAGCCTTCTCAATTCTCATATAAAGCTCCCAACATTTGAACCTCTCTCCCTTTAATTAGTTAGACATTGTACTTCAAATTCAACCTTCAAATGCCATCTCAAAACCTACCTACTCGGTTTATAGCCCATCACTACCCATCTAGCAACTGCCAGTGCCTCAGATTTAGCTCGCTGACTTTGTGCGCCTTATAAATTTCTATATTATTATTATTGTTATGTGGCAACTTACGAAAACATGCAGACGATGGTGTCTAGGACAATCTTCGCCTTGTTCAGATCGGTCGCCGTCGCTTCAATAAAAATGTTCCGCGTGTTCGGACTAATTTTCGAGTGGTCCCCGTTTATGATCGGCGGCATCGACAACACGACCCCGTTCCTGTCACGGATGATGGGATACCGCGGTTTGTCACGGATAATCCCAAGGTAATGCCGCAGATGACTGTCAGTAGAGTAGAAGTCCATGAGTTCTACTGCGGTGAATTCCCGGGACTGGTTCAGTGGCCGGAAACGAATTTCCGATGGGATTTCGGCATCGTAGACAAACGGAGGTTGAACGGTGTCAAGGTCATGTGTGCCGATAGCGACCAGTGAGCGCTGACGACCAATGTTGTGATGCAACTTGTCCTACAGCAAACAAACAAAAAGAAACAATCCTGACTAGCAATTATAAATATTTACAATGTCTTACAGCAAGCAAGCAAGGATAAATATTCATAACAGGATGATTGGGGTAATAAAAAGAAATTTTACCGACAGATCTAAGGAAACTATTAAGAGTATTGTGTTCCAATTTGGAGCCCGTATTATAGAAAGGATACTGAATTAGTTGAGGGAGTTCAACGTCGTGCAACTAAATTGATTGACAGTGTAAGAAATTTACATTACGAAGAACGTATTAAAAAAATAAAATTTAATGACATTAGAAAAAAGAAGGCATGGGAGTGATTTACTAAAAACATTTAAAATTATTAATGGATGTAATAATTTGCAATCAGATTTATTTTTTACATATGATGAAGGTCAAAAAAGAGGTCATTCAAAGAAACTAAATAAAATGCAGTAGATTAGATTTAAGAAAGTATGTATTTAGCAACAGAGTAATTGATCACTGGAATGCACTGTCTATTAATGTGTGTGTAACCAGTAATACAATAAATCAATTGAAAAATTGTTTGAAACGGGAACTGCAACCGGAAACACATAGTTAACCTTAGTTATTTGGATAGTAAGCATTATATGGCTTTCAAGCCTGTGCTTACTCAGGCCACCAGTATTCTGGTGGCTTCAGTGAATTCGGTGAATAAGCAATATGAATACTCACAATGTCCAACAGCAAGCAAACGATGACGAATATTCAGATTATTCACAATGTGATACAGTAAGTAATGATAAATATTCAAAATGTTGTTATTTAACTTGTCCTACAACAATAATGCTAAGTACTTATAATGCTGGTGCAAGTATGGCATCATCATTCAACAAGGCAATGACACCCACACACACACACCCAAAGAATTAGCTGGCAGATATCCTAACACCTACCAGAGAATCCAAATTCAGTTTCTTATTCCACTAACAATACTTTGAAACTAAAAACTTAAAATTTCTAAGCATTTGCTGGATGTAAATTGATAAAGCTCTGATACTGAAACAAACTGATATAATAATGATATGCTTATGACATGTAGACTGACGGTAGTGTTCCAGGTTTAACCCAATGCTTCAAGTTTCACATAATAATATCATAATAATATGCTAATAAAATAATCAGGACATAATGATATGACCATTTATGATAATATGACAATGATATGTTAATGACCTGTAGATCAATGAAGCTCTGGTATCGCTCTGGTGTCAACTTAATACCTCTGAGCACAGCTCCAACTACGAACGGTCGCACATTGGCTGTCGCTGGCCGCGTGTACATGTCCACCATCATGTCTGGGGCGGTAAATCGCCGGTAGACTGGCGCTGAACATTTCTGCTGGAAGATGAGAAGACCGAGGACAAGGCCTTCCACACAGAGCAGATCGTAGCGGTTTGCCGGCACCTCCACCTTGTAGATCACTTGTTCCGACGCACCCTTTGCTCTGCACCGAACCAACACAAACAAGCGACACATGTTACATTACTCGACACAGTGGCATCAACACATCAGCTGCGTTTTTGATGGCCTAACGGTTCTGGTTAGTTCATAAATAAGTAATTTGTATAATTTTGTGCCCAAGCCTAAAACGGTCCGAGTGTGGTAGCTGTTAGCAACTTAAGACGTTATAATTTATGCTGACGGCATGGCATGCCTAACGTGTTAAGCCATCAAAAATCAGGGCTAGCCCTGGCAAATCAGCGGTCCGGTTCCAACTGTGCATGAGTAAAATGAAAATCAATTCCTCGCCCCTTTCCCTATCTCTTTGCTTCTTTTTTCTCCTCTTTTTAGCCGACAGTACTGAAGTACGGTCGAGCTATTAGCATGGTTGTCATATGTCTGTCTGTCCATCCGTCTGTCTGTCTGTAGCTAAATTTGTAGCTATCTGTCGGAATTCTGTCTGAAATTTTGAAATGGCCCGCCATCGCAAAAATCCGCCACCAGTAAATGTGAATTTGGTTACGGTTAGGGTTATGGTTAGAATGGCAGCCCTTTGCACTGGCAGACCGAAACCCGAAAATTGCAGTGCCTGTTGGAAAACTGCAGCTTCCAGCCTCATGTACTTAGCACAAAACGCTGCTGACTCTACATTTACTCTGATATCAGGGTGTGTCAACCATGCTTGCCTGTCGCTGCCCTGCTCCCTGCTAATCATTTCCTTCTCCGACGTGACTTCATCCAGCTCCAGACCAAAGTCGAAGCAAAGGTCATTGAATTCTTCCTCCGTGTATGAACGTCCGAGCGCCGCGAACAACGCATCTCTTTTCACACCAACTGTCGGCATTTCTAGTTCAGAAAATAGCAATCACAAGCAGTGTTGAATAGTAACAAAGTAATTCTACTTCGTTACTCTACTTAAGTAGAAGTTTTTACTTTCTACTTTTGCTCAAGTAGTTTTATGTCAGGCTACTTTCTACTTCTACTTAAGTAGATTTTTCAGCTACTTTCTACTTTTCTTCACAAAAAGTAGATTTTTACTCACAATGTAGTTACCTCATCAAATACTGCAACACAACTGAAAACACGTTAAAATATTTTTTAATATTTTATCTTTAACTGATAGCAGTAGTAACCAAGCTCGTTAAGATGTTGTTGCATCATAACGTCTTGCCCTTCTGTTGTATCTTGGCATTTAAGACTGCAACACTCATTCTGACCATTTCATATAAGCATTAAGTGTCACAATGTAAATTTTGGATAGAAGTAATCTAAAACTAATGACTAAAGTTTGATTTCATTTTCCTACTGAAGGTGAGTGGAGGTAAAATGATGGGTAAGTGGCCAGTATCAGTATGACGTGAGTTTGCTGTAGACATGTGTTAAAGTGCTACTGTGCTTTATATGTTTAACATATGCCATTTAATAAGCATTAGTTGAACTTGTGTAGTTTACCTGTGCCATTGAGACATTTGTATCTTTACAAAGCTTAGATAACATCAGAAACTTGCTTTTATCAGTTTTTGAAAGTGCACAGACTGTATAATATCCGTATAGCAATGAGAAACATGTCTAGCAGTAGTGGCAAAAGAGAATGGAGGACCTATTTGGCACTTTTCTGCTGATCAGTTACTGATGATTCCGCCTACCGTGACGTTTTGGCATAGCCTGCGTACGAGCGGCAACGCAAATGACAAACCACTTGCAAAGATTGGTTCATATGTAACGCTATTTTGTTTGTATCGCAGCTAATATCAAAGTGTTTAGGTGAAAATTTCTACACATATTCGTTGATGTTTGCTCATTACATAAATGCTTTTAAACTGATTCATTTCGACCATTCGGCTGAATAATGCATGCAAATGTTCAGAACGTTTTTTGCGCCACCCGGTAGTATTGAGTAGAGACTTCAGCTAGATTTAAAAGAAGTTTAGTTGCAAGTCAAACTTAAATCCTACCAAGTTAATCTCACAATCACAAAAGGTGATATTATTCAGCAGCACAATGACACAGTCAGTGCGATGCGGGCAATATCACCTTTTGTAATTTTTGCTGTTTTCGATGTGCAAGTCCTTAAATGTTGCCATTAGCAAGTGTATAAATGTATGTTTTATACATTTATGTTTGCTGTTTGATTAGTGAAATAACATTTTCCTACAGTTAATCAGTTATGAAGATGTATGACCATAGATTTTACAATCACGATCTTGACCATTTGGAGTCACGTGACATTCAAATGGCAACAAAGATCTGTTGTGGTGGAAATGGAGAATAGGCCATCCCCCATAACCTCCCATTAGACATAAAGATCTTGGAGATATCTCTTACAGAATCCAAATTATAGCCCTTTTGTTTCAAATTTCATTGCCATGGCCACCAGGGAGAGTTGGGGCAAAATTTCATTTGCAGCATTCGATGGCCCAACCCTGAAAACCGCCTATAGATGCAACAATCTAGTCACTAACGTGTACGATTTGACGTTTCTATTCAATCACAGTTGCTAGCTGGTGACTGCAATTGACTAGAACTGAAGCTTTCAGTTGGCACATTGAGAACGATGCAGCAGCATTGTTTTCTTTATCTGCAGTCAAATAGCCTAAAATAGCCTATAGTTTAATCAGCTGCCGGTCAAATAGTCACCGCGTTTTTGAAAACAAAACAGTTTCATTTGTTTTGCAAGAGTAACGAAAAAGTTACTACTCAAATAATACCACCTACGTGTAGAGTAGTTATACAGCAATACAGGCAAGTCATTAGTTTTTTTCTGTCACTAACATATTAACAGTAGTGCAGCAGAAAATCTTATCTCCCCTCAAACGGAAAAAGTTTCATTCTGACTTCAGTCACTAGTTAATATCATTGAAATTGCAAGGTGTTATCCGCCGTGAAAATTCATGGAAGATAAGTAAGTGTTTTCGCTATCTGCTGTGAATATTCCGTCTAGACGAACTGTAGCCAGTAAACTAGGTCCGTCTACACGATTGCCTGCCATAGCGAAATATTAGCCTAGAGCTATATTGTAGGACGAAGTTCTTTGTCTAGACTGATAGTAGACTTGCAACTCTGCTGGTACAAGGCCACAAAATTTCAATCGAAGATTATATCCGCCATGAAAATTCACGGAAAATAAGTAAGCATTTTCGCTATCTGCCGTGAAAATCCATATCTACGAAAATTGCAACTGTATACTTTTTTTCTTTTTTCAGTTAATACTGTAAATTATTACTGTGTTATTTTATCGCTTATTCAGCATGATTTCATCGTTTATAACAGGCCCATGGGCGGCTAAGAAATAGGCTACTATCGGTCATGCTATCGATTAGATTGAAGTTACTGTGACTGGATTAATGGGATTATTAAGATTTTTTGTCCTAATGGAAGGTTTTACATCTGAGCTGTATATTTTGTAGTGAGGTTATTCATGCTATCGGGTTATCCACACCACTTAGGTTCGGGAACGGGGTTACTGGCATAGTAATCATGCTTCAAAGTACGAGTCGCATACTCCTCGTAGAACACGCGCAAATGTACAAAAGCAATGCATTTAGACTTATGGTAAACAATAGCATCCTATCGTATAATACAATCGATGGCATGAACTTACTTTACAATAATAAAACACTTTATTACCAGTTACAAACGTGTTATAAACGTAAACGGAAGTAAACAGATGTCACGTGGGCAATGGCTATAGGTCCGTCTAGACGAAACTCCAATTTTATTTTACGGAGTTCCGTCAACGCCAGGGAGTCTGTGCGGCAGTGTTCGCACAGCCGCCCTGGCGGACGGCAGCCAACTATAGCGACCTCAGCACCAGACGGCAAATCACAGGCTCGCCAGTAGGCAAAGTACCAAACGGTCTCCGGCTTCGTCTTGATTACATCATCAACTTTACACACCTAGTCTGGGTGTTTACATGTCGTCCCAAAATTTTCTCAAATTAAGCTAGCCGTAACCCCAACTCTACTCTAACACTACTACTAACCCTAAACATTAACCCTAACTCTAACTTTATTCCTAGCCATAGTCATAATTATTAATAATAAATCCTATTCCTTTACCCAAAACACTAGCCCTCTCTTGCCAATTTCTTTGTATTTCTTCGTTTACTTACATTTCGTACGCAATCACTAATATCAACGACGAAAACCTACTTCCTTTTCTTTCTTGGTAGATTTTAGTCTTTATTTCTTCTTAGGTCTTAGCTTCTTGCTTAGTTGTTTTCTGTCCTTAGGCAGATATGCCAGCCCGTGTGAACTCAGCCTTCTTACCCAACAGGACACCAATGCCCAGCGGTACGTGTTGTCTCTGGTTTACCCAGGTGGGCCTAATAGGTTGTAGGAAGCAGTGATGGGACCAAGGCACCAACTGGCAAAGCCAAGACCTAGGCCAAAGCATTTAAATTTCAATGCACCGAATACTTAATGGGTCCGAATATGCACACTATAAAACATGCAATTTAAATGTAAAACCTTTTTATTAGGACCAAAAATGTCATTGATCCGGTGACAGTGAACATCAATCTAATATTTACATTATGGCATAAAAGTTCAATAGTCCATATCAACTTATCAGCTGCAGTTACAAATTAACGTTGCATGTTGCATCAGGAACATCAGATTCTCAAGCACAGGGTCTTAATTTGAACGGTGTGGGTGCACTATAATGCTGCCCTGTGATAAAACTCGTTCTACAAACGCCGATGTAGCAGGAACACTGAAGAAGCGAGAACATAGCAGCCTAAGGCAACTGTATTCAGTCTCAGCGAAAAGTTTTAACTTAGACTAATGCGTAGAAATTCATACGTCAAGGCTCAAGTAGACGTAAGGGAGGCATCACATCACTGGTAGGAAGCAAGTCTTTAGTGATAGCACAGGCTCATAGCATAGCTTGCTTTTATCTTGCAGCATGACTGACGATCATCGCTACCATCTTAGGCCTCCTCTCCCTTTTAGTTCTAGTACATCAACAACGGCCACCAACACTTCACCACCAACCACGTCTTGTATGACTACATAAAATTTAGGGGTGAGGGTAGGCAATTAACGTCATAGGCCGATAGGGTGGAGGTGGTCATAAAATGTAACGTAGGCCTATCAATAATTCAGTAAATCCTTTCGTATAATTGACTGACCCTGCGTCCTGCTTTGCCCAAAAACATTTAAGTCTAACCTAAACCACATAGATCTAATTTTCACTACGGCATTATTTACTGACATTGATAATACTAGTGGAAAAAGTGAATAAGGAAATTTTTGCTCAGTCTGCAGCGGCTCAGCAATATACACGCTGGACAATTCTTTTGCTTTCTTTGTCTTGTATTTTGCATATTTTTTCACTTCTTTCCCAAATTTTCCGCCGTTTTGGTAGTGTATTTTGTGTCGTAATGTACCTTCCTATTTTTGGTAAAACAAAATTGAAATCGAGCTTATTTTTCTTACTAAAATATTTTAAGTCCATTTCCGTAAAATTATTTATATTTCAAACATAAATAATAATTTTAAATTCATATCTTTCGTTAAAAGGTCATCAATAGGGCTGCCGCGGGTACCCGGGTACCCGACGGGTACCCGGGTAATTTTTTACTACCCGGGTACCCGGCGAATATTTAATTAAATTTATTTTTTTAATTAATATTAAATATTCAACTTATTTTACTTGCATTAGTTTTACATTTTTGAACAATTTTGTTGT